>Ga0209914_1003195_pt1 | contig 11956 bp, 9 predicted proteins | sample ThiBiot_500_plan_FD_183949 | JGI IMG/M metagenome (GOLD analysis project Ga0209914, IMG submission 183949) | Wastewater bioreactor microbial communities from Cape Town, South Africa - Thiocy_cont_500_plan (SPAdes) | ecosystem: Engineered > Bioreactor > Thiocyanate-remediating > Anaerobic-Aerobic ...
GAATTTTTCCGCAAATTGTACTCTTTGATAATGGGAGGTGTCCGGGTTTTCAGACCGGAAGTGAAAACGTTCTATGCGGTAGATGATCATCAAGCTGGTCAGATTCTTGAACATCTCATTTTCTTTAAGGAGAAAATCATGGAAATGGCAATTTTGGTGGTAGGTATAGGTGCTGTCGTTGCTTGGTTCTTCATGTCCAAGGATGGCAGGAAAGAGTAAGGCCATATACCCCGAGTAGATCTACTGATAAGGATCAACCTATGACTTTAATAAGGAATTGAATTGATCATCCCAGACAGGCCGATGTTCTCACTTTCCCCAGTGTGACGTCGGCCCCTTTTATTTAAGATCCTCGCCTCATTCATACCTCAAGGCTTCCACCGGTTTAAGCGCAGCAGCTTTCCTGGCCGGGTAATACCCGAAGAAAATCCCCACGGCGGAAGCGAAAGCGAACGCCAGCAATATCGTTCCAAAGGTGATCACAATTATCATGTCGGTAGCGTGACTGACCGCCCAGGCTCCGCCGATTCCGAGCGCGACTCCGATAACTCCGCCCAGGATGCAGATTACCAGGGCTTCCAGCAGGAATTGCGCAAGGATTGCGCGCCGGTTTGCTCCAATAGCCATGCGTATGCCGATTTCCCGGGTTCGTTCGGTGACGGATACCAGCATGATATTCATGATGCCAATGCCTCCGACCAGCAGCGATACCGAGGCAATGGCGCCAAGCATGAGAGACATGACCTTGGCCGCTCCGGTAGCCACTGCGGCAATGGCGGCCATGTTGCGCACCGTGAAGTCGTTTTCCATTCCCTCGGCTATACGGTGACGCTGGCGCAGCAGCTGGTTGATCTCGACTTCCGCCTCATCCATGGCCTCCGCTGAGATGCCCTGGACCATGAGAAATCGTATTGTTCCGGGGAACTGGTTCCCGAAGATCTGACGCTGTCCCGTAGTGATGGGAATAAACACCGAATCGTCCTGATCGCGGCCATCCAGGCTCTGCCCCTTGGGAGCCAGGACGCCTGCGACCACAAAAGGACTATTCTTGATGCGAACCGTTTTTCCCGTGGGATCTTCGTCCCCAAACAGGTTCTTCGCGGTAAGCTGGCCCAGCATCACGATGCGCGAGGCGGAACGCAAATCCGTATCGGTGAACAATGCGCCGCTCTCGGCAGGCCATTCGCGCACGCTGAAGTAGTCGGGCGTGACCCCCGTAACAGACGTGCTCCAGTTATTGGCTCCGTAGTTGAGTTGTGCGGTTCCGGTGACGAGCGGGGCGGTAGCCTTGACCGAGGGCAGGTGAGCAATAGCCTGCGCATCGGCCATGGTCAGTGTCTGCACGCTGCCGGCAGCTGAACGCAATGCTCCGGAAGATGTGGCACCGGGCACGACGATAAACAGGTTGCTTCCTATGGAAGCGATAGCCTGGTTGACCATGGTCTGCGCTCCCTGTCCGACCGCGAGCATCAGTACCACGGCAGCCACGCCTATGATCATGCCCAGCATGGTCAAGCTGGTGCGCAGCCGATTAAGCCGCAAGGCGCGTAGCGCCTCTCCTATGATAGCAAAGAGATTCATGCCGACACCTTTCCATCGTGCACTACTCTTCCATCCTTCAAACGCACCAGCCGCCGGGTAAAGGCGGCGATATCATCTTCATGGGTAACGATCACGACCGTGATGCCCCGTTCCCGATTGAGTTGCTCGAAGATTGCCATGATTTCACGGCTGGTCTGGGTGTCGAGATTACCGGTTGGCTCGTCGGCGAGTATCAGGGGCGGATCATTGATGAGCGCACGGCTGATGGCAACGCGCTGCTGCTGTCCTCCGGACAGCTGGGTAGGCTGGTATGCCGCGAAGTTGCCCAAGCCAGTCTGACTCAGCAACTGCAATGCGCGTTTGCGGCTTTCCGATCGGCCAACGCCGGCATAAAGCAGCGGAGCTGCAACATTATCCAGGGCCGTCATTCGCTTGAGCAAATTAAATCCCTGGAATACGAAGCCGATCTTGCGGTTGCGCACAAGCGCGAGCTCATCATCGGACAAGAACGCGACATTCCTCCCGTCAAGCCAATATTGGCCATGGGTCGGCGTATCCAGGCAGCCGAGTATATTCATCAGTGTCGATTTCCCCGACCCGGAATGTCCCATGATGGCAACGAATTCCCCTCGTGAAATAGTGAGGTTGACTTCGAACAGAACCTGGCTGTTGACTGATCCATTTCCTTTGACTCCCGTTTCCAGGCTATAAGTCTTGGAAAGATTCTCCACCTTGATCAAGGATGCACCGGGGTTATCCTGTTGAAGCAGCATCACCGAGAAATCCGTGAGTCGTTAAAACATTCTGAATCTGAATTTGCTGCCGGACTTGTCCTTATCGCCCATTTCACGAATTATCAATTCATCGCCTTCCTTGATATCTCCTTCGACAATTTCGGTGAAGTTATTATCGGCAATCCCTGTCTTGACATACACGGGAACACGATGGCTTCCCTCGAGTCGATAAAGCAGGCGCTTGCCTTCGATTGGCTTGCTTGCCGAAGTTGGATCGACGTCTGTTTCGGCCGGTTTGTAGCGCAGCGCTGCGTTGGGCACGCGCAATACGTTTTGTTTTTGCTCCACCGTGAATCGTACATTGGCGGTCATGCCGGGCAGCAAGGTTTCATCATCGTTGGCTACTGCAACCACGACGTTATACGAAACGACATTCTGCTGAATGGTGGGATTAAGCCGTAGCTGCTTTACCACCCCTGCAAATTCCCGTTCCTGGAACGCATCCACAGTGAAATGCACCACCTGGTGGAGATGCAGTTGGCCGATATCGGCTTCCGCGACACTGGTATCGATCTGCATCTGACGCAGATCATTGGCGATCTGAAATAGCGTGGGTGTCTGGAAACTTGCCGCCACGGTCTGGCCCACATCCACGTTGCGCGCTATCACTATGCCCGAAATCGGGGAGCGTATAACGCTGTAATTGAGGTTGGTACGATCCCGGGCAAGTTGCGCGTTATCCACGGCCAACTGGGCGCGCGCAACCTCCAGTTGTTGTTCGACCGCATCCAGCGCGTCCCCGGAAATGAAGCCTTTCTCCACCAGCGCGCGGTTGCGCGCCATTCTTCTCTGGGCCAGCTTCAACGCAACATGGTCATTGGCGACATTTGCTTCGGATTGCCGCAGTTGAGCCTGAAAAAGTGCCGGATCAAGTTCCGCCAGCATATCGCCCGCCTTCACTCTATCGTTGAAGTCTGCATGAAGGCGGTATACGGTGCCGGACACCTGTGTACCTACATTCACCAGGACTACAGGATTGAGCGTGCCATTGGCGGAAATGCTCTGAAGAATGTCGCCACGGTCAATCGTCTGAGTTTTATATCGACCCTGCTGCGAGTCTGATCCGGATTGCCAGTACCAAATCCACCCGCTCAGCAGCAACGTTGTCAAAATGATGAATAGCCGGATGCGGCGAAAGGGTCGAATCATTAAAAATGAAGAGAAGTATAAGTAACAGGCAAAAAAAGACCGCAGAATATTACCTGAGCACGGGACTCCGATTATGGGGACTGTCGACGGGTAAAAAGAAGCCGCTTGTCCTGGATAAACACCCGCTCGCGAGGTTCATTCATAAACAAGGGCGCTGGAAAGCATATCTGTAGTAGAAGAGGTGCTATCTTTCAATTCCTTTCCTCTTGTCTGTTATTTGTCTTTCTTGTTATCGGCATCCATTACACGCAATTCCTTGAGCCGTGCTTCAATGCTGGACATCGTGTAAAAGTCTCCATCGCCCGCTTTCAGTGCTATCTGCAATTGCTCTATCGCCGCGGAATAATTGCCCTGCCGTGTATAAACCTCAGCTTGGGAGCGATGTTGCGACATCGCATCTCCCAGCGCTTCGTATCCTCGTGCCTGCAGTCCGAAAAGCCATGTATCATTGGGCGTATATTGCAGCTGGCGATCGATGAACTTGACTGCCGTTCCAGGCTCGCCATTACGGATCAGCGCGTCTGCGTAGTCATAGATCAGCGCCCGATGTTGCGGATATATCTGTAGCGCAGCCCGGTATGTCTCGAACGCTTCTCCGACTTTTCCTGTTGCCAGTTCGACGCGTGCAGCCAGCGTGTCGATCATCGGGCTGGATGGGCCGTTCTTGCGCGCGATCCTGATGGTTTTGCCAAGATCGTGATTTTTCACTTTGTCGTTCGACGAGCCGGACTGTAAATTTTCATAAAGTTGCGCGAGTTCCTTTTCGGCACGCGAGTAATTCCTGTCCCGCAGCAATGCGTTGATCAACCCGTAGCGCTCGACGGCCTCGTTGGTATAGCGCTTGTCCCGCAAAACAGAGTCGAAGCGTTCCACGGCGTCTCCCGGGTTGTCCAGCGAAGCACGCAACTTCGCCCGTACCAGCTGAAAATCGAGACTATCAGGCACTTGCTTATAGGACATGCCCTGGGTTCTGCTCTCGATGTCTGCGATGCGCTCATAAGTGATAGGATGAGTACGCAGGTACGAGGGCGCACCATTCTCATGAAACCTTCCTGCTCGCTGCAGGCGCTCGAAGAAGGCCGACATCCCGTTCGGATCGAGGCCGGCGCTGACCAGTATATTGAAGCCGATGCGATCGGCTTCCTTTTCGTGCTCGCGGGTGAAATCAAGCTGGGACTGGATCTGCCGAGCCTGAGAGGCAACCAGTACAGCCTGTCCCGCTTGTGGATTGGTACGTGAAGCGAGTATCGCCAAGGCGGCGCCGGCGAGAGAAGTCAACATGCTGTACTTCTGGCCGGAAATCATGCGTGCGAGGTGTTTCTGCGTGACATGGGCGATTTCATGCGCCATTACTCCCGCCAATTCCGATTCGCTTTGGGCTGTAATGATGAGCCCGGTGTTAAACCCCATGAAGCCGCCGGGCAATGCGAATGCGTTGATGGTGTCATCCTTCACCGCGAAGAACTCGAATTCTTGATCCGGCTGGGCTTCGCGGGAGCCAAGAATCAGCCTGTTTCCCAAATTGGTAAGATAACCGGCAACTTCGGCGTCATCCAGGTAATTCGGGTCGGCCCGGATTTCCGACATGATTCTCAGTCCCAGCTCCCGTTCCTCGCGAGGTGAAATAGTTGTCCGGGATGCATCGCCAAGGTCGGGCAGCTCGGCAGCCTGGGCGCCACTTGTGATCAACACGGATAAAACAGCTATGCCAAGGCGAAATTTCATGTCGATAAGATGGATGGGGACGAACGAAGTTCCTCACGGACGCACACGATAGGAAGCGTCCACGACAAGGAGCGTATGGGATAAGCTGGGGAAGCGCTGAATAATTCCTCGCTGAGCACCCGATTTTATCGCAACCCTCATGGGGCGGGGCTTTGCGAGCGGTCTACCTTATCGGGCTCCTAGCAAAGGGGTCAACCATTCGCGTCGTCGCCTTTCGCGCATCCCATCCCGCAAAGCCGCCGCCGCGCCAGCGGAGATTTATTCAGCGCTTCCCTAGATCGCTGCGTCGTCCGTCTCGCCTGTGCGTATCCTTATGACCTGCTCGATATTCGTGACAAAAATTTTGCCATCGCCGATCTTTCCCGTACGCGCCGCAGTTACTATCGTATCGATGATGCTGTCCACCATTTTTTCATCGGCCACTATTTCAATCTTTATCTTGGGCAGAAAATCCACCACATACTCCGCTCCCCGATAAAGTTCCGTATGTCCTTTTTGCCGGCCGAAACCCTTGACTTCGGTAACAGTCAGCCCGCTTACTCCTATCTCGTTCAAGGCTTCGCACACTTCGTCGAGCTTGAAAGGTTTGATGATGGATTCGATCTTTTTCATGTCTGTTCCTTTAAAAGCGGCGTGCTTTGCGAGTTGGCAACCAAGGAAACGCTGAACAAATCTCCGCTGGCGCGATGGCGGCTTTGCGGGATGGGATACGCGAAGGATGGAACAGAGTCTCTTCCGCAGGAAGATGCGACTCCTCAGCGCGGACTGCAGGCGCGATTTTACCAGTAACGCGCTCAGCGAGGATTTGTTCTGCGCGTCCCTAGAATTCGTCTTGATATGAAGCCGTGATGGGGTAGCGCCAGTCCTTTCCGAAGGCTCGTTTTGTAATCCGCGGGCCCGGGGCGGACTGCCTGCGCTTGTATTCATTCTGCCGGATAAGATTGATGACGCGGCGTACGTCTGCTTCGGCGTAATCCATATCAAGAATTTCCTGTAGCGATAAATCACGCTCCATATAAGCTTCAACAATTCCATCGAGCACATCGTAGGGCGGGAGGCTATCCTGATCCGTCTGGCCCGGACGAAGCTCAGCCGAGGGTGGCCGTGTGATGACTCTTTCGGGAATGGCTTTTCCCAATGAGTTGCGGTAGCGGCAGAGGCGGTAAACCATAGTCTTGCTTATATCCTTCAGTACTGAGAAACCTCCCGCCATGTCGCCATACAAGGTGCAGTAGCCAACAGCCGTTTCCGATTTGTTGCCGGTAGTCAGCACAATGGCGCCAGATTTGTTGGAAAGTGCCATGAGCATATTTCCGCGTATGCGTGCCGGAAAGTGCCATGAGCATATTTCCGCGTATGCGTGCCTGCAGGTTTTCCTGCGTGGTAGCAGTGGCGTGGCGCCCCAGCAGCTTGTTGCCGAGTGTTTCCAGGAATTGAGTGAATACCGGCTCGATACTGATTTCGCTGTACCTGACATTCAGCGTCTTCGCCATCGCTCGAGCGTCCCACAAACTGATATCGGCGGTAAATCTCGAAGGCATCATAATTGCCTCCACCTTGTCCGCGCCTAGCGCATCCACCGCGATTGCCATGACGAGCGCCGAATCCACTCCGCCCGACAAGCCCAGCAATACGCCGGGGAGATGATTCTTCTCAATATAGGTCTTGAGCCCCAGGCACAGGGCCTGATAGATTTCCGCCTCCAGACTTGGCGGGGCTGCAATTTCCACCGGTACGGGTACGCCATTCTGAAGATCGATCAATCCTAGCGATTCTCTAAATGCAGGAAATTGATGGGTGAGCTTGCCTTCCGCATCGATTGCGAAAGAAGCGCCATCGAAAAGCAACTCGTCCTGCGCGCCGACAAGATTGGCATAGATGATAGGAATTCCGATTTCATCGGCCTGCTGGCGTGCGACCTGATAGCGCAAGGCTTGTTTGCGCATATGGTAGGGTGAAGCGTTCAGCACCAGCAGTGCATTCGCTCCGGCTTCCCTTGTCCTGCGGGCGGAGTTGCCCTGCCAGATATCCTGGCAGATCTGTATGCCAAATTTTATCCCACTCAGTTCGAATATGCATGGATCGGATCCCGGTTCGAAATAGCGCCGCTCGTCAAACACGGAATCATTGGGCAGACTGCTTTTCAGGTAGGTGGCAATGATTCCGCCGTCATGGATAACGGAGGCCGCGTTGTAGAGCTTGTGATCGACGCGGTGCGGATGCCCGATCACTAGCGTAACTCCCTTTATTTTAATCGCGAGATTTGCCAGCGCCTCCCGGCAGGCCAGTTCAAAGCCATCGCGCAATAACAGATCCTCTGGAGGATAGCCGGAAAGCGCCAATTCCGGGGTAACGACGAGGCGGGCTCCCGCATCTCTTGCCTGATGGACAGTATCAAGAATTTTGGCAGCATTGCCCTCGAGGTTGCCGACTGTCAAATCGATTTGTGCGATGGCGAGCTTCATGATGATGCGCGTCATGCGCGGGATATCGAACTACGCATTTTCTGCCACAAAATTTCGCTGCTCCTGATTACTTCGAGCATTGCCGGGAAAAATCTCCGGGCCGGCTTGATTTCGTCTAACGCTCATGGGATTTCGCCATGGGCCAATCTCCTCATTTTATCTTTTTAATAATACCAGAATGCTTCTTTCCGCGCGGTCTTGCGCGGAAAGGGCGCACGCGGGAAAATCTTTCATGGATGCGGATTTGAAAGTAAAAATTATCGATTCCCTTGATGAGGTTTCTATCACCGCATGGAATCGCCTTGCAGGGGACGATCCTTTTTTGCGTCATGAATTTTTATCGGCCTTGCATGATACCGGCTGTGCCTCGGCAAAGACTGGCTGGGCGCCAGAATTCATCACCTTGTGGGAGGGATGTAAATTGACGGCCGCCCTGCCTCTTTATATCAAAAACCACTCTCATGGAGAGTATGTTTTCGACTGGGCCTGGGCCGATGCATATCAGCGTCATGGATACCCTTACTACCCCAAGCTCTTGAGCGCGATACCCTTCAGTCCGGTATCGGGCCGCAGATTGCTTGCTGAAACCTCGGGGCATCGCGCCCTGCTTATTTCGGCGGTGCTGGCGATGGCAAGAGATAAAAATGCGAAGACGGGCATGTCATCTTTCCACTGCCTGTTTCCGCTGGAGCAGGAAGCACGGGAGATGGAAAAAGCGGGAATGAAATTGCGGCACGGCATCCAGTTTCACTGGAAGAACCGGAATCGCGAGGGATGTCTCTATGAAAGCTTTGAAATGTTCCTGCGGGATATGAGTCACGACAAACGCAAGAAGATCCGCCAGGAACAAAAAAGGATTCATGCCGAAGGCATCCGGTTCCAGTGGTTATCGGGACATGAGGTAAAATCTGACCACTGGCGTTTTTTCGTCGACTGTTACAATAAGACCTACCGGGATCACTATTCCACTCCGTACCTCAATCTGGAATTTTTCATGAGGCTCGGCGAGAGCTTGCCGGAAAATCTGCTGCTGATTCTGGCGATGCGTGGCAAAAAGCCAGTTGCCGCTGCCCTTAATTTACGCAATTCCCACACGCTATACGGCCGCTATTGGGGCGCTTCGGAGTTTGTGCCCGGGTTGCATTTCGAGACCTGCTACTATCAGGGCATCGAGTTTTGTATGGCGAATCGCATGGAGCTGTTCGAAGGCGGCGCCCAGGGAGAGCACAAACTTGCCCGGGGTTTCCTTCCTGTCCATACCTGGTCGGCCCATTGGCTTGCTCATCCCGAGTTCTCTGCGGCGGTCGGCCACTACCTGAAGCGTGAGGCGGATGAGATCGACCATTACTTCGATGAATTGAACGAAAATTCGCCTTTTAGAAGGGGACATGAGGGACAATGAAAGCCTTTGAATATAAGCGACCACGCGAGAGGGTAACGCTGCATCGGTTGGCAAAGTGCAACAAGCAGTCTGCCTTCCGCCGGATTCGAGCCACCATCTTTCAAGTTGCGCCGCAATGAAATATTGCAGTAGCTGCGGCGCACAGGTCGAATTAGGCATACCGGAGGGGGACACGTTGCAACGCTACATATGCCGGGCGTGCGGCGTTATCCATTATCAGAATCCGAAGATCGTGGTCGGCTGTATCCCTGAATGGGAAGACAAGATATTGTTGTGCCGCCGGGCTATCGAGCCACGCCTGGGCTTATGGACTGTTCCCTCCGGTTTCATGGAAAATGCCGAAACCCTGGTTCAGGGCGCCGAGCGGGAAACTATGGAAGAGGCCAACGCTTCTGTCCGGATAGGACCGCTTTTCGCTATTTATAATTTGCCCCACATCAACCAGGTGCACGTACTGTTTCGCGCACAGTTGCTGGATCTCGGCTTCAGCCCGGGAATTGAAAGCCTGGAGGTAAGACTTTTCACCGAGCCGGAAATTCCATGGGAAACTCTCGCTTTTCGGGTGATTCGTGAACCTTTGAAGCGCTATTTCGTGGAGCGGAGGGAAGGAGTTCTACGTTTCCATATGGGTACGATAGGCGCGCTGGGTACATAGGGTAGCGCTGAACGCGAGCAGATTGAATTGCCGTTTTATGCCGCTCGCAGCGAGTCGACGATATCCAGCCGCGCCGCACGGGCAGCGGGAAGAACGCCGCCGACAACTCCCATTATCAGGGCGAATGCCAAAGATTTTGCGATGATGGCGGCGTTCAGCGTGAAGCTGAATGCGAGTTCGGAGAAAGATTGCCAATTCATGGTTGAGATGGTGAAGAACTGCATGAATGAAGCCAGTATGAGCCCGACCACGCCTCCTGCTGCGCCCAGCATCAACGCTTCTATCAAAAAAGTCAGCAGAATGGTGGCGCGGCGGAATCCCAGGGCTCGAAGGGTGCCGATTTCGGTAGTACGATGGGCGACCGACGCATACATGGTGATCATTGCGCCGATAATCGCACCTATGGAAAAAATGATGGAGAGAATCAGTCCCAGGTAACGAATGAAATTTGCCAGAACTTTCGATTGTTCGGCATAAAAGACGTTTTCCTGCTTGGCTTCCAGAGTAAGGCGCGGATCGGCTTCGATGCGGTTCTTGAATGCGGAGAATCCCCGCGCGTCATTCAGCTTGACTATCACCGAAGAATAGACCGGCCTGCGAAAGGCTTGCATCAGTTGGTCTGCATCGCCCCAGATTTCCGAATCGAAACCTGTTCTCCCCGCATCCATGATGCCTACCACGGTCCATTCACGTTGCCCGAAACGTAATATCTCGCCAACTCTCGCGCCATGATATCGTTCCGCAATGCTTTTTCCGGCAATGATTTCTGCCGATCCGGGGGAAAACATGCGCCCTTCGACAATACCGACCTGAGGCCGAAGCTCAATGCCTTTTTGCCCCACGCCCCGGATTAACACGTTGGATGCTTTATCGGAATCACGTTTGACCAGCGAAATCAGCACGATGGTTTCCTTTGAAGCGAGCCGTGCACCGTCGATGCCATTTGCTACTTCCGGCTGGTTTTCGACGATGGCAGCCTGCTCGCGGTCGATGACGCTCTGTACTTCAGTGCCAGCGGAACGCCGGGTGACAACCGCATTGTCCATGGACCCGGTTTCGACCAGGGTTTTTCGAAGGCCTTCCTCCAGCATTAATACCGTGGCGAAAACGAACACCACCAGCGCCATGCCGCCCGACGTAAGCAACGTCGTCAATTTGCGTGCCGCGAGATTGCGCAGCGTATAGGAAAGCGGGATCGGCATGATAGCCTGGGGGTCTGTTAACGGGCCTTAGCCAATGCTCCTCAGGCCATCCACGATGGGCACGCGGGCCGCCCGCAGAGCGGGCAACACTGAAGCTGCCAATCCAACTGCTGCGGCTGCGGCCGCCTGCATATAGACCGTTTCCCTGGAAACCCCGAAAACGGGAAAAAGCGTCCCGACCTGCTCGCTGAACTGGGCGGCGACTGGAAACGTCAACACGATTCCGATTGCAGCGCCGGCAAGCGCGATCATGAGAGACTCGCCATAAATCAGTCCGGCAAGGAAGCAGGGTCCGAACCCCAGGGCTTTAAGGGTGGCGTACTCCCGGATCCGCTCCCGCGCGGTCATTGCCATGGTGTTGGCCATGACCGCCAGAATGATGAATATCACCACAAAGGAAACAATGCGTATAGCGATGACTATCGCTTCTGTCATGGAAACGAAGCCCAGCTGAAATGCTTTTTCTGTTTCCGTAAGGGTTTCGGCCAGGGAATTGCGGAACATCGCGTCTACCTCGTCTGATATTTCCGCCGCTCTGTCGGGATCGGAAATCTGAATAACATATACGCCTATCCAGTCGGTTCGCCGGGCAACGGCCTTTTTCATCGTTTCGTTGAGATAATTCCAGTGGAAAAAAAACTGTGATGTATCGGTTGCAGATTCCGCGCCATCATAGATCGCTCTTATGGTGAAATTCCACGAGCCAGGGTAAATGGTTCCGCGTAGCGGAATAGTGTCGCCTACCTTGAAGCCATGAGTGTTCGCAAGCTTACGCCCGATTACGCAACCTTTGCGGTCGGCGCGGAACGCTTTCATTTCCTGTGGCGCTATGACATATTCGGGGTACAGATCGAAATACGTTTTTGCGTCTACCGCGAACTGAGGGAAAAAGTTCTTCTCGCTGACGTATACTCCTCCGAACCAGCTGGCATGGCTGATTGCAGAGACGCCATCGACTTTACGGATTCGTTCCTGGTAGTTGATGGGTAGCGGAAATACCAGCGAAATCGCGTTGCGCGTGA
>Ga0209914_1003199_pt1 | contig 11946 bp, 17 predicted proteins | sample ThiBiot_500_plan_FD_183949 | JGI IMG/M metagenome (GOLD analysis project Ga0209914, IMG submission 183949) | Wastewater bioreactor microbial communities from Cape Town, South Africa - Thiocy_cont_500_plan (SPAdes) | ecosystem: Engineered > Bioreactor > Thiocyanate-remediating > Anaerobic-Aerobic...
ATTGTCACAAAATCATTACATAGTAATTCGAGTACACAAACAGTTATTGCTGGTACTGGTGTTTCAGGATCTGAAGCACACATGCTTAATATGGCGCGAGGAATATTCGTTGATATTAATCTTGATTTATATGTAGCAGATTGTCGGAACCATCGAGTTCAACTTTTCCGTTCAGGTACCATCGATGGAATAACTATTCTTACAACATCAAATACTTTGAAGAATTTTTATCCAACCGATGTCGTATTGGATGCAAATCAGAACATTTATATCGTTGATTCGGGTGAAAATCGTATCTTTTCAGGAACATTGAATAACTTTAAATGTATCATTGGATGTCGTGAAGAGGGCACTTCATGGAGCGTTACTTTCCCGACTATGGCCTTCGATAGTTTTGGCAATATATATTACGCTGATCATGTAAATCGTCGTGTTAGAAAATTTCTATTATCGAAAGACAAATGTGGTAAGTTTGAGATAATCCAACGAAGATAACGTAAGTTCTCAAGCATTCATCGTTTGTTTTTAGATTCTTTAAATGATAACGCGTTGAGTATAACATCGATATCACCATCAATCATAGGTTTGTTTACAATCTTTCACAAATAAATTTCAATTCGATATTCTTTTTCTTTGTTTTGTTTTGATGAATAGATAATCCAGCATCAATTCAATCAGTTTATTCGTCAATCTTAACAAAAAAGAGTCCAACATACGTGGAAAAATGTGACGGACCTGTTTTTTATTACGAAAGCATACAAATGAATGTTTCTAAACAAGGTTATTATGAATTTATCATCAATCGTACTATGGGAATAAATATCAGAATTTACAACAACTCTTTTAATCCTTTCAATCCACAAATAAATTTAATTTTCAATTTTCATGAGCAATGTACTGTTGGTCAAATGAAATCGACTATCAATCTTAAGAATGATCAAATCTATGATTTAGTAGCAGCAACAATGACTCCTAACATAATATCTTCATATTCAATGACTTTAATAGGACCATCTCATGTTAATTTCAGTCAATCAAGTGAGTCTTGTTTCTTTTTATATATCTCCTATTTCTTCTTTTCTTTGTTCTACAGGTATTTCGAATTCGATACAAACAAAATATTCATCAGAATTCACAATAAACAGTTCTGAATGTAATTATCAGCAGACAGAAATATCATTCGATTCCTATTGTGAATGTATAAAGATTCATACGACAAAAGAAGGATATTATACCATTAGAGTTAATAGTAGTACAAATATAGTAGGAAGGGTTTATGGAAATAATTTCACTTTATTTGATCTTTCAATAAATGCAGCGTCAATTGGCGCCGCTGGAAGTTCAAGTTATTGCAATAATCATTTCAAAATGTTATTGTACCGCAAGACGAACACTTCGATGACATTGATTGTATGGGCAAAAAAACAAGTTAAACCAGGTGCATTCTTAATAATTGTTGACGGTCCAAGTAACGTGTCTATGGAACACATAAGTATATTTCATTGTTTGTTTTTATTTTCTTATTGAAATGTTCAACAAACTATTTTAGATGAAAGGAAATCAATAATTCAAACAAATTATTCATCGAAATTAAACAGTCAAAGTTGGAAACATGGATTTCATAACTGTCTACCAGAACAATACTATTTCGAAGCGTTAGAGATAACTGTGAACACATCAGGTTATTACATGTTTCTAACCGATAGTCAATTCGGTACATATGGTTCTTTATACGAATATTCATCTTTTGATCCATACAGTTCTCATGATACGTCATTCGCTCAGAGTTCATTCAGTTCCTCGGGAAAATTTAAAATAACTAGCTATTTACAATTGAATATGACATATGTTTTGATGATAACAGCAAACTATCTGAACGTGTACAGACAAGGTCCATTCTCTGTCATTGTCAATGGATTTGATCGAATTGATATCAAACGAATGAGTACGTAGATGTTTTTCATTTATATAATCATATACATTTGTTGTTTTCATTATTTCTGATATTTGAAGGTCGTCTTTCAACAACAAAAAAGAACACAACAATTCTTCAATATGAATATTCATCAGCATTGACCACAAATAATCCCACATTTCACCTAACAGATTGCGAGTTCAATCGAGGCGGGTGGTATTATTATGAATCTATACAAATCAATGTCATTCAATCAGGCAATTATACATTTTCAGTCATACGTCAATCATCCCTCATAGGGATTGATTGGTATGAACAATACTTTAATCCATACATCGAACTTAGCCTATCTAAGATATTAAGAACAATGGTAACTTGTCCTGGCATATCTAGTAAATTAATTATTGAATTGCAACCTAATGTGACATACATATTAGTCGTAGCATTACATCTTTCCCCAGACATAAGCAATTTTTCCGTATTATCATTCGGTCCCAATCGTATTATTTTGAATAAAATTCGTAAGTGTGATATTTTAGTATGTTGTGAATAAATCTGTAAAAAACGATTTGTCAATTAGATCTTCAAAGAACATATGAATCGGAATTGACTGAAAAGAGTCCAATTTATTCACGAGAATGTTCAAAAGAAAGTTTTCATTATGAAAGTATTGAATTGACTGTTGAAGAGAATGGTTTCTATTCATTGAATAGTAGCAGTATTATTCGATTGTATGGATATATTTATCGAGATCAATTTGATCCATCTTATCCACATGAAAATTTACTTACACAAAGTAGTTTCGCATGTAATAAACATCGTTTTTATTTGGGAAATGTTCTTGAAAAGAATCGAATCTATATTTTGGTTGTAACAACATTATATCCAACTGTGAGAGGATCTTATCAATTACTTGTAACAGGTCCAAGTAATGTTACTTTCAAACGAATTGGTAAGTAAAGGTGTTTTTTACAGACAAAGAATGTAAGAAATGAATGAATTTGTTTGTAGATTCGACAATTAGTAGTTGTGTAGTTGGTGATCAATGTAATCCATATAGGAAAAGTATTGGTTTGACAATGAATGATTTGTTACGTGATCAAATAAAACGAAATATTTCATTTCTTAAACAATCTTCGTTAATAAAATCAACAGCTGGTATCACAATGATGATGTTTATCATTGGTCTTGTCAATGGAATTTGTTCTTTAACAACATTTCAAAATAAAGAATTAAGAAAAGTTGGTTGTGTTTTATATTTATTCGCATCTTCGATAACGTCTCTACTAACCATCAGTATGTTTACAATTAAATTTTGGTTCGTGATTTTACTTGGAATGAATTCAACAGTTAATTTATCACTTCTTCGAACAGATTGTGTTTTCATTAGTCCTGTTTTAAAATTATGTTTGTATATCGATGGTTGGTTAAATGTTTGTGTTGCCATTGAACGAACTGTTAATGTTTTCAAAGGAGTTACTTTTGATAAGAAATTAAGTAAGCGTATCGCTCGATGGATCATTTTCATCTTACCAATTTTAATTGTACTGAATCTTATTCATGAACCTTTACATCATCAATTAATCGAATATACACATCAAAAATACAAGTTTGAAGATCGGAATTTAACTTTAACTGAAGATGCTGAATATGAAATTGAACATAATGTAATGTGTGTTACTCATTATTCAAATTCGGTTCAAATTTACAATACAATCAGTTTATTTGCTCATCTTCTGGTTCCATTTATTGTAAATGTTTGTTCTGCTGTGTTGATCATTGTTGGTACAGCTCGACAACGATCAGCAGCACGAAAGAAACAACCTTTGAAAGAACATCTAATTGAACAAATGAAAGAACATAAACAATTATTAATCAGTCCGTTGATTCTTTTTCTATTGGCTTTGCCTCGTTTAATAATTGCATTACTATCGGGATGTGTTGATCCATCTCGAAATCCTTGGCTTTATCTTTCGGCTTATTTCATTTCATTTACACCACCAATGCTTATCTTTACAGTTTATGTTCTACCTTCAGAACTCTATATGAAAACATTCAAAGAATCAATGATACGATGTCGACGACGATTTCAATAAAAATATTTTATTCGAATTTGAACATGCTTAGCTTAATAAATTCACATTTCGATGTTGTTTTCAAATAGAAAATGTCGATGAGTGCTAGAAAATATGCTATCCAAGGTGACTATGAGATAAACAATGAAGCAGAACAACGACTATTTCAGACTGATTGAAATGATTTAAAAAACAAACAAACAAAACTCTCTTTTTTTTTCATTCTTTTTTTGTTTCTCACGAACATGACGATGAAGAATAAATCTAAAGAACAAAAATTGTTGAAGTGATTCTTTAAAGTATAGCCGATTTTTGACGAAGGTAAAAGATGAAATCGCATTTTTTGTTTGTGCTTAGTATTTGTCCGTGCATATGCATCCTATCATTGTTCATCTATTCTTCTCATCTATCGAAACCAAATCGACTGTTCAAAGTTGGCAAAGAATATGTTTTAGTTAAACAAGATTCTCCAATCGTTCTTCTCGGTGCAGCATACGTTTGTAATCAAGGTCCAATACTCGAATTAGACATGGGCATGACGAGTACTCCGCTTTTACATAAATTAGCACTCGATCAAAAACGTCGTTTAGTCTCAGCAGATTCCGATCGTCAATGGACCAATCAGTTTTTAACTTTATTCGGCAACAAAACATCTCATCGAATAAGACACGTTGAAGTTCAATCCGAAACGGGTTTCGAATGGTCATTAGCAGGTCTTTCGGACTTAGAAAATTGGACAATTGTTTTGATTGATCATCGGCCAGGACCTCGTCGTCAATTTGAACTGATGTTATACTCTCAACGAAGTGATCTCGTTGTTTTAAGTTCGAAAAACGAGTCAATTGTCCAACGAATTGATTATCTACTTGAAACAACACCGGACTCGTATTTTGTCAATTGAAATAGTTGATTTGCTTTTTGAAGATTTGACTTTTTCTGTTTGATTCTCGAGAAAAGATCGAGTTGTACGTGAGCAAAACGTTTCCAAAATAAAGTTAATTGATCAGCAAATGAATCATCGATTTGTAAATGACAATCCGAAAGAAAATTCAATTGATTTGAATCGGTTTTCAATGAAGAAAAAAGAACTTTTTCATTTTCTAATTCGAGTTTTTCACATTGATGAATCAGTGAAAATAATCGGTGAGCTTTGTCTAATTTTCTTCGGCATTCTTTTTCGATTCTATCAGTTAAACTAACTAAACGACGGACTTGAGCATCCGTTGATTTCTTTGTTGAACTCGAGTTCAGCTGTTGATTCGAACGTTGTTTTTCTTCGTGATGTTCGATCGATGTTTTTGTTTGTCCGATTTTTCGTTTTAAAATTTCGATTGACTTCGAATGTTTGTCGATTTTCTCGTTGTTTAATCGAGTTTTGTCGATCAATTGACGGCAAAGTTTCGAAACAGAACTCGTTTGCGGTCGATTCCAATCGTCAATCTGTGAAAGATAATCTTCTCGTAGAATATCAAGATTTCTGAAGAAAATTTCGTTGATTTGTTTTTTGTGTACTCAAAAAGAAGTGTTGAGTACACTATAGAATCGGTCAGTGTGGCCGGCCGTCCGTCCGGCCGTTTACACGATAATTTCCGAAAGGAGACTCCGATCGACCTGAAATTTTCTGCAGCGTTTAATCTAATAAATATCTCGGTCGAGTTCGAAGATGGGCCCGATCCGTCAAAGATTTCCTAATTTATAGCTCAAAACATCACTTTTCCCCCCTGATTTGATGGAGATTCTGGTAATTGATAGTTTTCTCTAAGCTAATATTTTCTCATAGCTGCGACAAAACTCATACTATTATACACCGTTCGATAGAGAATTTCATGCGCTACAAAATCATACTAAATAGTATAGATAGATCTATAATAACGAAAATTTCTTCCGTACAACACATTTTCAATACTACCAAAAATTCGTAAATTTAGACATAATATCGAAGTAAATTGCACGTTTTTCTCATAGAATCGATACGAGTCTCTCCCATTAGATAGAACTCTTCATGGGCTATCGTTTGATATCAAAACATAGTGAAATATGTGCTCCTTTGAAAATTTTCTCCTTGTGGTACTTCTCACAAAGCCAGACAAACTCATCATATTTTGGCACTTTGTCAGCATAGAAAATATACATTTTCTTAGAATAGAAAGATCAATTTGTAAATTAGGGTCTACAACACAGTTGAAGCAGAAATAGAGATTAACATAAAATATTGGCACATATCTTTCCCTCACTGTCATCTCTCAAACACCCTCACCCTCATATTCCCCCTCCATGATCTCTTCAACACCACCGTCGTTTCCCTCCCCTCTACAGTCTCTGAACCAACCTTCCTCGCCTTTACTTCATCATCACTATCGAAATCTCTAGGGTTAAATTTTTGAAGTACGCATAACGATCGGATTTCAATCCGATGTTTCCGCATTTATTTTGTAATTGAAATTGAATCGATTGTTGAAACGAATCTTCGTGTTCAAGTGAAATGAGAACGTCGATTTCGTGATCGAGCTCTTTCAAATGTTGGTTAACAAACAGATTTTTGAGATCGTTTTTATCTTTTTCGAAATCGAACTTGAGAATATCCAAACGATATTCGTAGATTTGCTTGTCTCCTTGTTCGATTTGTTGATAGAAATCAATGAGTTCATCGGTTAGTTCGCATTTTCGATTGAAAATTTCTCTCAAAAATCGATTATTTTCCTCGAATTCATCATTTAAACAATTGAATCGATGATCAATTAACTCTTTCTAAATGAGAACAAAAATCAACCGATAAAACTCATCGAAATGCTCAACTTGATGTTGAAAAATCGTTCGAATCTCATCTCGATGTTGCTTTTCGAACTGTCGAATAACTAAAGGCCTTTGAATTTGAGTCCATCGATTGTTGAGAATCGATTGAATCGTATAGAAATTCGGTTGAATTTTTGCATGCAAACTATTCAAATGAGCGTAGAAATTCGTTGGATTTGCAAATCGTCGATGAGTTTTAAGTTGAACATAGTGAACAACTTTGTTGTTCGTCTTTTTCTTTCGCATGTGCTTAGTGAAAAATGTGACGCGCCAGTTTATTTATTTATTTTAAAAAGACACTTCAACAGACGATTCGTCGTTTAACTTTCTCGAGTTTTCTTGATTTGTTCGTGATTATCATTGAAATTCTTCTTCAAAATATTGAATTTCGCTTGAGCCATTTCAAGAGCTTTGTCATATTGAGCTTGATCATAGAAAAGTGAGCAAAGATTATGATAAGTATCCGCAAGATCTAAATTATCCGTCGACAACGTTGTTTGTTCGATTTGTAGCGCTTGACTATAGCAAATCAAGGCTTTGTTATAATCTCCTTCTTGTTTATAGACAATTCCCATGTTATTCAACGTCGCACTGATCGACGGATGATCGGGATTCGACATGAGAACGAATTGTTTCATTGTCAAAGCTCGTTGATAGAAGTCCAAAGCTTTGGAAATTTGCTGCTGATCGAAGTAAATATTCGCAATATTATGCAGAGTTCTCGCGATGTCAAATGAATTTTCATCGGGACAGATTTCTTGTTTTTGTAGTCGAAGAACATTGGTGTAGAAATCCAACGCTAAGTTATAATCTCCACGAAGATAACAAACACGACCGAGATCAAAATCAATTTTCGAAATGTCTTTATGATCATTGACAAGATTTTCTAACAGACGTTTGAGATATTTCTCCGATTTTTCGTATTCGCCCATGTCACACATCTTCAAAAAACAACCAAAAAGACTTTTGTTTTTTTTAAAGGAAAAATGAAGGTTTGATTTTTACCAATCGACTTAACAACAAAGTTGAGAATGAATATTTCCAGTGATTTCGAGTAGAACACCGACAACATCCTTTCGTTGAGATTTTTTCGTTGTAAATCGAATCGCTCGTTGAATATCTCGACTCGTCGAAAAGAAACCATTCATCGAAATCAATCCACCGACATTCTGAAGCATTTGATTCATCTCTTCTTGTGTCAATTTCAAACCTCGATACACACAAAATCGTTTCGAATGATTTTGTCGTAATTTGTTATGTTCGTAAGCGATTCGTGTGCGTAGATCAACGATATAAACTCGAAATGTGTACAAAGCATCGATATCTTCGGTTCGAAGAGCTTTATTAACGAGCCGATAGACAAACGATAAGAAGAAGAAGAAAAAAAGAAAACAAAAGTTACATAATTCAATCGAAATTGTTCGATTCAATTTGATTTCCTCGATAATACGATCGACAATTTAAAATATCAGTTAATAATTGAAACCAAAGGAATGACGCGGATTCTCTTGTTAAATATCTTGTCGAACGTTGTTTTCCATCGAACAATCCGAAAACAGTCGCTTGTTTTGTTACTAATTCGATATTATTTCTCAATGACATCATTAATTGTTCTTGTTCAGTAAAAATATCGATGATCTTCGAATATTTCTCCTTCAACGGCAAATAAGTACTTCGATTGAAACAAAAAATAAAACTCGAATCGATCTGTTTGAGATCATGAGTCTTATGAAGATGTTCGGCGGCATAGGAACCCGTTGTAATAAAGAAAATCTTCTCTTTTTCAACTGATTTTATATAATCAAAACAAGGTTCAGCTTTCGAATAAAGTAAAACATAATCATTGATTTCTCTTAATAGATTCTTAGTTAATTGAACATCATCAGCATTTTCTGGATCGTCCATATTCTGATCGAACCAAATAATTGTTACATCTTCAACTGGCTTCTCGATTAATTCACAATTATCACATGATTTTGTTGCTCGTGATCGATTGAGTTCATTGAAAGATTGGTTACTCATTACGACAATGAAAAACAAAACGAAATGACGGGTTAAGAACAACAAGATGACGTTGATTTGTAACCAACGCCGTAGTTTTTTTTTCTATTGATCTAATTGAATTTTAGTTGAGCAATTTGGACATTCGATGATCTGCGAAAGATCTTCTTGTTGAAGATCTAAAATAGTCCCACAACGGCAAATAAACTCGTCGTTTTGTTCGTTGAACTGAATGTTCGTATGTGGAAGATTATGCAATCGAATTCGTTGTAGTCAATTTATGTTGATGTTTTATTTTGATTTGAAAAAGAAAAGAAAAGAAAAGTGTTTTAGTTTTATTGAATGGAAATATTTGTAATATCAACACATCCAGTTTGACCTGTAGCCGATGTAAAAAAAATATTAGCTTGATAAGTTCCACGAAGATCCGATGATGTGACATTGAATGGTAAACTAAATTGATGTCTTCCTTTGCCCAACGGACACTTACATGTTGCACAAACATCACACCAATCGGGATAATCACATGAGCCAACACCCTCGACACATGGACCTTTTATATAAAAGGGTCCGATTTTCTTTTTCAAAGTTACCGAAGTCTAAACGTATATTTTCAATATGAATTCGAAAACGAAAGAAGAGAAAACAAACTTGAATTGGTTGAACAAGATCTTCGGATAATTCAACAGCTAAACCTAATGTTGCTACATCTCCAATGTAAATTGGATCATTAGGTGCGATGATAAATTCTTGTAAATTAATGACACCAGGATTTCCAGGATTACAATTCACACCCTTCGCTTTACCTTCAACTGATATCTTTCAAAAACAAATTTCATATTTGCAAATCAAATGAAATTGAGGGTGTTGTTTGTCTTACTGTTGAAACAAGTAAAAGAGCAACAATTGATAAGAATGAAACCATGTTTTTTGGATTCTTCATTTCAAAGCTATTTTGCTCAAGTATTTATACGATGAAAAAGAAAAAACAAATCTGTTATCTTCGAAAAAAAGATAAAAGTATATCGAATTTTAGGTCAATTTTAGTTCCTATGAAACTCATCACGTGTTTATCATTTTGTTGAGTTTATTTTGAAGATAAGAAGAAAAGATTTTCTCTGTTAAACTATTGATAGAGAGTGATTTTAAGCATGAGAACAGAATGAGGATCGATATTCGGTGAAGTATAATTAAAACGAAAAGGTCCAATCGGTTGTTTAGCCCAAAGATCTCTGACAAGAGCCGAATCTCTCGGTGGAAATCCGATGTCAGTCCATTGAACAGTAATTGGTTCACTGATTGAATTGCCTCGATTGAGAAGAAGAACAGCTTGTGAACCATCATGAAGTGGACTTGACCAAACTTCAAGTTCAGGTGTTTCAATTAAACATTGTCCATCATGTTTATTTCGAAGAGTTTCATCAGTTGAATTCAAAATCCATTGTTGACCCGGTCCATGATTACACAAAGAAATCTCTACTGCTGCACCAGGAGACACTGCACGAAATCTATTCAAACTAAATTTAAAAGAAAAATACTCGAATAGAAATGCGAATATGAATATCGTCTGTCGAACCATTTGCCATTGAATTGTGAAACAATAGTTTGATCAGTTGGATTGAATGTCCATTGTTGATTTTTGCCTTGACATAAAGCTTGAGGATCATTGATTTGACATTGTGTTGCAACAAGACTTGTTCCATCTTTACTTTGACAATTTTCTATTGATAAACATTTTCCATCTTGAATCGATCGAATTGATCCATCAGAAGAATTATATTTCCATTGTTTTCGTTCGGCTTCTATTGAACAATTGGCAAGAACAATTCCTGTCGATGAATTCAACGAATGAGACCAAGACAAAGCGACTTTCTTTCCTTGAACACCTAATTTATCTTGATTGACTGCAATAACTTCATTGTTTGTTAAGATTTCAATCGTTCGTTGACTCATATTTGTCACATCACAACCAATTAACAATGGAGATTTACTTATTGACCAAAGAGAAAAATGAGCTACATATTCATTATCTGTCATTCCACCATTCCCTATTTCAAGCACTAGACAATCAAAATAGATCAATCAAATCATATCAACTAGTTTGACAAGCTATTTTACTATCAGGATCATTCCAACCACCTGGACCTGCATTCGTTGCATATTGATTATTCTATTTCAATTGACAAATAATAATGTATTCTTTAGTTATTTGTCTTACAATATCAATATTATTCAACATTGATTTCCAATTATCTTCAATATCATCTGTTGTTCTCCAACTATTACCAACATTTGAAGCCCAAAGAGCAGGTTGATCTGTTCCTTGTTCTTTTCATTGATTAATTAACATATAGAAACACACAATAAATCATTATTTATTAGACAAATGAAAAGAAAAGATACAAACCACAAAGAGAATAGAAAATCGGTCTTCCACTTGCATTGAGTGCATCTCTCATTGGTGGATATCTCAATTCGGGAATAGTTCCATCCGTATTACAATTATCATATTTTAAATAATCAACATTCCATTTGGCATACGTATTTGCATCGATTGTTTCGTAATGTAACGAACCTGGACGACCATCACATGTTTTAAAACCAGCATCTTACAAAACGTTTATTTCATTGTTTTTTTTTTGTTTTCAAAAACAAAAAGAAAAAATGAATTGTAAATTACCAGAATAGAGTCCAAATTTGAGATGTTTCGAATGAATATAATCAGCAAGAGCTGAAATACCATTGGGAAATGCTTGAGGATCAGGTTGAATAACTCCTTGACTATCTCGACTTACTTGCCAACAATCATCCAAATTAACTTGAAAACGAACAAATTCAATTGATTTCAATCGAATTCTTAGAAAAAGAAACAAACCATATTCATAACCAGCTGCAGCAAGTCCAGTAGAAACAATGGCATCGGCTGTTTCTCGAATCAATTTCTCATTGATATTACAATGAAAATGATTCCAACTATTCCAACCCATCTGAGGAGTTAAACCTAAACCATTATTTAATTCTTTTGAATTTTCAATTAACAACAACATCAACAACAACACTATTTGCAAAATCATCCTTTCAATTCAAATGCAATTTATATTCATATTATCAATTTTTATACGATCATTTGATCAGATATGAGAATACAATCACAGCTGACAT
>Ga0209914_1003208_pt1 | contig 11896 bp, 9 predicted proteins | sample ThiBiot_500_plan_FD_183949 | JGI IMG/M metagenome (GOLD analysis project Ga0209914, IMG submission 183949) | Wastewater bioreactor microbial communities from Cape Town, South Africa - Thiocy_cont_500_plan (SPAdes) | ecosystem: Engineered > Bioreactor > Thiocyanate-remediating > Anaerobic-Aerobic ...
CGGCTGCGCGCCCAATAGGGATCGGTGCCATCTTCAAAGATCACATAGACGAACGAGACGCCGAAGAAGGAGAAGCCGCGCACCACCTTCGACTTCGGCACCGTCAACATGGCGGTCGTCAGCGGATAGGTGACCTGGTCCTCGACCACCTGCGGCGCTTGCCCCGGATAGTCGGTGTAGACGATCACCTGAACATCGGAGAGGTCCGGAATGGCGTCCAACGGCAGAGTCTTGAGAGAATAGATGCCGGCGGCGACGGCGAAGATGGTGCCGACGAGGATCAGAACGAGGTTGCGGGCGGACCATGCGATCAGGCGGCCGATCATGGCGTGTTCCCTGCCGTCATACTGCTGAGTGCCGCTTTGAGATTGCTTTCGGCGTCGATGAGGAAGTTGGCCGCAACGACGACGCGGTCGCCGGCTGCGATTCCCGACTGAATCTCGGTGTAGCCGCCGCCGCGCGTGCCGGTCTTGACCTCACGTGGCCCAAAGCGGCCGTCGCCTTTGTCGAGGATCACGATTTGCCGCGTACCGGTGTCAATCACGGCGCTGTCCGAAACCGCGGTAACGGCGCGTGTGCCGCCGGCTGCGATCTCCACATCTGCATACATATCGGGGCGCAGGAGCCCGCTGGGATTGGCGATGGCGATGCGCACCTTCGTCGTGCGGGTCGCCGGATTGACCTGCGGATAGATCAGGGCAACGCGCCCCTGGAACGCCCGTCCGAGGAGGCCGCGGACCCGGATTGTTGCCTCCTGATCCGGCGCGACGCTCGCGAGCAGATATTCCGGCACGTCGGCCAGAACCCAGACGGTCGACAGATCGGCGATGCGGAAGAGGACGTCCCCGGCCGCCATCTTCATGCCCTCGGTGGCATTGCGGAGAAGCACGACTCCGTCGCGCGGGGCATACCAGGTGAAGGTCGGCGGAACCTGACGCGTGCGGTCGATTTCGTCGATAACCTCCTTCGGCACCGCCAAATTTTCGAGACGCCGCCGCGCGACGTTGGAGCCCGGATTGATCTGGACTTGAACAGCCGCCGCGGCGATCTCGGGCGAGCGCAGTTCCAGCAGCGGCTGACCCTTGCGCACCTTGTCTCCGGTGGTGACGTTCTCCACCTTGCCGACATAGGAATCGGCCGGGACGGTTACGACCGAGACATTGCGCTCGTCCGGCTGCACCGTGCCCGGCACGCGCACCGTCTGGATGATGACACGGTCACTGACGGTCTCTGACCGGACGCCTGTACGCTGCAATTTGCCCGGCGCGATCTTGACGGTCGAGCCGTCTTCATCTTTGTCGGCATATACGGGGATGTAATCCATCCCCATGGAATCCTTCTTCGGCACCGGCGAGGTGTCGGGCAGGCCCATTGGATTGCGATAGTAGAGGATCTTCCTCGGCTCGCTGCTTGCCTGCCCCGTGGCTTTTGCGTCCGCTTCCGGCTCACCTTCGAAACGGATGTCCTCGCTCGCATGGACGGCTAGGAAGTTACGCCCATCCGCCGTGTTGCGCGGCTCAGCCGAATAAGCGGGCCGTCCATCCGGGTCGCGGTAGTAGATGATCGGCCCGGACACCATCGGGCCGACATCGGTTGAATTTGGTGGCGTGTGCGTTGCTTGCAGCCATGGCAGGGGTGGCAGCACGCTCGCGTGCTGGCCGATCCAGTAACCGCCGGCCCCCGCCGCCAAAATGGCAGCGAGGGTGAAGCCTGAGCGGCCCATGCGTTTCATGGCACGGCCTTGATGACGAGCTTATTTTCGACCGAGCCGGTTTCGCCCTGGACCTTTGCGCCGAGCGAGAGTTGCCAGCCACCGGTCATGCTGAGATTGGCCTTGAACTGGTAGACGCCCGGCTCAGAGCTCGGAATGGGCGTTACCTTCGTCAGCATCTCCTGCATACCGTCCGGTGTCATGTCGAGCCGGCTCGCGAAAATCACGGCATCAGGGACGGGCTTGCCCGTCACCTTGTTGATCAGGCGTACCGCGATAACGGAAACGCCCTTCTTGATTTCGTTTTTTACGAGTTGAAACTCATAGTCCTGGATGGCTGCCTGCGCTTGCGAGACCACCCCAATCGAGACAAGGCTGATTACCGCCGCGGCTGCGACGCGCTTCAAATTTAAAAGAGTCATAGTCGAAGATTCCCAAATTCATCGTCTGACCACGCAAATGCGCGGTTGCTGATGACCCGATCTTGCGATCAAGCCATACGACATCACCGCGATGGCCATCGGCCTTGCGGTGCGCGCGGCTCGCTAAGAGCCGTTGATGAACTTAGGTTCGAGGAGGTTTAGGCGGTGGAGGGTCCGGCAAAATGTCTCGCAGATTGTCGTCCCATGACGTCTTCACATCTGCGACAAAGACACGGGCTGGCATGACGACAGAAACTGCTGGAACAGCGGGAAAGCATTTCGCGAGGCACAGGATCGCGAACGGGCAGGATTTTGCGCAACCCGGCAGCGAGGGTTTCTCGTTAGGGCAGCAGGGCATGTCGTCCGGCACTGATGCCATCCCGGACATGCCGGCCATCGACGCATCATCCATCGCCACAGCGCTCGATGGGGCCACCATCGGTGCGGTCAGAAGGCCCACGATTGCGAGGATCGAGAGCAGACGGGATATGAACGAGAAAAGCTGCACGTCGGCAAGATGCCATGAGGAGCGAGGCGGTAGAAGGGCTCGCCTCTACACAATTGGGTCAACTTTCGCTGACCCGCTGCGGTACAGGTCGGTGCCAGGGCGAGCCAGCCTTGCCTGCGATCCGTTATGGAAAAGGGTTAGTCCGTGGCGATAGAGCTTCGATGATTCGGCAGTCGGCGACCGTCCCGCAGTGGCATTGAGCAATCATGCTGTCCAGTTCGCGACGTAATGCCCTCAAGTCGGCAATCTTCCGGTCGACCTCGGCCAAGTGCTCTTTGGCAATAGCATCGACGGCGTCGCAAGATTGATCGCGCTGATCAGCCAAATTGAGCAATGCTCGAATTTGATCGAGCGAAAACCCGAGGTCTCGTGATCGCCGGATGAAACTCAGCCGATTTAAGTGCTCTGCGCTGTATGCGCGGTAGTTGCCAGCTGTTCGACCCGGCGCAGCAAGCAGCCCGATCCGCTCGTAATAGCGGATGGTCTCGACCTTGGTGTCCGTTCTTCGCCCCAATTCGCCGATTGCCAGATAATCGCCCGTCATGGTGTTGACCCTGTAGTCGCTACAGGGTCCATATGGGTGGTCACGTCGGACTTGTCGAGGTGACGCCCATGGCTACTGCTACCCCTTTGAAGTTGCGTGTCGAAGGCATGGATTGCGGCGCCTGTGCCATAAAAATCGAGAACGCGATGAAGAGGCTGCCCGGCGTCAGCGATATTGATGTCAACTACGGCCTGCAGTCGCTTTCCTTGGTACTCGACGAAGACCGCACCTCCAAACAGGCAATTGAAGCCAGGATCAGGGTGCTCGGATACGCGCCTGTCGATCCGTCCGGACCCGCCGCATCCGCGCTCCGCGATGACGATCGTGATGTGATGGGGAGCGCCTGGTGGTCATCGCCGAAGGGGCGGTTGGTCATCGGCAGCGCCGCCCTGCTGACACTGGCTTTTGGTGTTTCTCATATCGAGCCGGCCTGGTCGAGTTGGGCCTATATCGCTGCGACGCTGGTTGGCCTGGTTCCGATCAGTCGACGTGCGCTCGCCGGCGCGTTGTCCGGCACGCCGTTCAGCATTGAGATGCTGATGTCGATCGCTGCAATCGGCGCCGTTGCGATCGGCGCGGCGGAAGAGGCGGCTGTCGTCGTATTTCTGTTTGCGGTCGGGGAGTTGCTGGAAGGGATCGCCGCTGGCCGAGCACGCGCTGGCATCAAGGCATTGATCGACCTTGTCCCGCGTACGGCGCTTCGTCAAACGGGCTCGAACGTAGAAACTGTTTCTGTCGAAGTTCTCGCCATCGGCGACACGGTGATTGTCCGCCCTGGTGATCGCGTTCCCTCCGATGGAATCGTGACCGAGGGCATGTCGGAGGTCAACGAGGCGCCGGTGACTGGCGAATCTGTTCCGGTCGCCAAGGAGCCTGGATCGACAATTTATGCCGGCAGCATCAATGCCAATGGTGAGTTGCGCGTGGAGATCACGCGGACTGCGGCGGACAACACGATTGCCCGCATCATCCACATGGTCGAGGAAGCGCAGGGTTCGAAGGCGCCGACAGCCCGTTTCATCGATCGTTTCAGCCGCTGGTACACGCCGGCGGCCATGGTGGTGTCGGCGCTTGTCGTATTCGTTCCTCCACTTGTGTTCGGTGCCGATTGGTTCACCTGGATTTATCGCGGGCTGGCGGTGCTGTTGATCGCGTGCCCTTGCGCGCTCGTTATCTCTACTCCGGCCGCCATTGCCTCGGGGTTAGCAAGCGGCGCGCGGCGCGGCCTTCTGGTCAAGGGTGGCGCAGCTCTGGAAACACTCGGCAAAGTCAGAACCGTTGCCTTCGACAAAACTGGCACGCTGACTAACGGGCACCCGCAGGTCACGGACATCGTTGTGATCGCAGGTGAGGACGCCGAGGTGCTGACGAAAGCCGCCGCCGTTGAGCGCGGCTCCAGCCATCCACTCGGGATAGCCATCGTCTCTGAAGTCGAAAGGCGTGGTCTCGACATCCCGACGGCATTTGGAGGCGGGATTGCGACGCCTGGCAAAGCGGTCACGGCCCGACTCAAGTCCGGCTTCGTGTCGGTCGGATCGCCGCGCCATGCAGCCGAGCTGGGCGACGTGCCGGAGGAGATCAGGAAGCGCGTCGAAGCGCTGGAAAGCCAAGGCAAAACGGTCGTTGTGGTCAGCGAAGGCAAGCATCTCCTTGGGTTGATCGCGTTGCGCGATGAGCCACGCCCAGACGCCGCCGATGGTCTTGCGAAGCTGCGCGCGCTCGGCATTCGCCCGATCATGCTGACGGGCGACAATGCTCGTACCGGCGCGGCGATCGGCGACGCACTCGGCCTCGAAGCCAGAGCCGAACTGTTGCCAGACGCCAAGCTTGCTGCGATCGCGGCTTACAAGAGTGAGGGGCCGATCGCTATGGTCGGCGACGGCATCAATGATGCACCGGCGCTTGCCGCTTCCTCGGTTGGCATCGCAATGGGAGGTGGAACGGACGTCGCGTTGGAGACCGCGGATGTGGCGCTCCTGAAAAACCGCGTCATCGGTGTTGCCGAGCTGATCATGCTGTCACGCGCGACCCTCTCTAACATCTGGCAGAACATCGCGCTCGCGCTCGGCCTCAAAAGCGTTTTTCTCATCACCACGCTGTTCGGCGCGACACCACTCTGGATGGCCATTCTAGCCGACACGGGGGCCACCGTATTGGTAACCGCAAACGCACTGAGATTGTTGCGCTTCGGGCCAAGGGGTGAAGGCCGGGCCTGACGCTCACCTCGCGGGATCGTCGTGCGGTAAATGTGCTGTCATCTCAGACACGACTCGGCGTCCTCAGTCGATTGCGCCCGAAACCCAGACCGGTCACGGTAAGCAAAGCGAAAGCAGCGCCTACGAGGAAGGTCGCCTGGGGGCCGACGGCATCCCAGAGCGCTCCCGCGATCACGCTGGCGGCCAGCAGCATCAGACCGGTGACGAGGTTGAACACGCCATAGGCGGTGCCTCGAAGCTCGCCAGGAGCGGCCTCGGCGATCAATGTCGCGAACAGCCCCTGGGTGAAGCCCATATGCAGGCCCCAGAGCACGACGCCGATGCCGATTCCCAAAAGGGAGGTGGCGAAAGCGAGTGTGAGATCGGCGAGGACAAGTAAGACCATGCCGAGGATCAGGATCGTCATCCGGTCCATCCGGTCGGACAGAATGCCAATCGGATAGGCCGAGAGCGAATAGGCCAGACTCATGAGCACCAGCACGATCGGGACGAGCGCCAGCGGCAGGCCAATCGATTGGGCACGCAGGATGAGAAAGGCTTCGCTGAAGCGAGCAAGCGTGAACACCGCCGCGATCGCCACGATCCACCAATAGGCCGGACCCAGGCGGCGTAACTCCGCGCGATGCAGCGGCATACGGACTTTGCGCAACTCCTTCGGCCGCTCCGGCTCCTTCACGGCGACGAGAATAAGCGCGACCGACAGGAAGGCCGGAATGACGGCGATCCAGAACACGGTCTGGAAATGGTCAGCAGTCAGCCACATCAGGCCGATGGCGAAAAGCGGGCCGATGAAGGCGCCTACCGTGTCGAGCGACTGGCGCAGGCCGAAACTGGCGCCGCGCAATTCTGGCGGCGCGATGTCGGCGACGAGTGCATCACGCGGCGCGCCGCGGATGCCCTTGCCGACCCGATCGATGAAGCGAGCGCCAACGAGCCAATCGAGTGAGGAAGCGAGCGGAAAGATTGGCTTGGTAAAAGCGGCAAGCCCGTAGCCGAGGGCTGCAAGAAACTTGCGCTTGCCGAGCCAGTCGCTGAGAGCGCCCGAAAAAATCTTGGTAATAGAGGCGGTCGCTTCGGCGATACCCTCGATGATGCCAACGGCAAGGGTCGAGGTCCCGAGCACCGTCACCATGTAGATGGGCAGCAGCGCGTGGATCATCTCCGAGGAGATGTCCATCAGCATCGAGACAAAGCCCAGCGCCCAGACGCCGGCTGGAATGCCGCGCCGCTCTCCGGAGACAAGAGTCTTCTCCGTGATCTTGTCCATCTCATCGGTTCTCTTCGTGGGCGTAGCTGCTGAGCAGGGCTTCTCAGGCGCCAAGGCGGCCTACGTCTTCAGGCGGAATTGCTGATTGAGCGGTTTTCGTCCTGCGCCTCAAACACCTCGCGCGCATAGTCATCCAGCAGTGTTGTGCAACGAGCGAGCCGTTCCTCAGCTTCGGAGCGGAGGGAGGCACCGTAGAAGTCGAGACGAACGATTTTGTCGAGCCATGCCCGCAGCTTCGTCAGATCCTCTTCGTTCTCTTCAACCTCGGCATAGGTGAACTTCCCGTTTCCCCGCTCCTTCGCTATTTCGCCGTCAAAGTCGTCGCAGCGGCTGATGAATTCGCGATAGGCCTCGTCGCGCTCGGTCGAAAACCGAGCGATCACCTTCTGCTCTTGTGCATGGTCAAGCCCGACGGTTTCGAGAAGTACCGCGTCGCCATCCATCTCGAATATCTCGTTCTGCAGGACCTTCAAGCGCCGCTCGTGTGCGTCAATCTTGGGTAACAGGCACACGCCATTTTGCAGATAGATGGCCCCCAAGGCCTTCAATTTGCGCCACAACGCGATTCGTCGCTTTGCCGGTTCGGCAGGCACCTTGTACGTCAGAAGCAGCCATGACCGAGAACTGGCTTGGCGGGCTTTCCCGGATTTCGACTTGATGGTCCGCGGCTCATCTTTGATTTCCGGACGGGGCGCTCGTTTTGCGCGGCTGTGTTCTGCGGTCATGATTTTTGATTCGACTTGGGTGGACCTAGATAGATCCCCTGACGGTCGCTCCTTGAACCGATTCAATATCTACAGTAAATGTTACGGTCGTAACATCTATTTTGTCCAGATGTTCCATAAACAAGGGCTGGCCGTTTATGTCTTGGCAACAGGCGCGCGCCGTGGCCGCATTCCAGGCGGCACTGCTCATGTTGACCGCGTCGACTTGGGTCGGAACCACCCAATTCGGACAGGCCCAACTCGTCACCCAGCCTCAGCCGGCAGGATCAGCTGTAGGCGACCCGACAACGGTCACGCTTTCTCCGGAACAGCAGAAGCAGATTGGGCTTCAAACTGCCGTGTTGATCGTGGAACCCCATCCCGAGCAGTTCCGTGCCTACGGCGCCGTGCTGGACATCGCCCGCGTAACCGAACTCACCAACAGTTATGCCAACGCCCAGGCGCAGCTCCAGATGACGCAGGCAAGGTTCGACGTCGCAAAGAGCGCATTCGAGCGCGCGAGGAGTCTGGCGCAGTCCGCAGCCCTTCCCAGGAAGGATGCCGAAGCCGCTGAAGGAACGTTCCGTACCGAACAGGCCGCGCTGACCGCCGCGGAGTCACAAGTGAGGACCTTGGCAGCGACGGCGCAACAGGAGTGGGGTCCGCTGATTGGCAAGGCAATCATCGAACGCTCGCCAACCGTTGTCCGACTGATCGAGCGCGAAAGGTTTCTGGTTCAGGTGACGCTACAGCCCGGCATCACCTTGGTGGACCCTCCTCGGACGGCCCTCGCACAGGCACCCGCGCGCGACGCCAACATCGACCTTCAATACCTCTCGCCGGCAACCCGGACGGATGCACGCATTCAGGGCGTGAGCTACTTCTTCACGGCGCAGGGAGACAGCGGCCTGCTGCCAGGAATGAACACGACGGTCTATGTGCCGTCTGGCAAGACCTATGACGGAGTGTTCGTCGAGGACACAGCCATCGTGCGCTGGCAGGGACGCTCCTGGGTGTACCTGCGCGTCGGCCCCGAGGTGTTCAAGCGGCACCCGATCAGCACCGACCAACCGGTCTCCGATGACGATTATGTGGTGCGGGACCTTCCAGCCGGCGCGGAAATCGTGACCCGTGGTGCGCAGGTCCTCCTTTCCGAGGAGGCCAAGAGCGAGCTTCGAGGCAGCGCCGACAATGACTGACGGCGATCTCGGCACCCACGCGGGCCCCCAAGCTGCCCTTGTCTCGTTTGCCATTCGCTTCCGTGGAATCCTACTCGCGTTAGCATGCGCGTTGTTGGGCTACGGATTGTATTCGCTTACGAGCGCCAAGTATGGCGTCTTCCCCGAATTCGCGCCGCCGCAAGTCGCGATCCAGACCGAAGCGCCAGGGCTGAGCCCTGAGCAAGTCGAGATTCTTGTCACTCAGCCGATCGAAACGTCCATCAACGGATTGGCGGGCGTCGAAAGTATGCGTTCGTCCTCGATTCAAGGCTTGTCGGTCATCACTGTTATATTCCGCCCAGGCAGCGACATTTACCGTGCGCGCCAACTCGTGAACGAGCGCGTCGCGGTGATCGCCACCCGGCTCCCGCAGGGCGTCCAACCTCCCGCGATGACCCCGTTGACCCCAACCGCCGGCACGGTTCTGGTGATCGGTCTGACGTCCGATCAGCGCTCGTTAATGGATTTGCGCACAATCGCAGACTGGACCGTGGCGAGGCGGCTGTTGGCCGTGCCAGGTGTCGCGCAAGTTTCGACCTACGGCAGAGACGTGAGATCCCTACAGGTGCAGGTCCGCCCGGACGATCTGGTCCGGTTTCGGGTTGGCATGAATGACGTCCTGGCCGCCGCCCGCAAGGCCACAGGGGTGCGGGGCGCCGGTTTCGTAGACACGGTCAATCAGCGCATTACGCTCCAGACCTTTGGCCAATCGTTGACACCGGAGCAAGTCGCCCGGACCGTTCTGATGCATGAAGGCGGCGCAAGTGTCGTGCTCGGGGACGTCGCGAACGTCGTCGTGGCTCCCGAACCGCCGATCGGTGCCGCTCTCATCAATGGCACGCCTGGCATCGTGCTGATGTTAAGCCAGCAATACGGAGCCAACACGCGGGAAGTCACAACGCGGGTGGAAGTTGCGCTGCAAGAACTGCGACCGGCGCTTGAGCGTGAAAGGGTTCAACTTCATGCCGATTTGTTTCGGCCGGCCAATTTCATCGACACGGCAACCCAAAACGTCCTGCATGCCCTCCTGATCGGGGGCGCGCTGGTGATCATCATTCTGTTTCTTTTCCTGTTCGACTGGCGCACCTCGATCATCAGTTGCACCGCGATCCCGCTCTCGCTGGTCGCGGCGGTGCTGGCCCTGCAATGGATGGGGGAGACCCTCAACACCATGACGCTCGGCGGGCTCGCCATTGCCATCGGCGAGGTGGTCGATGACGCGGTGATCGGCATCGAGAACGTCGTGCGCCGATTGCGCGAGAATCGCCGATTGGCTGAACCGAGAGTCGAGGGACGCGTTGTGCTCGATGCGATCCTTGAGGTCCGCAGCGCCGTCGTGTACGCGACCTTCGCCGTCTTGCTGGTGTTCTTTCCTGTTCTCACGCTCTCTGGCGTCGGCGGACGTCTGTTCGGGCCTTTGGGTATCGCCTACATCCTCGCGGTACTCGCCTCCCTCGCGGTCGCGCTGACCGTCACGCCCGCGCTTTCGATGTTGCTGCTCGTCGGAAAGAACCGAAGGGAGCATCGGGACCCGCCAGTGGTTCGCTTGTCGCGCGGCGATTATGAGACGCTGCTCCGGCGTATCGAGTGCTTTCCACGGCTCATCGTCGCAACAGCCTTTGCCCTTACCGTCGCGGGCGTAGCGATGTTGCCATTCTTTGGCGGTACTTTCCTGCCCGACCTACGAGAAGGACATCTCATCCTCCACGTCTCAGCGATACCAGGCACCTCGCTCGATGAGTCACTTCGGATCGGAGGCCTAATCACGGAAGCCCTCCGAAAGGTTCCGGGCGTGCGTAGTGTCGCACAGCACGCAGGGCGTGCCGAAGCTGGCGTGGATACGGTAGGCCCGCACTACAGCGAGTTTGAGGTTGACCTACAGCCCGGGCTTTCCGGTCACGATCAAACCGTGGCCGAAACGCGCATGCGAGAAGCCCTTGCGAAATTCGCTGGCATCAGTTTCTCGCTCAAGACCTATTTGGCCGAGCGGGTGGAGGAAACGGTATCGGGCTTTACCGCTGCGCTCGCTGTGAACGTGTACGGCGCTGACCTCGATTCACTGGAGAAAACTGCGCGAGACGTAGCGCGCGAACTTGGCGAGGTTCCAGGCGCTGTGGATGTCCAGCAACAATCTCCGCCGGGGATGCCGCAGATTAACGTAACGCTCCGTCCCGCCGACCTGCAGCGGTGGGGGCTCGATGCCGTCGAAGTGCTCGAACTGATCCGCACGGCCTACCAGGGCGATGTGGTCGGGCAAGCATATGAAGGCAATGCGGTCTTCAACGTTAACGTGATCCTGGACGCACAGGCCCGTGTCCGGCTCACCCAGATTGGCGATCTCCCATTGCGGACGTCCGGCGGAGCCTACGTTCTCCTGAAACAGGTGGCCGATGTCTACGAAACATCCGGTCGATATCAGGTCCTGCATCGGAGCGCGCAGCGCGTCCAGACGGTGACTGCGAACGTGAGTGGGCGTGATCTTGCGTCCTTCGTCAGTGACGCCAAGCGCAAGATCGCAAAGGACGTCGCGCTACCACCCGGCGCACATCTGGAGTTCGCCGGCGCGGCCGAGGCGCAAGCTCAGTCGGAGCGCGATCTGCTTGTGAATACACTGCTGGCTGCGATCGGCATCGTTCTTCTGCTTTCGATTGTCACCGGCCACTGGCACAACCTCGTTCTAATTCTGATCAACCTGCCGTTCGCGTTCGTGGGCGGAGTCTTTGCGGTCGCTCTGACCGGCGGACTGCTCTCGCTTGGATCGCTGGTCGGCTTCGTAACCTTGTTCGGCATCACGTTGCGCAATTCCATTCTGATGATTTCGCACTACGAACATCTCGTCACTGTCGAAGGTCGTGCCTGGACCCTGGAAACTGCCGTCGAAGGTGCGGCGGATCGACTCGTTCCGATCCTCATGACCTCCCTGGTGACTGGCCTCGGTTTGCTTCCGCTCGCGCTGGGGGCGAGCGAACCGGGGCGCGAAATTGAAGGCCCAATGGCGATCGTTATCCTGGGCGGCCTGATAACGTCGATGGCGCTTAACCTGCTGGTCTTGCCGACGCTGGCGCTTCGATACGCTCGCTTCGATCATGGAAAGACAGGCGCGCATCGAGGGGAGGCGATAGCCTGATGGTAGTCTCCCCGAAGCGTTCCTCGATCACGGCATTACGGTCGGAGAGGTTCAAGCGCTTCGCAGGTGCGGAGGTTGCCTATCAGAACAGGCGAGCCAATCCCCCGATCGCTCGCCTAACGTGGCAAGGGTGCTGATTATCCCGCGTAGTCTTTCTTCGTGAGCAGCATTTTCCCG
>Ga0209914_1003214_pt1 | contig 11869 bp, 10 predicted proteins | sample ThiBiot_500_plan_FD_183949 | JGI IMG/M metagenome (GOLD analysis project Ga0209914, IMG submission 183949) | Wastewater bioreactor microbial communities from Cape Town, South Africa - Thiocy_cont_500_plan (SPAdes) | ecosystem: Engineered > Bioreactor > Thiocyanate-remediating > Anaerobic-Aerobic...
TGTCTCTTTCATACAGACACTCACTACACTCGACCTTAACGGCAATCAAATCGGAGCTCAAGGTGCACAATATTTGGGTGAAGCATTGCGACACAATACAGTAAGATCATCACTCCTTCATGTTTTTACCATCATCTCATTCCTGTCTCTTTCATACAGACACTCACTACACTCGACCTTAACGGCAATCAAATCGGAGCTCAAGGTGCACAATATTTGGGTGAAGCATTGCGACACAATACAGTAAGATCATCACTCCTTCATGTTTTTACCATCAACTCATTCCTGTCTCTTTGATACAGACAATCACTACACTCGACCTGTCGTACAATCAAATCAGAGATCAAGGTGCACAATATTTGGATGAAGCATTGCGACACAATACAGTGAGATCATCACTCCTTCATGTTTTTACCATCTTCTCATTCTTGTCTCTTTCATACAGACACTCACTACACTCGACCTTAACGGCAATCGAATCGGAGCTCAAGGTGCACAATATTTGGGTGAAGCATTGCGACACAATACAGTGAGATCATTACTCCTTCATGTTTTTACCATAATCTCATTCCTGTCTCTTTCATACAGGCACTTGCTACACTCAACCTTAACGTCAATCAAATCGGAGCTCAAGGTGCACAATACTTGGATGAAGCATTGCGGCACAATACAGTGAGATCATCACTCCTTCATGTTTTTACCATCATCTCATTCCTATCTCTTTGATACAGACACTCACTACACTCGACCTTAACGGCAATCAAATCGGAGATCAAGGTGCACAATATTTGGGTGAAGCATTACAACACAATACAGTAAGATCATCACTCCTTCATGTTTTTACCACCATCTCATTCCTGTCTCTTTCATACAGACACTCACTACACTCGACCTTAAGGTCAATCAAATCGGAGGTCAAGGTACACAATATTTGGGTGAAGCATTACAACACAATACAGTAAGATCATCACTCCTTCATGTTTTTACCATCATCTCATTCCTGTCTCTTTCATACAGACACTCACTACACTCGACCTGTCGTACAATCAAATCGGAGATCAAGGTGCACAATATTTCGAGCGCTTGAAGAAGACAAACAGCCATCTCAAAGTGATGTGGTGATTCAAGTGTAGATTTCAATTTTCTGGTTTAAGATTGATTACGAATAGGTGGAACTTGAGGGATATTCATAATTATGCTCTTGTGTGCGTTTGTTGCATTTCATCGTAATAAATGACAATATTAATATTTTGGGTACAGATTGCTTGATTAATTTGAAATGTTTTGACAGTTACATTCGCTTTGATTGCATGAAAAGGAAACGGCTTGTAGTTGTCATTTTGTCTATTTATTTTATTTATTGAGTTTTGAAGAAAAGTGTATTTCTGTGAAATTTAATTGAAATTGTACTTTAGAGGTAGTGAACGTATCGTAGATGGACGATATCTAGTGTGTAGGAAGTGGGACATGAAAATGTTTGCACATGATGTACTATTTAAGGTTTTGATTTGTTATCCGAATTATTATATTCGAATTTGAGAAAATGCATGATTAACGCGTAGAAGTTCTTAAAACTGAGAAAATATTGAGATTTCAGTGTTTGAGCACGAAACACTCGTGAGAATAGATCGAAGTATCGATAAAGGAAATCAATACTTTTAATACCACTAATATGGTTATTATTCCGATGTATTTGAATTCACACTCGTATTTCGCGTTCAAGTTTAAATAGCCGGTCAGCGCAATCGCTTCAGGATTAAAAGTGTGAACAGGAACTGATTGGGAAGTTTGGAAAATACTAATTAAGACGGAGTTTCAAATTGATTTGTAGAACTAATTTATTTTGTGAGTATGTTAATCGAATGTTGACTGTAAATGAAAATTAAGTTATAAAATAGGTTTAGATCACTGAAATAGATACATTAGTTATCAAATTATGTCTGTAATGTTGGTAATTCTGGAATACCAGTAATGCCTGTAACAGCAGTTCGGTTTCTGATATTACCTATATCTCTTATGTGAGTGACGTCTGTGAGAAGGGGATTCAAATTTTCTACCATTATACTTTTGCACTCCCTTTCTGTTCGTATTTCACAAAATCTTGGTTTAAACATGTCATATTAGCTTCACGACTGATCTTTTGAGGCTGCAGCTGATACATTAATATTCAGAAGCCTAAATTTTAAGGACAGAAATTTTCTATACATATTTGAATGATTGCGATGTGTCGATGATAAAGCAAAATGAGATCTTTATATCGGACTTTCAAACAAAGGATTCGATAGCCGTGAAAATGACTATTAGTATGTGAAAGCTTTTAGAAAAGTGAATAGTAAAGTAGACCTTTATAGATTCAAGTAGAACCTAAAGGTTTGTATGTAAAGTTGTTAACTTGACAGCTAAATTCTTACCGTTCCTATCATAAAATTATGAATACTGCCTTTTTGATATTTCGGGCGAATACAGCTGGTTCTTCGAGAGTCTTTCACCCTCAACAATTTCGTCTATCTCTCGTTGTTCAATTATCATTTATAACATAATTTACGATGGATATATTATACATGTACATTTTCTATCCATGGGATATCTGCGTTCAATATAAGAGTTTTATGTCGATCAGGTCAAATTTTATTATTATACGAAACATTATTGTTCTCTTCCTGTAATAACAAGATAAAATTTTTATTGACGATTAATTAGGAAAATGTGTTATTGGATATAAATCACGCGTCTGTTCTTAATTTAGATAATGCGCTATGAGAGAAAAGTGGATCTTCGAAATCATTAATCATTTTTTGAGCAATCGAAATTAGAATCCTACGGGAACGATATTGAAAATGTCACGTTTCCGAAAATATTCTATCTTTTCATATATTTTAATTGATGTATTCAAAAGTAGATTCTTTTTGAATATCTTCTTTCATGTTTATTTTGTAGTAAAAACGAGAAGTAGAAAAATATAATGAATACATGCGTTCATTTATTGATTGTTAGCAATATTTTCTTTTTCTAGGAGTGAGGATGAAAGTGTTTTGAATGCTCAGTAAACTAGATTTCTTTCAGAAACAGGTCTGCGAATCCTTCGGATGAGCGCTACTTGTTATTTCTTTGTGATTCTAAATACTGGAAGGAGTAGTCTCGTCCATAAAAGTCTAGAATATAATGAAAAATTTGTCGATGATTATTATTTAAAAAAATGCGGATGTTTACAGTTAAATCAAGCGTTTGATAATTTTTGGTAGTTCACTTAGGACTCCCAGCACTTTCAGTTCAATAACGTGCGTACTTGACCATCTGTATTAATTAACTTGAGAAAATGACTAATGTGACCTTTCTTGAATGTTACAGTAGACAGCTATACATTGATCCCGTGTGAAATAATACTCAACATGAGTGAAATTGAACAGACAGTTACGAGAATTGATTCAGAGCTATTTTAGAAAACTCACAACTATCACTGCGATTGCAAAGAAGTCATTTTATATTATCATAATCGTGAAATTACCGATATAAGAGAAGTGCTAAATCAATGTATGAAGGAGGTATTTGCCGATTGAATTGCTTTTCTATTTAAATTGGAAAGTCCGCTGATCAAGTATAAGTATTGATGCTGGTATTTCTCCAGTATTAGCAGCAAAGAACTAAAGAAATGGATAAAAGTGCAAGAGAATATAGCGTCATTTAATCTCAATCAATCTGATCCACATTTCAAAGCAACTGCGGGAACACAACAACTTATCGATGAAAAATTGAAGAAACGAAAACTCGATAGTGTTAATTTTTCTTCATCAAGGACTGATCGTGATGAAGATGATCTTGTTGTTAAGTTAAAAAGAAAAACAGCAAAAAAAGATTAAATAAAATAAAAACGATCTCATTTGTTTTGACCGTTACAACATTTGTTTTTTATTCTCATTCTCATTCTCTCCTCTTCTCGCACTATCTTCTCAGATGAATCTTAAGTCTCTTTTTAGTTTGAAGAAAAAAAAAAGAAAGAAAAAAACAAAAAAGAAAAAAAACGGAGAGGGAAGGAAAATTGTTCTTGTGGGGGGGATGGTGTTGACGGGAATTAGGATCCAGGATTGAGGATGTTTGGGAAGCGGAATCCTAGCCAACCTAAACAAACAAAGTCACGTATGAATTAATACATTAAAAAACTAACCTTTGTGGATCCTGAGGAGTGAGGGGAGGAGGACGTTGATGTTGGTTCGGCGGGAATCATCTACAAAATTACATTTTAAATAGATTTTAATCGAAATTTTACTCACTTATTGGGGTTGTTGTTGGACGGGACTGCCCTACAAAAAAAACATTTAAAATCGTTTTCAAGCAGGATTTCGACTTACCATTGGGGGCTGTTGGGGGGCCAGTTGATACTGGATTCCTCCCCGTAGGCTGTCGAAATTGATCCGTGGGGCGTTTTGATACCGACCACCCCACGGGCAACAACACGACCAACAGCAACTGATGTTGGGGCACCACGACATCTGACACGAAATAAACCGTTTAGTTTAAAAACAAGTTCGCAACAACGAAAAAATTATATGTATTCACTATTTGTCTCTCCTTATATATGTACGGAAAACAAAGACACGAATGATAACAGTAACCTGGATAGAAACGAAACGATCATTCATAGCTTAGCGATACCTAGAATTTATATTCTCTCTTCAAAACATAAAAAAGTACTTCAGTCATTCGATATACAACTAGTGATTACAATCATCTCTTAACTATTTTGAAAACTTCTAACAAGTTCATTCGTCATCAATGTCGACCTCGATCACGCGACTTAATGGTCCTACTATTGGTCGTGTGTCTTCCGGTAGATTCGAACCATAAATCCACAGCAAACAAAATAGTTTCTTTTCCAATCAGTTATCCCAGACCATAGCTAACACCATAAAATTCTGAAACTTTCCTAAAGGTTATCAGACATGAAGAATTCGAATGTCTCATCATATTTCTACGGTTTCCAACTGGTGTCGAAGAAACTTTCAGTACAGACGTCTACTTCTTAAACCAATGTCACTATACTATCTGATCTCTCTAAATGTATGTGCTATAACGTGCTAGTAGCTTGTTTGTCAGTGTTCTGGAGATTGTGCTACACAATAACTGGAATACTAACAATATAAGCGAATTACTCAACTAAGCTCGAAAAGAAAAATCTGAAAAAGTCAAAATCGCAAAGAGAAATCTCGAATTTTTTTAAAATTTTTTACCAAGTTGAAAAGCATGATGATAGTTTTCTTCCGTGTGATAATTATACCAAGAAATCTCCCAATTCTGTTTGATAACAATCTCGAAAGTGAAAAATCTCGAAAAACTAATTAGATACTGCTTTTCTCCATTGTCATAGTTAGTACGATGTAGCTGTCCTTGTTCGTCCGATTTTCATGTATATAAATACGACTTGAGGAAGTATGTGGACGACAGTCAATGTTAAAAGCAAATTACGGGTGAAATGAAATAAAAATATGAAAGAAAATGATTTTCCAGAATAGCTTAATGGATTACAAATAGTGGCGTAATCAGGATTTCGAATGTAGAAGGACTTTGTTGGGCCCAACTGACGAAATTCCACCCGGTGGTGAGGCTCACAGTAGAATTTCGTTAGAGCAACTTTTCAAGGTGGTGAGGCTCATAAGTCCGGTGGTGCGGCTGATACCTCATGAGCCATACCCTAGTTACGCCACTAATTACAAACTCAATTTGAACAAGAAGACATAACTATCGACGAATTTTTCCGAGGAATTACTTTATTATTAGTCAAAAAACACTAACTTTTTTCAAATTCGATGCTCTATCTATTACTGAATTTTGAATAAACAAAATAAATATTCAATGATAACCAAACCTGTGACTAATCACTTATTTGCGTTTTCGAGATTTTTCCCTTTCGAGATCGCAAACTTTCGAGATTGCATTTTTTCGAGGTTTTAGCTTTTCGAGATTTTTCCATCATACCATATAAGCTCGTGATGACTGTACTATTGATGGATTTAATGTTTTTTCTATTTTTCATTTTTTTTCAAAATTAGTGCTTGGTGGAATAAAGAAAATTTGGTAGTTTCGGTTAGTATTGACACGTACTAGTTTTTCGTACGCCTATGTTGGTAATCGATGGGTGTTATGATATCCTTAAAATGTTCGCTCCTTTTAGTATGGAAATCGCTATGATCAAACTCTGATAGATCGCTGAGAAATATGTTACCACTTTAACTTAAAATTCACATTTTTTTCAGCGGTATTGTGATGTGAGAAAAGTTTTTAAATAGATTCGAAAATATATCAAGTATTTTACCTGCATTGTTAGATGGAAATGAAAATGATAATGGTTATTACTGGTTGAGGTACAAGTGCAGAACGAGCACAGTATCTAAATAAAAGCACATATATATAACAAAGAAAAGAGAATTAATTGGATAAGAAGCAAGAATCAATTAGAAGCTTCTAATTGATTCTTGCTTCTTATCCAATTGATTCTCTTTTCTTTGTTATATATATATGTGCTTTTATTTAGATACTGTGCTCATTCTGCACTTGTACCCTGGTTGACATTGTTTTGTTTGAATATTTAATATCTATATAAAGTTTTATAGAATAAATTAGAAATCACAGATATTGATATTGATAGTAAGCATTGTCAGTAAACATTTATGATTATCATATGGCTATACATTTTCCATTTCTATGTTCATTTGACCTTTTGAACGAACACAGAACAGTCTAAAGACGAGCCGATCAAAGACAATGGAATGCAGGTCATCATATAGAAAGTTAGAATAACGGTTACGGTCACCAATGAGACACACATGAAACGTTTCATTGGCGATTATCGGCGATTGTTTATGCTCTTCTTGATCCGATTTCTCTAATTCCCTTTTCTGAAAGAAAGGGTTATATGCGAAAAATTCGCTCTAAAAATCCATAAAGTTCGTCTATCTGTCTGTCTCAAACCAATCAAATTTCAGCATTAGAAGGATAGCAGATATTGACCACTGACAGGTCGAACTTGATTGAATCCTAGGTAATCGAGCTCGGGCAGTTCGATTCTGGGTACATATTCAAGGTCAAAGGTCAAAAGAACATCTATTTGAGACAAACTGCCATGACGATCGTTTCGACTGAATTTTACAGTCTCATCAGATGGCTTGATCTTGGATTATGCGTATGGGATACATACGTGAAATCTGATACTGGTGAATTTTTGGCAGAATTGAGAAATCAATATGTGTACAATTATGGTCGGAGGATATTCAGTCAATAGTATAATCGATAGCAACAAATAAAATAAGTGATAATACAACTTGTATGAACTAGGTGGCCAATACTTTAGAACTACAGGACAAATATTTGAAACAACTTGAAACACAATAACGAAGTCTAGTGTGGGAATCTGTTTGGATATTCATTACTGATTCAACAAATGCTTATATGCATATTTAAGAGAATCTTAACGATATCATCATGAAACTTACTCATCAGATTGAACTTGTTCATTTCGATTATGACACTCGAGCGTTAAAATTGGAATTTTTACAGCATCATCTAAACAAATATCAGGTTAATTCTATCAATAAATAATATTCATCCGCAAATGCAAGTTTTTTACACCTGTCTACCAATAGTTTTCGATCAATCAGAAGATTTTATTGGTTCGATTGGCTATCTACCATTAAGTAATAATCAATGTCGAATCGATATGAAAAACAAACATTATAAACTGATTCAAGAAGCGGAATGTACATGGTTAAGTACCTACTTATGTATGCATGAGCATCAGATACAAATCCAGCAACAACAACACGAACATATATATATAAACAAATAAAAATACAACTTTTAACGGTTACTACCAACGATTCAACAACTCTCTTCAATAAGATCGACGAATATCTCATTTATCGGTTAAATCAATTGAAACAAGAGTTTTCTAATCAAACGTATTCGATTAAATGTAAAATTCTACGAAATCATCGATATTCATTGCCAATGAAAGTATATATCGACGTCTCACCAGAGCCGTATCTCGATCTTATGAATAATCCATTTAATTCACTACAATGGCATCAGCTTTGTCTAGGTGAGACAAAACAAATAAACGAAAAAATCTTTATATTATATAATTCTATTCAGGTCCAAATCATATACGATCGAATCAAAGTGCAATCGCTCGAAAAAAAACTACAATTAATTGAAATTAAAAGGGAACATGTAAATATTCCATTTGGTACATTGATCTTCAAATAATATTCAGTGAATCTTATGAATTATTTTCAGCAATGTTATTTTACACCACTCTCGATGCAAAGACCAAATTCAAAGTCGTCAACAAGCACAAGCACAGATTGTTCAATCTACTCTAAGAATAATTTTAAAAAAGAATCTCATTATTCGTCTAACAGACAAGGACAACAATTTCTCTCTGAAACAAATGCTTTCATACAGTTATCGTACAATCGATTCAATGATATTTTAAATAGAGTTATTCAATTGCTAAACAATCTTCGTACGAAGAAATTAATTTTTCACTTCATTCCATTGTTGTTTTCATTAATTTCAGTTAGATATACCACTGCGCTCGATTGAAAATACGATTCACAGTCCGACAACGAATATCTCAAAATTTCTTGACCAACTATTACGACCAATTTTCGATGAGAAATGTAAAACAATAACAATCATCGGTGGTAGTTCGCTCATCGAGGCACTTCATCAATATTTAAAGAGAAGAACATTCAAATCATCAGTAGTGTCTTATTTGAACCTTGAATTCAAATTTTAAATTTCAAAATATAAATTACTACTACCGTGTACACACGTCCGCCTTCACCCTCAAATTTGGGAATAGTAATTTGAAATTTGAATTCAAGTTTCAAGTATGACATGTATGTAAATTCATTATTTCAATATACATTCACATTCTAGTTATCCCCCAGTATTTACTGAAAAGCAATTTCGAAAATTTTTACGAACATATATTTCTCAATCTTCATCTGTACCATTTCTAAATGATCAAAACTAATATCAACTATTATGTCAAAACATTACCGCAAGATTAACATAAGAAAAAGCGAATCTCACAGAAACTAGAACACACGTAAATAAAGAAAAGTATTCAGTACATATCGAACTACAAGAAAAACAAAATCATTCAACTGCATCGAAACCAACAGACGAAGGTACTACATCAAATAAGCTCATTATTTATTACACACATGAAAAATATTTTTCATCCTTCAAACGAGACATGTATCATATGTATGAGCAAACATTCATCGAACATATATGCAACGATATCAAATTCATAGCTAAAAATCGAAATCGTCACGCAAACACACGTGACCTTATCATTAAACGGCCTGAGAAATATTTATTAACGAATCACCACCACAAGACACCTGTATGTTTCTATCATCCAGCTTTGATTAAGTCAATTTTCTTATCTTGTAGAAACAATACAAGAAACCCAACACAAACGAACTATAACTGGAAACATCTATAAATTGCACACGAATATGACATCCTTCTACTGTTTGTCCAAACAAAAACAAAAATAATCAACAATTATTCTATATTTCACATAAAAATATAGTCAAAATATACCAGATCCAATTATCTGCATCCAAAAGTCTTCAATGATGTAAACTCGCGAGTCCAGTAGCAGTAGTCGAAACCGGCCATGGCAGCTTGTCTCAACACCCTCAAGATACTCACCGCCATCTTTACTACAGAATCGATGTAGGCTTTCTTTTTCTTCCTACTATTTCATCATTCGTCAAGCAGTATTTATTGTAACTACAACAAGCGAAAACTTTCCTATGAGAGTAAATTTCATATTTATTGGCAAGAAAAAAGAAAAATTTTACATTTCATACACATTCTCAGAGTATTTTCACTTATTATAAGCATCTGATTATTAATATTCAATGAAAATGTCTCTCACACTTCCAAACTTACCCATCGAAATGGTCTACCGAATATTGGATCATTTAAATGACAAAAGTTTATACCTATCCTTTATTAATGTATGCCAACGTCTCAACCGAATTATTTATTCTTCCCAACGATACCAGGTAAATCATTACATCTTCTTAGTTTCTCTAACAAAGTAAAGTAACACAATAATAGCGCCATAAAACAATAACTAACAGTTTACACGATGTATATGATTTCGAAGCAGATGATCAGTCATCGTAACTTCAAAATAATGATAGAGCTTTTCGAAGTATAAAGCTTCACAAACCGACTGCAATTGTCAGTTATTTTGAAAACCAAAAGAAATAAATTCAATACCATTTTCTTTCCATACTCAACACCTTACTTTCCCCTCCTGATAAACAAAAGCTCTTGAATGTGACCACGTCTTTTTCAGTCTAAGTGTTTTTCTTTCCTTCTCCAAACGTTTGATGATATGTTATGCATTTACTACAAGTGTAGCTAACATATTCGTAAAGCAACCGACTGGAAAAACAAATCATCTCAATTGACATCAAAAGCAAACAATTGATGTTATATTTGTGATGATACATCTGTTTCTCTCAAATAAACAACCCAATCGGTTATTTCGTGCAAAAAATATCTCGAAGCACATTAGTATCCAGACTGAACAATACACTAAATTAGACATCAAATAATCATTCTACTTAAGCGATTCGATGATTAGGATGATGCATCAATCTTGAGCAATTAAATATACAACACAGCTTAACGTTTGAGTAACAGTCATATAACTCAACAATCAAAATTCATTCATCCGACATCAACAAATTGCCTAATAGTTCTCAAAAAAAGATACATCTTCTGAGACACACTCTCTACTCGGGACTCATCATGCACATCTATACTTACCAGAGACTCCTCCATATAGCTTGCACATTCACTCAGTACACTTACTGGTCAAATCAGAAGCGTTACTTTCTTGTCTGACTAATAACACAGATGCATACGCAGAGACCCATCCTTTGTCCGAGTAGGCCACATTTCATCATCTTTTTCGTCATTCGTTCATTCCTATATCTTTCATACAGACAATCACTACACTCGATCTGTCGTACAATCGAATCGGAGCTCAAGGTGCACAATATTTTGGTGAAGCATTACGACACAATACAGTAAGATCATCACTCCTTCATGTTTTTACCATCAACTCATTCCTGTCTCTTTCATACAGACAATCACTACACTCGACCTGTCGTACAATCAAATCAGAGATCAAGGTGCACAATATTTGGATGAAGCATTGCGACACAATACAGTGAGATCATCACTCCTTCATGTTTTTACCATCATCTCATTCCTGTCTCTTTCATACAGACACTCACTACACTCGACCTTAACGGCAATCAAATCGGAGCTCAAGGTGCACAATATTTGGGTGAAGCATTGCGACACAATACAGTGAGATCATCACTCCTTCATGTTTTTACCATCATCTCATTCCTGTCTCTTTGATACAGATACTCACTACACTCGACCTTAAGGCCAATCAAATCGGAGATCAAGGTGCACAATATTTGGGTGAAGCATTGCGACACAATACAGTAAGATCATCACTCCTTCATGTTTTTACCATCATCTCATTCCTGTCTCTTTCATACAGACAATCACTACACTCGACCTGTCGTACAATCAAATCGGAGATCAAGGTGCACAATATTTGGGTGAAGCATTGCGACACAATACAGTAAGATCATCACTCCTTCATGTTTTTACCATCATCTCATTCTTGTCTCTTTCATACAGACACTCACTACACTCGACCTTAACGGCAATCAAATCGGAGCTCAAGGTGCACAATATTTGGGTGAAGCATTGCGACACAATACAGTAAGATCATCACTCCTTCATGTTTTTACCATCA
>Ga0209914_1003215_pt1 | contig 11867 bp, 8 predicted proteins | sample ThiBiot_500_plan_FD_183949 | JGI IMG/M metagenome (GOLD analysis project Ga0209914, IMG submission 183949) | Wastewater bioreactor microbial communities from Cape Town, South Africa - Thiocy_cont_500_plan (SPAdes) | ecosystem: Engineered > Bioreactor > Thiocyanate-remediating > Anaerobic-Aerobic ...
GAACTCAGTATTAAATTCTGCATTCACTCACTTTTGACCTAATCAATAGAAAAATGGTGAGTTTTCTAGAACATTCGAGAATGGCAATAACGTATCTTGAACATTCTAGAAAGTAAATATCCTTCAACCTAGCTTTCGATTTTCCTATTGAGCAGCACTGTTTTTCAATTGTTCTAGATTTTTCTAGAAAGTTCTCGAACATTCCTTGGAAATCCAGTATTTCTATGACACTGATATGTTCTAGAAAACTCGATCCTCACTCCTCTCTGATCTTTTGTTATCTTTAATTTCATGAAACAAAGTGTACAGACAGACACACACTGAACATTATAATATAGATTATTTTTTTTAGAAACACACCGTAAGATCATAAAGATGCTAGAATTAGTCAAAATCTAAAGTGAATATTGGATTAAATAAGTAGTAAAGATAAAAGACTACTTGAAAATGAGAAAAGTAATGGCGAAAGCATGGATAGACAAAAATAAGTTTACTCCAAGCGGAAATCGTCTGAGTCCATCTAACATTTTCTACGATCTTAGAAGAATCGGTAAATCAATCAACCATTTTCTTTAAAAATATTATTGCTGATTTAGGCCATCACATTAGTATCATTTTAACGTTGTCAAAAATGAACTGAACGTTACTGAAGCAATAGATTTTAGAATCCTGTTGCGATATTACTGTTTTGTTGGTAAGAGGACTCTACCAAGTTTACACAAGGATCTTGCTTGCGATTTTACTGTCTTCTGGGTAAGATGACTCTATCAAGCTTTCAAGGGAGACATACATATACTTGCGTTTTAAAAAGGTTTTGATTTACCAAAATATTGATTCCACCTTTCCCTGTTAGGAATGCAGTGGACTGTATCCACACTGATTTGAATTTTTTGTACTATTGCTAAAAAGGCTTTTTAGCTTGATTTTTTAAATAAATTCGGAGTAGATATTGTTCGCATCTACTTCTTGACTATGACTCGTCATGAACAATTCGTCAAATAAATCGAACGAACAACAGAAGCGCATGTACAAAACGTCATGTAATGGCCGTCTCATTCAATATGTTGCAAATTTATAGAATAGTGCGAGATAAACAGAAACCTTACGAAAATTTTCGTGAAAAAGTGAGCATCCTCAAGCCTCACTTTCGTATTTTTAAGAAAGGCTTTAGCCTCTCGAAGCCTAATAGATTCGCCACTCATGATCTCAGAAAAAAAGCAAAAGAATCGATTAGAAGATTCTCACTCACAGTATATTAATACTTGAGAAAAGTAGACCGAAAGAGAAATATTTTTTTTATAAAATTCGATGTCAATATTACCATATTCTTATCAAAATAGTAAATAATTCTTTAGATCTACTTTACACTAGTAATCATGTTCAATTCTGCTACCATTTAAGATGCTAAGTTGAGTTCTCTATATCCCATCTGTCTGACTAGTAGGAAATATGTGGTTCTAATTTTCCTCTTCGTTGCACTCTAGTTCGAAAAATGGCAAGTAAATATGCGGTCCCAAAAAAGAAGACGTATATTATGTCTGAAGATGAAACTCAACGAATGCGAGGTCGTATCAGTCATAATGACGTACTCAATCAAGCACAAATAGCTAAACGAAATTTTGGGAATAAACAACACAAACTCAAACAACGAATGTACTTGCATTCAGTCGGTAAAATACCTAAGTATGATCGATTATCGTTATCAGACCGGTTCGATTCAGAAGCAACTGAACTACATTTGGAAGAAGCTTTTCTTTATGAAAATGCTGCTGAACTTATGGAAATTCGTGATCAATTTGCTGTTATTGAAGATGATTTCGGACAAGCATTAAATGAATTGATGAAAGATGGTGAAAGATCTCCATCGTTTATTAATTTAGTAAGATCGTGTCAAAAATACGATGATCCTGATTCTATTCAAATGCATTCGAACAAGAGTGCTGAAACGTACTTCTATTTTATGAGACGCGGCGTTTCTGAAGATGATGCAGGAGCGTATAGTTTTGCAATCGCATTTTACACAGGTGGATACAGTGCAGCTCTCAATGCCGATGCAACGATTTTGGCTCGACGACTTGTCAAACAAGATCACTTGGATGTGGATCAGACAAAAGTGGGTGGTAGAGGAGCGATGATTTTATATTATCTTACTCGAGGTCTTTCACACATAGATTTCTATTGGGGTCAAGTGGTTCGATATATTAACTTGGAACCAGAGGACTTGAAAGACTATCATCCAGGTGAAATTATAACTTGGCTTCAGTTTAGTAGTTCAGACAAGGGTGGAGATGATATGTCCCATTTTACTAACCGTAATACTATCTTTATTTCTGGTTTGTAAAGTTACACAAGGTACTGGCGTCAACAAAAATCAAATCTATTTGAGACAAGTAAATTTCAGGTCGATGTCATCTAACTATTTAACGTTTTTCGTTTCTTTTAAGATTGAACTAGGTTTTTCAAAATACGTTATATTATAGGTTGATGATAATATCTTCGATGCTGATTGGGAAAATAAAAGGCATATGGAAAAAGCTAGTACACTTGGTGCCAGTATTATTATACCATTTAAGCCCAAAGACGATCCAACTCTCAAACGAATAGTCTCTGACAAACCCACAATGAAATATTATTATTGTCATCTAACGTGTATACATACGTGCTTTTCTTCTGTTACATAACCTTCGATCAATCTACTAATGTTGATTATTTCTTTTACATTGGATATTTATTTTAACACGTCTACAATAGATTGTTTCAAAACAGCTTATACAAACACTAATTCAAACAAAAACAAGCTGCGTGTTTTAGTTTATTGCATAAACTAACTTAGACCCGTTGAAAGACTTTTCTAATTAAAATTTCATTTGCACCTATCACGTAACTTCATCTATCAATAATCAGCACTTTTCATTCCAGAAGGAAACGAGACACCAATGGGTATTATAACTATAACTTCCTTGTCGCTATACAACGTCCAAGGGCTGACAATATGCTCAAAAAAATTCACAAGAAGACTTTCACATTGACTATCGATTTACTTTTCATACGCGCGAAAAAAACAAACTTAGTTACAACTTCTTTTTTATGAAATCAATGCTCTTTTTCACAACTTGAATATTTGGATGATTTGAGGGTAATGAAAGTTGCCAAATATCCAGAGCACGATGAAAATACTCCAGCGCATTCTTGTAATCAGTCGTGTTTGTATATACGCATGCAATGTTGTTGTATGAAGTAGCCAAATCTGGATGATTTGCAGGAAGAGTTTTTTTCCTGATTTCAAGTGATTTTTCATAATAGTCAAGTGCTTTCGAATACCCGCCCATACTATCATATACACTTCCGATGTTGTTGTATGAAGTAGCCAACAAAGGATGATTTGCAGGAAGAGTTTTTTTCGTGATTTCAAGTGATTTTCCATAGTATTCAAGTGCTTTCGAGTACTCGCCCATTTTGTCATGCACAATTCCGATGTTGTTGTATGAAGTAGCCAATGAAGGATGATTTGTAGGAAGAGCTTTTTTCCCGATTTCAAAATCTTTCTCAAAATATTCAAGTGCTTTCGAGTACTCGCCCATGCTGTTGTACACCATTCCGATGTTGTTGTATGAAGTAGCCAACAAAGGATGATTTTCAGGAAGAGTTTTTTTCCTGATTTCAAGTGATTTTTCATGATATTCAAGTGCTTTCGAGTACTCGCTCATGCTATCATATACACTTCCGATGTTATTGTATGATTGAGCCAAATCTGGATGATTTGCAGGAAGAATTTTTTTCATGATTTCAAGTGATTTTTCATAATATTCAAGTGCTTTCGAGTACTCGCCCATGCTGTTGTACACACCTCCGATGTTGTTGTATGAAATAGCCAGCGAAGGATGATTTGTAGGAAGAGCTTTTTTCCCGATTTCAAGTGATTTTCCATAGTATTCAAGTGCTTTCGAGTACTCACCCATTTTGTCATGCACAATTCCGATGTTGTTGTATGAAGTAGCCAATGAAGGATGATTTGTAGGAAGAGCTTTTTTCCCGATTTCAAGATCTTTCTCAAAATATTCAAGTGCTTTCGAGTACTCGCCCATGCTGTCGCACATCATTCCGATGTTGTTGTATGAAGTAGCCAACAAAGGATGATTTGCAGGAAGAGTTTTTTTCATGATTTCAAGTGATTTTCCATAGTATTCAAGTGCTTTCGAGTACTCACCCATTTTGTCATGCACAATTCCGATGTTGTTGTATGAAGTAGCCAATGAAGGATGATTTGTAGGAAGAGCTTTTTTCATGATTTCAAGATCTTTCTCAAAATATTCAAGTGCTTTCGAATACTCGCCCATGCTGTTGTACACCAATCCGATGTTGTTGTATGAAGTAGCCAATGAAGGATGATTTGCAGGAAGAGTTTTTTTCATGATTTCAAATGATTTTTCATAATATTTAAGTGCTTTTGAGTACTCGCCCATTCTGTAATACAAATTTCCGATGTTGTTGTATGAAGCAGCCAATGAAGGATGATTTGCAGGAAGAGTTTGTTTATAAATTTCAAGTGATTTTTCATAATATTTAAGTGCTTTTGAGTACTCGCCCATTCTGTAATACAAATTTCCGATGTTGTTGTATGAAGCAGCCAATGAAGGATGATCTGTAGGAAGAGTTTTTTTCCTGATTTCAAGTGATTTTTCATGATATTCAAGCGCTTTCGAGTACTCGCCCATGCTATCATATACACTTCCGATGTTATCGTATGATTGAGCCAAATCTGGATGATTTACAGGAAGGGTTTTTTTCCTGATTTCAAGTGATTTTTCATAATATTGGAGTGCTTTCGAGTACTTGCCCATGCTGTGATACACACCTCCGATGTTGTTGTATGAAGTAGCCAATGAAGAATGATCAGCAGGAAGTGTTTTTTTCATGATTTCAAGTGATTTTTCATAGGATTCAAGTTCTTTCGAATACTCGCCCATGCTCTTATACACATTTCCGATGTTGTTGTATAAAGTAGCCAAATCTGGATGATTTGTAGGAAGAGTTTTTTTCGATATTCCAAGTGATTTTTCATACGATTCTATAGCTTCGGTATAATGTCCTTGATCATTTTTAATCATCCCAAGCATGCCATAAATATATGCTTTTTCACGCTGATCCATAGTCTGATCAAACATGATATCAAATACTTGTTCAGCCTTATCAAATTGTCCTAATTTAATGAGTAAGGTGCCCAATCGATACCACCCTTTTGTGTCTGGAAATGTTTCTTTTCGTAGTTGTTCAGTCAAGACATGAAGTTTTGAGTTATTTTCATGGACTAATGTCAAGTCCACTTGCCAGTGACGATCATTTCCATCGATTTTTTTAGCCAATTCAATACGAAAAATGGAATGCATAGAAAAGAGAATCTCTTCTTCTTCTTTAAAATTACTAAAATCTCCAACATTGGCGAATATAGACGAAGGTATTGATGGATCGATAGTTATTTGAAATAAAATATCTATTCGATTAGGATCACGGTGATTACCGTCTGCAAAAGCCAAAGATACTTCTCGACTCAGACTTGTTGATAAAAAATTATTAAATGACAATAATCCACCCTGTGCATCCTTCAAATTATTAAAGTCTTCTAGAGACAAACCTTGACCACGATACACCACGAATGGTTTCTTATTGGAAGGTCCAGAATATTGCTGTAAATGAAGTTTTGCAATATGATTATGAAGATCGCGAACAAAAAATCCTAATTTAATTATAAGATCCACTTCCATTAAACGTAATGCTCTATTGAGCATGGTGTACAGGAAACATGGACGGGTATACCACCGAACTGCTTGTTGAGGGTCATAGTCTTTTTGTATCATGCCAACATCTTTCAGTTCGCTAGCATTAATGCCGAATAGCTCCCGACAATACGATAGAAATTCATTTATATGTTGTTGTTCAAAATCAATAGTAAGAATAATCTCCTTGAGTAGTTGTGTATACATAAAGGATGAATCGACCAGATCGGAAACTTTATTAGCAGTTTCATCAGATGGTTTGACAACGCTAATATTGATGGAATTACGATCACAATCTTGAGTAGTCTTTTTGAGTGCTTCACAGATCGATGTGGTGTTTGTGTGAATACCTTTCACTTTAGACTGCAACTCTGAAGACGGATTCTTTGAAAGTGACTTAGCATGATGGTATATATAAACTGAAGTTATTTGATGGATTTCTGGAATTATAAAAGCAATAATCCCAAAGAAGAATTCTGATACCAGCATAATACATAGTTCGTGCTCGATGTCAGTAATAAAATCAATACATTCATCTACATCAGTGAATATATTAATAGTATTAACAATTTGCCGTAATTTCATAACTGCTTCGCAACATTCGTCGTTATTATCTTCGCCAAGACTTTCATCTAACCATACAAGATGAAAGTTTTGGACTACTGGAATACGAAGTTGTCTACGTAGTTTTGTGTTTGCAGTTGAAAGCGATATTGGTGTATCGACCATCGTTGATTTTTTTCGTTCTAATTTTACAGTATGACTTTGTCGAATATGCGAAAAAAGTATTCTTATTTTTATCAAATGATAACACTTTCACCTACATTTTCTTGCTGATAAAGTAATTATTCATTTTAACCTTATTACCAATGAATTTTACCTTTATATCTTGTTTCATAGATGTCATCATAACAAACAAGCGAAAGCATTTTAACCCTTTCCAACCGGCTGCCAAAATACAGAGAGTGAAAAATCCATATTCGAAGGAAGGATGTTGTGTGTTTGCTGGATTGTATTTTTGACGCTCTGTTAGTCACATCGCGTGTTGGTCGAAACTTCTTCCAATTACGACATATCTTGTTACATGCATGTATGAATGTATATCTGAATCAGTCAGACGATACAGAGTAGCTGCTCTTTTATTCATTTTTGCCACGTACGGAATTTAAAAGTACAAGGATCTGTTGATAAATCTTTGTGCATTAAATAATGTTGCATATTCGCTCGCCGTTTTACTAGCTGATATATCAGCATTAAGAGCCCCATAATCTTTGGCATACTCTTTTTTAAACATCTATTATGAGTCGCACTATATTCCATACTGTTTTCTGACCGGATAGAACAAACAGACAAACTTTTTATCAGTAATTAAGCTCCGTATTACTTTTTCTTTCAGAAAAGAGAAAAAATCAACTCTATTTAGTATGATAGTTCATTCATTTCTACGCAAATACAGAACGACATAGTTTTCCATCTAGCCGTAGCCCAATGACCATTCCACTTGAGATTAATACCTTGACAAACTATCGGACATCGTTTCTTTGCATGATCATCACCACTAATCCTACCAGCGGTCATAGTACCATCAACTGGTACATCTACAAGTATAAAAGTGTATATTTAAAGCAAACCTACTACATATATAAGCTACCATTTTTAAACGTGCCCTGATATCTATCCCAATTCGCCCATATTTTAATACCTTCTCCATGCATGTTATTATTAACCCAATCACCTACGTATTTGATGCCACCCGCCCATATACACGTACCTTTTCCTGACATCTTTCCATTCATCCAATTACCTACGTATTTTTTACCATAAACCCATGTGCATGTACCATTTCCTGACATTTTCCCGTTCACCCAATTACCCTCACACCGATCACCGTTTGTCCATATACTAATTCCTTCACCAGTTCGTTGATCACTCAGCCAATCACCTGTGTAGTTTCCACCGTTGGCCCATGTAAATCTACCTTTTCCTGATCGTTTACCATTCACCCAATTGCCTTCATATTTCTCCCCATCAACGCGTGTAAGTATTCCGTGCCCGTGTTTCATGCCGTCTTTACACTCTCCTTTATATTTGGATTGTGGATTGTCGGAATGAATAACACAATCTAATAATTATAAAATCACACATGTTTCGCCTATTATTTATATGTTCTCACTTTTGGAGGTTGTAGTTGTTTTGTTACCATATAATGATTGAATCGCAATTTGATCCTACAATAAAGGTGAAAAATCGTACCTTTTCAATAATCAATCACTAACTTCTTTCGGTAATATTTGTTCAGGTTGTTTCAATTGATAATTAGGATACATAATCGCATCTGTCGAGAGTGAATGTGAAAGACCAAGAGCATGGCCAATTTCATGAGTGGCCACTATCCGCAAATTAGTATCTTGACCGTTGTCTTTATATCTATATAGGAGAGATATACATTCGGCGTCAGTATCTCAATATTCTTACTCACTCATGAGTCCAGTCTTCAATAGAGTTAAAGTGAATTTGTCCACGATATGGTTGCCATGGCATCCATGCATGAGCATATGTAACACGTTTGTTAGATGGAAAAGGAACGCCATCTCCGTGTTCATTTATCACAAAAGCTAGATTGAAATCAGCTTGTTCATTTCCGTTCGCTTCACGAAAATTTAAATTAGTATACTTTGACCAATCATCGAATGATTCTTGAATCATACGACTTGCATATGTTTTATCGTATGACATAGTTTTATAATCCAATTTCCATATCAGTGTTCGATTCGTTGGCCTATAAAAAAAAGTAATTCTAGCAGTAATAAGAGCAAACAAAAACAATACCAGAGTGTGCTATGATCTACAACTTCTGCTGGACCATCAGGCATACCGCATCGTGGTGTATTCAGTAATCTAAGTGTAGCTGAATCGAGTTTCTTGGTAACAGGTAAATGATAAGCTTTTTGGAAAGCTTCCAATGCTGATTCAAAACATGAGTCTATTTTTGATTCAGAGGCATTTTGGCAAGGATTATAACCCATTTCGGTGAGTAATTTGTATACATCTGGTTTACTTTTGTTAATGGGCGAGGGACTTACAATCACAGCGAAAGTAATAATTAAAATAAATAATAGGAATCTTCCCATTTCTATATGTGATATCTAATAAAGAATGAAGGAAAGACGAAGTGTATTTATAATATTATTAAATAATAACTAGGTTGTTTTTGAGAAGAATGCAATTATTTGAAATATGATTAAGTGGTACCGGGAGTTTACGAAGGTTTCGAAACATAAAAATACAGAAGGGTATGATTGGGCTTTCATGTCTATAATTGCGCACATTTCTTTAAGCCAAAACAGATCAAATATAGATTTTTTAGATGAATTCCATGCCTGAATTCCACGGAATTGGTTTTCACTAATGAACATATTTAATTTCTTTTCAGAAAAGGCTCTGCGAATCCGTAGGATGAGCGCTATCTTGTAGCTATATAATAAAAGAGAGAGAGAAAATAGATACGAACGAATAGTTCGTCCTCCGATAACACATGTGTAAAAGCATAAAAGTCAATGTGACGTGATTTTAACCAACTTTTATGCATTTTTGTTCTTGTAGGTAAAGATTATTTTTCTCAAGATAAAACTACCTTCATATTCTTTTTTGCGCAGAATATTTTATTTCGTATCTTTTGAAATGATATGCAACTATAAAAGATTCTCATTTTATTCAACAGCTTATTATATTTTCAAACTAATAGATTAAATATGCATATAAAACAACTATTTTGTGAGTATATCATCATCGATTTGATATTAATTGTTTCTTTTAAATGAGCTTCTTATATTTTATAGTTACTGCTGTGTTCATGCCAACACTACTTATTGTGGAGGCAAAAAGCCTGAAAACAACTTTGTTCACTTTGAATGAAACGAATGAATCCAGTAAGTCATAGTCGAATATGCGTATATACTCGATCTACATTGAGCTCATAGACAAAAGCAATTCTTTTTTCATTTTAAAATCTAATTCTTAGCAAAATAGTTTTCCATTATCAATTTGTTCCTTCGTAATCATTACTACTGTGTATATAGAATAGTCAGCTGCTGGTCATCTGCACGGTAAACGAATGTTACACACAGCATCTGCTCTAGCCAATGGAAAAGTATTAATTGCTGGCGGAAGGTCCAACATGGGCTGGGCACTTCATTCAACTGATTTGTATGATCCATTAGCAGGAAACTGGACATTCATTGGCAAAATGAATATTCCACAGTATCTACACGCAGCATTGGTATTAAAGGATGGTAAGGTGCTAATTACTGGTGGAGTAACTGATAACAATCGTACAAATTCAAGTAGTGGGTTTGTTACACTCAGTTCAAGTGAATTGTATGATCCATCAACTGAAAAATGGATAACGACTAGCAATATGAATGATGCACGACAAAGTCATACAGCATCAGTATTACTCGATGGAAAAGTATTAGTTACCGGTGGACAAAATCATCCTTGGGGTGATGTACTAAAAACATGTGAATTGTATGATCCATCAACTGGAGTCTGGACACAGATTTCCAATTTAAATCATGAACGAATATTTCACACAGCATCAGTATTGCAAGATGGAAAAGTATTAGTTACTGGTGGAAGCATTAGCGATTCTCAAGTGTTAAATTCAAGTGAAGTGTATGATCCATCGACTGGAGTTTGGAAAATGACTGGTAGTATGCATTATGCACGAGATTTGCACCTAGCAACAGTATTAAAGAATGGGAAAGTGTTAGTGACTGGTGGTCGGATCTTAAACAGTAGTGAATTGTATGATCCATTAACAGAAAAATGGATGATAACACCTTCAATGAATGATCTACGATATTTACATACAGCATCTTTATTATCAGATGGAAAGGTACTAGTTACTGGTGGAAGTGTAACTGAAGTTTTTGCCACAAAGAGCACTGAACTATATGATCCATCAACAAACAAATGGCAAAGTGCGGGTGAGATGCAAAGTACACGAGTTGGACATACAGCATCCGTATTAGCAAGTGGCAATGTTTTGATTGTCACTGGTGGCTACAGTCGATTCATTGAAGATCAATCAAATACAGCTGAGTTGTACAACTCGACGACAAAAACAGCAGTGTGCAGATTTTCACAAAAAGAAATTTCCGAAATTTCTAAATTTACTACAGCAGTATATAACTCAGACATTAATACAGAATAACATAATACAAGAAATTTCCTCAAAATTTCTCAACGAAACTCGAAAACTATAAACTAGTTACTCATAACAAAATGTGATGCCGATCGAAAGCTTTCGAAATTACAGGAAAACTTCAGAAATTTTGATTACACTGGTGAATAACAATAGACATGAATTCGAGACTTAGGTATAACTGTAGTGGAATTTTCAGTAATTTTAAAGAAATTTCGAAAATTTCAATTTTACCAGAGAATAATAATACACATGAATTCTAAGCCTAAATATAAGTGTTCTGGAATTTTCAGTAATTTCAGAGAAATTTCAGAAATTTTAAAGAAACAATACAAACTATCCAAAGCCTAGGTATAGATATTGAGGAATTTTCAGTAATTTCAGAGAAATTTCAGAAATTTTAAAGAAACAATACAATAACAATACAAACTAGCCCAAGCCTAGGTATAGATATCGTGGAATTTTCAGTAATTTCAAAGAAATTTCAGAAATTTTAAATAAATAAGACAAACTATCCGAAGCCTAGGTATAGATATTGAGGAATTTTCAGTAATTTCAGAGAAATTTCAGAAATTTCAAATAAAGAATACAAACTATCCGAAGCCTAGGTATAGACTTCGTGGAATTTTCGGTAATTTCAAAGAAATTTCAGAAATTTTAAATTTACTAAAGAATAATAATACACATCATCTGTAGCCTAGGTATAAGTGTTCAGGAATTTTCAGTAATTTCAGAGAAACTTCAGAAATTTTAAAGAAACAATACAAACTATCCGAAGCCTAGGTATAGACTTCGTGGAATTTTCGGTAATTTCAAAGAAATTTCAGAAATTTTAAATTTACTAAAGAATAATAATACACATCATCTGTAGCCTAGGTATAAGTGTT
>Ga0209914_1003219_pt1 | contig 11856 bp, 7 predicted proteins | sample ThiBiot_500_plan_FD_183949 | JGI IMG/M metagenome (GOLD analysis project Ga0209914, IMG submission 183949) | Wastewater bioreactor microbial communities from Cape Town, South Africa - Thiocy_cont_500_plan (SPAdes) | ecosystem: Engineered > Bioreactor > Thiocyanate-remediating > Anaerobic-Aerobic ...
TTTTGATTTTGATTTTTTTTAAAGGTCGACAAGTACGAATTTTGCTTACCATCCTTCGAAGCAACCAGATCTGTGCGCGACAGCAGAGAAAAAAGAGAAAAAAATCTCTCGCACAGGCAACACTCGAAACATACTATTGAAATGAAGCGCGGTGCAGTGTTGGGAGCTGCTTGGCAGGGGTCGCAGCGCGCAACACTAGCGGCGGCCAAACAGCGCATCGCAGACCACGTCGCGACTCACGGGCAGGGCATCGTGGCACGGGACAGTGCGCTGCAGCCACTGTTGGTCGCGTTGCTTGCGGGACACCCGCAGGTTGTACGCTGGATCCAGCCCGTCGATTCCGACGGCATCCAGTTTCGGATCGCCGCCAACGCGCGCTCAACAGATCGGCAGGCAGGCGGCGGCAGCGGGGGAGGCGGTGATTTCACCATCCATGTCACAAATGCAAGCGCGAGCAGCCGGGGAGCATCGGGACGGGAGCGCGTCATGTCGCTGCGCACGTGCGTGACCGGACGCCTTGCCTCGGCGGACAGCCTGCTGCGCCGGGCGATGCGCAGCGCAGTCGAGGATCAGATTGCCGAGTGCAGACAATCCGCGGGGCGTGAGACAGCGTGCGCAATCTGCGCGCAGCCGATTGGCGTGCCGAGCGGGCCGCTGCATGTGCACCACGCCGCGCCCGATTTCGAGCAGCTCGTGCAGACGTTTCTTGCGCAGACGGCAGCCAGCGGGCAGCGGGCGCGGGTGCCCAGTCGGTTTGCGAGCCACCGCCAGACGCACGCCTGCGTGTTTCGCGATGACGATCCCGTCAGCCGAGATTTTGCGCACCGTTGGCAACAGTTCCATCGCCAGCACGCTGTCCTGCAACTTGCCCACGCGCGATGCAACCTGCAGGCGGGACGCCAGTCGGCAGCCGACAGCTGCGGCACGCTGCTGCAGAGCGAGCAAACACACGAGAACAAGCTCAAGTGAACGGGAGCTAGGCGGCCAGCAGCAACTGGCAAGACAGATTCAGCTTTCGATGTCCAGCAGCGCAGCGAGCTGCACCGTTCCGCTCTGGGGGAAGGCGGCGGGTTGCCGTCGCCATCACAGCGTCAGTGCGCCGAATCCGGAACCTGCGTGTTGCGATCGACGCGACGGTTCCATACGCGGCACTGACTGTGGCGCACGTCGTCCTGCTGCGGCGCTGCCGCCCGGCGCGCTCGGCTGGTACTCTGGCGCTGCCGTCCCTCGAGTGCGTGGTCCGCAACGTTTGCCACCTTCCTGTCGAGCTGCGCTAGTCGGAGGGCGCGATCAGCGAGCGCTCTCGCCGCATCCCATGCGCGCTTGGAGCGGTACGGCATTGCCGCGCTGCTAGAGGTCACCGTCTGCCTGCGTCCTGGCGCCCTCCAGCTTGCTCATCGACATCGATACCGCAATCGCGGCCGAGGCGCTTGCGCTTGCGTGACATGGAGCTCGCTTTCTTTGTGGCTGATTTTTTTTTGCTTGCTGAACCGGATTTGTTCTGTCGTTTCCTTGTGCGTGTTTTGAGCTGGCGTGCACGCGTTCCGTCTGTCAGTGCTCAATTTGCAAATTGATCTGAATCATCATTGTTTGCAAAAAGATCAAAGCTTAAGCACAAAGGCATGACTCGTGTTCACAACGGCGGAGCCGTGTTCACTTGCTCCCAGTCGAATTCGCCAATTGCGACGTCGCGCTCGCCCAGATGGCATTCCAGCCAGAACTTGAAGCCGAGCCAGTCGTACAGGACGAGGTCAAAAGGGCGCTCCTTGCGTGCGGTTGCGTCCATTCCATCCAATTTGTCGCCGAGCGACGTCATGTACAAATCATCTTCCTTGTAGTCGGACGGATTGTCGAACTTGAACAGCGTCAGCGTGGACGCAAACGGCAGCGGTGGACGGGCGCCGCAGTAGTCGATGATGATCTGTTGGATGCCTGGCGGCAGGTAATGCGAGCGCGACGGAGGGTGGCGGCGGGCGCGATGAAACTCTCTCTTTTTCTCGACGACAGTCTTGCTGTCGCCTTGGGTCGTATCGTTGTCGTCCATTGCAGCACGTGAAAACAGCGAAAAACAAAAACCAGATTTATGAAAATGGAAGAATTAATCAGTCTCAGCATGATGTCCTCTTGAAAAAGACTCGGGACCGTTCAAAAAAAAAGTATCATGTTGCGCTGTTGCACAGTAAGTGCACAGGTGAAAGCTGAAGGCGCGCGTGACAACCGAGCTATTTGACGACAATGCCGCGTAGACCACAGGGCAGAGCTGTCGCGTCGGTGCCACAACTCGAACACCAGTGCGACCAGTTCGGACCACCGGTCGACAGCGGCCGACAGTCCATTGACGTTGCAACGCAGGTGCCGCACGATATCGCACTGGTGCAAGTACATCGGTGTAGCACTCGCCAAGCGCGAGCAGGCATCCACTGGCGCAGACCGCAGCCAGCCACGCGCACTCAGGATTTTGTGCAGCCGTCGCCGCTGGGGTGCCTGACGAAGCGCATCATCAGCAACGAAGCGTGAGACGACGTCGGCGACAATAGATCGCTGCCTACCTAGTTCTGAATCGCACTCACGAACACATCGAGTGCGAGACACGCTGGCGCTCGCACAGCTCGTTCCTTTTTTCGCGGCATGCGCTGCCACATCGATTCGATATCACGTTTGTGTCCATTGCCAACTGGACCGACTGGAAATCAAACCTGGGTGTGTTCATCCACCAAAAAATTTGAAACAACGCAAAACATTCGAAGCCAATGGACGGTTTCGTCATACAACGAATTGTTTGGAAAAAAACAAATTCTTCAAGACACTTTTGCGGTAAGGCAAAATCGACATGACGGAAACTTTTCAACAGATTTTCTCAGGGACTGCGAGGTCGACCGACCCTACACGAAATGTGTTTGCGCTCGTTCGCCAAACGAATTTTCGAACAATATGCGACATTGGATCATCCATTGACTGTTCGTCATGTTGTTTTTGTCAAGGTAGTTCATCATAGAAATTGTGAAAGACGTCTTTGAAACAGTTCAAGACCTTCTTGTGAGGGCATCCGGTAGGGCAACATCGACATGACGAAAACGTTTCATCAAAAAATTTCCCCTCGATGTCCAGCAGCGCAGCGAGCCCGGGCAAGACAACGCCCAAACACAGTCCGAGGCGGAGCCATCGGTGGCCCCGAGTCACGTGCAAATCTAGCACGGCCTTTTTTTTGCGACGGAAAAAATTTGTCTGTTCCCTCTGTCTTATTTACCAACACTGTTTGACAAGCAAAAACAAACGGTCGAAACGCCGAGCCATTTTTTCTCCCTTTGTTCTTGCAAGATACAAATGCACACTGATCACGTGAGCGACAACACTCGTCGAACAAAATTCGTTTCATCGCCTTCTGAGAGTGCGCACGTTTTTCGGATTTTCGCGATCGTTTCCCTCTCTCCATCCTTTATCACTCGTGCTTTGAGCTAGAAAACGATCTGCGCTTGCCTGACGTGTGCGATTTGCAGACGAATGGCCGGTTCGACGTTTCTGTTGGTGCTTCTGTGCTCACTAAGACGTTCTGAGAAAACACAGTTTTCACTTCGGTTTGTTGTTAATTCCTTACAAACAAAAAGTTACATGACAAAAGAGCCAATGTCTTGTCGGTAACCGTTTTACAGTTTTCCTCAGGTCCCGAATTGCCAATTAAAGACACTTTAATCGGGAATTCTTCAAAGAGGTCGGGACCAGAACCAAATTTTTTGTTCGGGAATACACTTTTGTCATGTAACTTTTTTGTTGCAAGAAATTAACTCAACAAACCGATGTGAAGAACAGAACGTCCCAGAGCGACACTCGAAAAAAAAAGTTACATGAGAAAAGAGCCAATGTCTTGTCGGTAACCGTTTTACAGTTTTCCTCAGGTCCCGAATTGCCAATTAAAGACCCTTTAATCGGGAATTCTTCAAAGAGGTCGGGACCAGAACCAAATTTTTTGTTCGGGAATACACTTTTGTCATGTAACTTTTTTTTCAAAGAGTATCACTCTGAAAGTGAGTTCATGTATTACAAAAAAAAAGTTACATGAAAGTGAGTTCATGTCTTACAAAAAAAGTTACATGACAAAAGAGCCATTGTCTTGTCGGTAACCGTTTTACAGTTTTCCTCAGGTCCCGAATTGCCAATTAAAGACCCTTTAATCGGGAATTCCCTACGAGGTCGGGACCAGAACCAAATTTTTTGTTACGGAAAACACTTTTGTCATGTAACTTTTTTGTAAGACATGAACTCACTCTCAGAGTGACACTCTTTGAAAAAAAAAGTTACATGACAAAAGAGCCAATGTCTTGTCGGTAACCGTTTTACAGTTTTCCTCAGGTCCCGAATTGCCAATTAAAGACCCTTTAATCGGGAATTCCCTACGAGGTCGGGACCAGAACCAAATTTTTTGTTACGGAAAACACTTTTGTCATGTAACTTTTTTGTAAGACATGAACTCACTCTCAGAGTGACACTCTTTGAAAAAAAAAGTTACATGACAAAAGAGCCAATGTCTTGTCGGTAACCGTTTTACAGTTTTCCTCAGGTCCCGAATTGCCAATTAAAGACCCTTTAATCGGGAATTCCCTACGAGGTCGGGACCAGAACCAAATTTTTTGTTACGGAAAACACTTTTGTCATGTAACTTTTTTGTAAGACATGAACTCACTCTCAGAGTGACACTCTTTGAAAAAAAAAGTTACATGACAAAAGAGCCAATGTCTTGTCGGTAACCGTTTTACAGTTTTCCTCAGGTCCCGAATTGCCAATTAAAGACCCTTTAATCGGGAATTCTTCAAAGAGGTCGGGACCGGAACCAATATATTTCTATTTTTTTTTTTATGTAACTTTGGTGTTTTGTTAAGAGTGTCCATCTGAGTACAAAAGTTACATGCTAAAACGGAAATTGTCTCGTGCTGGCGCCTCAAGCGGTGACCCCGTGTGAACGCTCACCAACTCCTTGTCGCTTCGGTAAAAGGCGGTGTCCTTCATTTTGTGCCCGCGGCCCTGCACCTCGATGGCGAGCTTAAGCTGCTCACTGTACAGATCCAGCTCGAGCGGGCTGGCCGCTGCTCGGGGTCAGCCACACCAGGCGCACCTTGCGGAACGGCACGCCAAAGAGCTGCTCGGCCTCTGCTCGACAAGCTTTCGAGATTTTCTTGCGCGGCGCAACGGTGCCCGACTGCACCGACAGCTGCTTTTTTCGCGCGCAAAAGTCGCGTGCACTCGCCCCAAACCGATCGGCACGCAAGTCGTACAATTGCTCCTGCATCGGCAAACTTTGGAAAAAATGCGTTCATTTTGCTTCGTAGCGCAAAATCAATGAAAACAACCAAACGAAACGAAACAAAAAGCGCTCACTTCAAATTGACATAGGCTGCAGAAGTGCAAGCGTAGGAGAGCTCGCTGTCGCCGTCGTTAACACTGTCGCTTTCGACAGCGCCGAGAGCATTGCAACCGAACACAAGCAAGCCGAGGCAGATGTGATCGTCGTAGCGTCTGTACTTCGCTTTTTTCAGCGTTGCCGAAAAGAGATAGTGTTGCGTCAGCCAGTCCGCGTAATGATCAATTATTTGGACGCGGCTGGGATGGATCTGTAGCTGCTTGGCAATGTCGGCACGCCGCGTCCGCTGCACTTGGAACATCGCCAGCAGCTCCGAGCGCGCTTCCACTTCGAAGCTCGCCTCGAGACCACGGTAGTGCGCGTCGACGACGTAAGTTTTCAGCGCGGGCAAACTGTTGGCGCAGCGGCTCAGCTCGCGCAGCACCGCCAGCTCAGCGGGAGCGGCATCGGGCTGCCAGTGTTCCTCAGGGGCGAGATGTTGCAGCACTCGCGTGACGTAACGCACGGTCTGTTCCGCCGTCATCGTGCGCTCGGCGAATGCGGCCGAGAGGTCGCCGGCGCTGCTGGCCAGAGTGTGCAGCCCGATGCCAGCCGCGGTGCGCAGCTGCTCGGCGTCGCGCGTCTGGTCCGTCGTCGACGCGGCCAGTGGACGGCCTTTAAGGACGGCATTGAGGGCGGCAGCGACGAACACGATCTCCTTCGCCGCGAGCACACTTAGCTTCGGAGCCGTCACCGTTGTCGCGCTCTCGTCGACCCGCGCCTTCTTCTCCGCGCCGCCGTCCTTCTCGTCCGCGGGACAGTCCTTGCGCTTTCCGAGCGACGTGCCAGCCGCGCCCGACGACGATGACGAAGACATTGTGTGAAAAAAAAAATTGGACACAACAAAAGAAAGTCCAACATTTTGGCGCGCACATGATTGAAAAAAGTGCTACATGTTTGTAAAAAAAAAAAGCGAGACATGTATCCAACAATGAAAAAAATCAATCATGTCGCTTTTCTATTTCAAAAATCCATTTCTTCATTAAATCGCTTTTAGTTTTGGTGTTTTTTTTTGTGGCGGTTCGCACTCAACAACCAGAAGCCCAATGAGCGAGTCAAAAGCCACTGCGCCGCCTGCTCCGCCCATGACCTCGACGCTCAGCGACGCGCGTTTCAAACTTGTCGAGCAAATGCACGGGTTCGGCGTCGAGGCCGTCGTGACCCCGAGTGGTGTCTGCGCCGCCCAGCCGCTCGTGGCGATCGACGTCGCGAACGCGCGGCTGCCGGCTCTCGTCGGCGCACTCGGAGACGCTGCGAAGACGCTGCAGCTGGTGCACTCGCCTCTCGTGACGCGCCTCCTGTTTTCGCTGAGCGCGCCGGAGAGCGAGACACCGACGCTGGCGGCGGACAGCGAGCACGTCTTTTTCGACAAGGCGCAGGCGCTTGCGTATGTCAAGGCGCAACGCGAGGGCGCCGGCGCGCACGCGCTCGACATGCTGAAGCGCGACGACAGGGAGAACGCTTCGCGCGCTGCGATAGGAATGCGCGCCTTCGCTACGACGCGCACCAAGGCCGTGGCGAAGCGCGTCGACCAGTTTTTTGACGCGAAGCGCTTCGACCTGCACGCGCTGAACCTCGACGGCGGTCTGCTGATGAACCTGCCCGTCATGATGAAGCAGTTCAAGGACAACCTGACCGACGAGGCTCGGGCTGAATTCGAGCGCACCCGCGAGGTCCCGCACGACGATTTCCCCAACGATGCGGACGCCAAAGACGCCAAAAGCGGCGTGTCGCTCGGGCAGCAGATCGAGGCGAGTCGGCTGCGCTCGCAACTGTCGATGTCGCCGGTGCGCCCGACACTCGTGAGATGCGAGGGCGTGCAAGTGCGTTTCGAGTGTCGCAGCCGCTTGCCGCTGGGTGCCCCTGTCGCGAGCGCGCAGAGTGTCGCGCCGTTGCCGCTGGCGCTGTGCGAGGTCATCGTCGAGGACCGGCGCCGACGGCTGCCTGGCACTGTTTTTTTCGCGCGCCTGAACGCCTACGAGCTCGCCATCGCGTGCACCGTGCTCGACGCCTGCCACGGCCTCGTGCAGGACGTCCTGTTGCCCGCCAAGAAGGCCGACGAGCAAGTATTCGCGGTCGAGGCGAAGGATCGTAAGGCCGAGGCAAAACGAGAGAAGCGCCGCGGCACGCACGTCACGGCGCGCCGGCCCGTCGAGAACCGCCTGACGTACGTCAAGTGGCGTCACATGGTGATCCAGGATGTGCTGCAGCAAGGCGTCACCGACGTCGGCTTGGTCGAGGCGCTCGCCGACGAGCTGTTCGAGCACGAGTTCACGGTAGAAGTAGAGCCAGCCTTGCACTCGCGCGCCGACGACGACGACGACGACGATGCCGCCGTCTTCATGCAGTGCTCGGACGAATACCACGAATACCAAGTGCGGCCGCTGAGCGGCGAGACGAAGCCGGGCAACCAGCGCACACTCCATGAAGACGGATCGCCGCTGTTTGTCAGCACCCTCAACCTACGGAAGATGCTGAAAGGCAAGCGCGGGTGGTCGCCGGACGCCACCGACGCGTGGGACGCGATTGTCGGCAGCAGCGGACGCAGCAAGAACTACCACCTCTGCGGCGGGGCCGCCACCACCACGATCAAGCGCGCGACCAAGGAAGTTCTGCTCGATGTGGAGAGCGAGGCGCGCGACGCGGCCAAGAAGAAGCAGGCTGCAGAGTTGAAGGCCAAGAAGAAGGCTGATCAGAAGAAGGCGGCGCAGCAAGCGAAAACGCAAGGCACGAAGCGACCACGCGCCACTCAAAACCAGCCGCCGTTGCCCAAGCCGAAGCGCCAGCAAGTGGCCACCGATCCTCCAACTGCTGTGAGCGGCACCACCGCGGTCTCGTCGCTGTCGCTGCAGCCGAGTGTATGATTTTTTGTCGCGCTATTTTTTTGCATGTCGGTGAGCGGCTGAATATTTTAGTTTGTTTTGGTCCAGCCAAAAAAACAAAAAAAAAATCAAACAAAAAATCAAACAAACAATACTTTTTTGATCGAGTTGGCTGATCCATCCGACACTTCCACCAATTAAGAAAAAAATCAAAATCATTTAAGTATGTTGACATAAAGTAACGGCGGACTCGAACTGTGGACGGACCTCGGTGACGCAAAAATGCGCGGACGCGAGTTGAGCGAGAGCATGGAACGACTGTGCGTCGAGTACGCCAACGCTCGGGGAATAGGCGCGCGACGCATTTTGTTGGTCGGTAACCGTCTTATGTTTTTTTACAGCACCGACTTCCCAATTAGACGGTCTTTAATCGGGAATTCCCCTTGAGGTCGGGACCAATAAAATTTTTCTTGGTTCGAGAAACCACGTTTTCCCTCTCAAAAAAAGTTACATGATAAACCGCCATTTTGTTGGTCGGTAACCGTCTTATGTTTTTTTACAGCACCGAATTCCCAATTAAACGGTCTTTAATCGGGAATTCCCCTTGAGGTCGGGACCAATAAAATTTTTCTTGGTTCGAGAAACCACGTTTTCCCTCTCAAAAAAAGTTACATGATAAACCGCCATTTTGTTGGTCGGTAACCGTCTTATGTTTTTTTACAGCACCGAATTCCCAATTAAACGGTCTTTAATCGGGAATTCCCCTTGAGGTCGGGACCAATAAAATTTTTCTTGGTTCGAGAAACCACGTTTTCCCTCTCAAAAAAAGTTACATGATAAACCGCCATTTTGTTGGTCGGTAACCGTCTTATGTTTTTTTACAGCACCGAATTCCCAATTAAACGGTCTTTAATCGGGAATTCCCCTTGAGGTCGGGACCAATAAAATTTTTCTTGGTTCGAGAAACCACGTTTTCCCTCTCAAAAAAAGTTACATGATAAACCGCCATTTTGTTGGTCGGTAACCGTCTTATGTTTTTTTACAGCACCGAATTCCCAATTAAACGGTCTTTAATCGGGAATTCCCCTTGAGGTCGGGACCAATAAAATTTTTCTTGGTTCGAGAAACCACGTTTGTCATGTAACTTTTTTTCAGGATGTCCCTCTCAAAAAAAGTTACATGATAAACCGCCATTTTGTTGGTCGGTAACCGTCTTATTTTTTTTACAGCACCGAATTCCCAATTAAACGGTCTTTAATCGGGAATTCCCCTTGAGGTCGGGACCAATAAAATTTTTCTTGGTTCGAGAAACCACGTTTGTCATGTAACTTTTTTTTCAGGATGTCCCTCTCAATAAAAGTTACATGATAAACCGCCATTTTGTTGGTCGGTAACTGTCTTATGTTTTTTTACAGCACCGACTTCCCAATTAAACGGTCTTTAATCGGGAATTCCCCTTGAGGTCGGGACCAATAAAATTTTTCTAGGTTCGAGAAACCACGTTTGTCATGTAACTTTTTTTTTTCGGATGTCCCTCTGAAAATAAAGTCACATGATAAACCGCCATTTTGTTGGTCGGTCACCGGCTTGTGTTTTTTTTTTTTCGAGAACCCAGCTGGCTGCTGGCTTTTGGCGAGCAGTACACCGAAGCTGCGCTGCTCTACGCGCTGTACCAACATCAGTGCGAGCTGATTCGACGCGCAGGACACTCGTGCACTATCAACGGCCTGACCGCCGCCGTCGACCGCTGCTCCGAGTTCCTCACGTGCGTGTTTCGCGCACTACATCCCCAGGCGATCCAGCCGCTAGTGGCGGCGGGCGCTGGGTCAGAGCACACAGCTGCTGAGCGGGGTGCGCAAACTCGTTGAGGCGTACCCTCGGCTGCCATCCGTGTTTCGCGGCACGCCGCTGCAGAAAGAGCAAACACGCAGAAACAAACATAAGTGAACGTATTGAACGTGAGCTAGGCGCCCAGCCGCAACTGGCAAGACAGAGTCAGGTTTCGATGTGCAGCAGCGCAGCGAGCTGCACCATTCCGCTCTGGGGGAAGGCGGCGGGTTGAATGGTGCAGCTCGCTGCGCTGCGATCCTGGGCAAGACAGCGTCCAAACACAGTCTGAGGCTGAGCCATTGCCATGATTGGTGTTTTCCGAGTCTAGCACGATCTTTGCTCGATCCAAAATTTCAGACGCTCCGGTCCAAATATTCACACAAGTCGATCCAAATTTTCAGCTCCCCCTCACTCACCAACTCACTAACCCAATAGGGCGGCCCCTCTTCTGGGCGAAAAACTCAACTTTTTGGATCATCACCATACCCATCATCAACAACTGAATTTCTATTAGAAATATATAGTAGGTGAGTGGAGTGAGTTAGTAAAGTGTATGAGTGTAACCGGGACCCACGCACCCCACCCACTTTGAGTGGCGGGACGGCGAGAGGGCCAATCGACGCAGAATCGAGCAAAACGCGTTTTGGCACTATGAGCTCGCTCCGACTCCAACTGGCTGGTGCACAACATGGCTTCGGGTGTGGTGAGAAACGAGGTGAGTTGACCAAGAGACGCAGAATCACGCAAAACACAAAATGCGACAATCGGCAGGGGCCAACTCGAACAGCAAGGCAGCGAAAAAGTCTTGTTGAGTCAGGTGAGCGAACCGACAACAACCGATGTCTGGTCCAAACGGCGCAGAATCGAGCAAAACATATTTTGGGCGCTATCGGAGCCATTGAACTCGAATGGTATGGCGCTCAACCATGGAACACCAAAAAGTCAGCAACGAGAGCAACGACGAGAGCGGTGCGATCCAAATATGCACACAAAAATCCGATCCAAATCTACACACCAAGTCGGTCCAAATTTCGAGCGATGCGGTCCAAATATTCACACAAATTCAATCCAAATTTTCAGCTCGCCCTCACTCACCAACTCACTAACCCAATGAGGCAGACCCCCCTCTGGGCCAAAACTCAACTTTTTGGATCATCACCATACCCATCATCAACTAGTCAATTTCTATTAGAAATATATAGCAGGTGAGTGGAGTGAGTTAGTAAAGTGTATGACTGTTACCCGGACCCCGACTCCCCACCCACTGTAGATGGAGGGACGGCGACCGGACCAAACGACGCAGAACCGAGCAAAACGCATTTTGGCACTGTCGGCTCAGTCCAACTCCAACTCTGTAGCACATAATATGGTTTCGACCTTGGGTGAGAACGGAGTGAGTCGAGCAACAGAAGCAGAATCGAGCGAAACACACAATGCCACAACCGATAGGGCTCAACTCGCACAACAAGGCAGTCAAACAGTCTTGTTGAGTCAGGTGAGCGAACCGACGAAAAAAATCGATGGCTTGTCCAAACGACGCAGAGTCAAGCAAAACACATTGTGGTGCTGTCAGTTCCCTTCCACTCGAATGGTATGGTCGACAAACCAGCAAACACCAAAAAGTCAGCCGTGCATATAAAAAAAATTGTCGATCAAGAAACTGTGGAACGGAACCCCAATGAGGGAAGAGAAGAAAAACAATTACGATTGGTCATGTGGTCTGCCAACACACCTGCGAGTGACGCACTCCGAATCGACGAGGCCGACGCCACCCGAGGCGACGAAAAGACACCACCAGCACCACCAGCACCA
>Ga0209914_1003225_pt1 | contig 11831 bp, 10 predicted proteins | sample ThiBiot_500_plan_FD_183949 | JGI IMG/M metagenome (GOLD analysis project Ga0209914, IMG submission 183949) | Wastewater bioreactor microbial communities from Cape Town, South Africa - Thiocy_cont_500_plan (SPAdes) | ecosystem: Engineered > Bioreactor > Thiocyanate-remediating > Anaerobic-Aerobic...
AGACCGACGTCACCACGCCCGGACCGTAGCCGGAGAACCACGCGTCTTTCGAGCTGTTGGTTGTCCCCGTTTTACCGCCGATGTCATGACGCTGCAAATCGCGCCCTGCGCGCCAGCCTGTGCCCTGCCAGCCCGGTTCACCGAAGATGTTGGTGTTCAGCGCGCTTTTGATCAGGAACGACAGCGGCGTGTTGATCACGTGCGGGGCATACTCCGGCGCGCCGGTCTGTGCCACCAGCGACTGGTTAGCCTGCTCAAGCTGCGGCTGCGGCACGACGCCGCTCTGCTGCTCCTGAGACACGGCAGGGTCTTCCATGTCCTTGTTTTCAAGCACCTCGGATTTCGGCGTATTGCCATAAATCACCGGAATATCGCAGTCAGGGCAGGCAATTTTCGGCTTCGCTTCGAACAGCACGCCGCCCTGATCGTTCTCGATCTTGCTGATGAAGTACGGGTCAATCAGGAAGCCGCCGTTAGCCATCACCGAGTACCCGCGTGCGACCTGAAGCGGCGTAAACGAGGCGGAGCCTAACGCCAGCGACTCGGTGCGAACGATGTTCTGCGCCGGGAAACCGAAGCGCTGCAGATACTCTGCGGCATAGTCGACGCCCATCGCGCGCATGGCGCGCACCATCACCACGTTTTTCGACTGTCCCAGGCCCTGACGGAGACGAATTGGGCCGGCATACTCCGCAGGGGAGTTCTTCGGCTGCCAGTCGGAACCGGCACCGGCATCCCAGCGGGAGATTGGCACGTCGTTAAGGATGCTGGCTAGGGTCAAGCCTTTATCCATCGCTGCCGTGTAGAGGAACGGTTTGATATTGGAACCGACCTGACGCAGCGCCTGGGTAGCGCGGTTAAATTTGCTCTGGTTGAAATCAAACCCGCCGACCAGGGCCAGGATAGCACCGTTCTGTGGATTGATAGAGACCAGGGCTGAGTTGACGTCCGGCACCTGTGCCAGCCACCAGGATTCGCCTACCTTGCGCACCCAGATTTGCTGCCCGGTCTGGACGGCATCGGTCACTTTACGCGGCGTTGCGCCCTGCAGCGTATCCGAGCGGTAAGGACGCGCCCAGCGGATACCGTCCATACGCAGCGAGACGGAAGTACCGTCCGCGAGCGTCGCAACGGCTTCCTGAGGATCGGCCTGCGTCACCACGGCAGGAAGGAGCGGACCATAGGTTGGCAGCGCCTTCAGCGTACTGGTGATTTTTTTACTGTCCCACGCGCTTTCGCCCACTTTCCAGAGCACGTTTGACGGGCCGCGATAGCCGTGACGCATATCGTAGTCCATCACGTTGTTCCGCACCGCTTCCTGAGCCGCCTGCTGGACCTTGCGGGTGACGGTGGTGTACACGCGATAGCCATCTTCGTAGGCCTTGTCACCATAGCGATTCACCATCTCCTGGCGAACCATTTCGGTCAGGTAAGGGGACGCGAAGGCGATCTCAGGGGCGTGGTAGTTAGCGTCAATGACATCGTTACGCGTCTGGTCGTACTCGCTCTGGCTGATGTAGCCTTCGCTCAGCATACGTGACAAAACGACGTTACGGCGCGCGGTGGCGCGATCGAGCGAGTAGAGCGGGTTAAACGTGGACGGCGCTTTCGGCAGACCGGCGATGGTTGCCATTTCGCTTAAGGTGAGCTGCTCAACGGGCTTACCGAAGTACACCTGTGCGGCAGCCCCCACGCCATAGGCGCGGTAACCCAGGTAGATTTTGTTGAGGTACAGCTCAAGGATTTCGTCTTTGCTCAGCAGCTGCTCAATACGGATCGCGAGGAACACCTCTTTGATCTTGCGTATCAGCGTCTTTTCAGGGCTGAGGAAGAAGTTACGCGCCAGCTGCTGCGTAATGGTACTCGCCCCCTGAGAGGCGTGACCAGAGAACAACGCAATGCTCGCGGCACGGAAAATCCCCACCGGATCGACACCGTGGTGCTCGTAAAAACGGCTGTCCTCCGTGGCGATAAAGGCTTTCACCATCACGGGGGGGATTTGGTTTAAGGTCAGCGGAATACGACGCTTCTCGCCATACTGCGCCATCAGCTCGCCATCGGCGCTATAGACTTGCATCGGGATCTGGAGGCGCACATCGCGAAGCGTGGCGACATCAGGTAGCTGTGGCTCAATATATTTGTATAAACCGTATATCGAGCCTGCTCCCAGCAGAATGCAACAGACTGCAAGGATGAATAAATACTTTACGAACTTCACCGGAGATTTCCCATTTGGTTTCACTTGGGCAGTTTCTAAACAATCGCGCGGTAGTATAAAGGCAAGCCTGATTCATTGATATAGCCGTCAACCCGACGGGCGATAAGGAGATCGTGAAGCATGGCTTTCAAAACATGGCAAACGGGCGTTCATATTCAACAGGATAGGGTGCAGATCGTCGCCTTGGCCCGGGATAAGTCGGGCTGGTGCTTGCGCCGCTGGTGGGCGATTCCTCTGGACGAGGGCATCATTCGTGACGGCAAAATTTGTCAGCCAGAACAGCTGGTTGATGCGTTACGCGACTGGCGCAAAACGCTGCCGCACTACCATCGGGTGTTCCTCTCTTTCCCGGCAGCACGGACTCTGCAACGGACGCTCCCCCGCCCGACCGTTGCGCTGCGTGACAGCGAGCAGCTCTCATGGCTTGGCGCGGCGCTCGCGCGCGAACTGGAGATGTCTGCCGATACGCTCTGTTTCGATTACGCGCAGGATACCTTCAGCAATACCTTTCACGTGACCGCCGCGCAAAACAACGAGGTTGATACCCTACTGGCGCTGGCGAAAACGCTGCGTTTGCGGCTGGTGGCCATTACGCCGGATGCCAGCGCGCTGGCGAATCTTCTTCCTGCGGTGGCGCCAGCGACGTGCGTCGCCTGGCGCGACGATCGGCAGTGGCTGTGGGCGATGCGCCACCAGTGGGGACGCCGCTTTACCACAGAAGCCGAAAGCGTGGCCGAGCTGGCGGCTCTGCTGGCGCTTGGTCCGGATGACATCGCGCTGTTTGATAACCGACGTGATCCGTGGGAAATCCTGGAGCGCTGCCAGGCCCCGCTACCGGACTGCGGCGCTGATTATACCGTTGCGCTGGCGCTGGCCATGAGCGAGGTGCCCGGATGAGCCTCATGAACTTTCTGCCCTGGCGACAGCAGCGGCGCGCACGATGCCTGCGCTTCTGGGGGGCAATGTGTGTCGGCACCGTGCTGTTGATGTTCGCGGTCATTTTCTGCCTGCGGATAAACCCTGTTATGAGGCTGCACGCGCTGCAAACGGAGCTGACGGGAATGCAGACCGTGCAGCACGCGCTTGCTTCCCGGCAGAAACTCGCCTCACAGGCGCAGAAGCCAGCACAGACACGTCAACAACGCGCATGGCAACCGGTGCTGGAATCCCTTTCCCGCGCCACTCCTTCACAGGTCTGGCTGACAGAGCTTCGCTATCAGCCTCCTGCTCTGATGTTGACCGGGTATGCCATAACCCTGCCAGCCCTGTCTGCTCTGCGCGATGCGCTGGGCCAAATAGCGGGTTTTACGCCCGGAACGGCGGGTGAGCTTCGGCAGGACAGCCAGGGGCGCTGGATGTTCACCCTCCATCTTAAAAGCGAGGGGTAACGCATGGATACCTTGTTAGAACGCTGGTGCGAAAGCCGTCCCTGGTATCGGGTGCTTTTGTGGTGTCTGGGGAGCCTCCTGGCAGGACTGGCCGCGTGGGGCACCTTGCTCAGACCGCTGGACAGGCAGTGTGCTGAACGACAGCGACAGCTGATTCAGGACGTGAGGACGAACGCGGCGTTATGGCCTGCCGTCAGAAAGGTGCCGTTTCGTACGGAAACAACGGAAGCACTGGCGCTGACGCCGTTTTCCCCGCTCGATTTTCAGGGTGATAACGCGACGCTGGTTCACTGGAAGCCGCTGCAAAACGGAGGGGAACTGATGCTGGAGGTGGAGTGGCAGGCTCTCCCGGCGCTTTTTTCCCGGCTGGCGCAGCGCGATGTGCAGATCGCCGCTTTCGCAATTGCACCACAAGGTACAGCGTTGCGCCTGCGGCTGGAGCTGGAACATGCGAAATAGCGCGAGATATTTGCTGGTTTGCTCAGCGCTGCTATTGACCGGCATGCGCGATCCGTTTCGCCCGCCGGACGATCCCTGCGCCATTGGCGAGCTGGCGCAGTGGCGCTATCGCGGCATGGTGGGAGGACAGCAGGCTATCGGCATTTTACAGGATGGGCAAAAGCGCTGGTACCGGCTGAAAACGCATGAACGCTTCCCGGCGGGCTGGACGATAACAGCCATCAATGAAACGGAACTGGTTGTTGATGTGGGTGACACATGTGAACCAGGAACATGGACGTGGCAACGAGAAGGAACGGATAAGAATGAATTTACGGATAATGCTGTGGCTGCTGGCGTTCAGCCATCCGCTGTGGGCCGCCGCGCCAAAACCGGTCACGCTGGTGGTGGATGACGTGCCTGTTGTGCAGGTGCTGCAGAGCCTGGTCGCACAGGAGAACCGAAATCTGGTGATATCGCCTGATGTCGGCGGCTCGCTTTCGCTCAACCTGACGCGCGTCCCCTGGCGGCAAGCGTTACAGACGGTTGTCACCAGCGCTGGCCTCGTTTTGCGAGAGGAGGGCGGCATTTTTTATGTGCATACCGCGGCCTGGCAGCGTGAACAGCAGGAGCGCTCAGAACAGGAGCGAACGCGTCGACAGCTTGAGGCGCCGCTGGTTTCTCACAGCATCGCTTTTTCCTATGCCGATGCCGGCGAGCTGCAAAAAGACGCGGAAAAGCTCCTGAGCGCCAAGGGAAGTTTGTCTCTCGACAAACGCACCAACCGGCTGCTGATTCGCGATAACCAGACGGTGGTGGAGACGCTGCAGCGCTGGGCCGCTCAGATGGATATTCCCGTCGAACAGGTCGAGCTGGCGGCGCATATTGTGACCATTAATGAAAAAAGCCTGCGTGAGCTGGGGGTGAAGTGGAATCTCGCTGACGCCGCCGACGCGGGCAAGGTTGGCCAGCTCACCACGCTTGGCAGCGATCTTTCCGTCGCCAGCGCCACCAGCCATGTGGGTTTTAACATCGGACGGATCAATGGTCGGCTGCTGGATCTGGAACTTTCTGCGCTAGAGCAAAAGCAGCAGGTTGATATCATCGCCAGCCCGCGGCTGCTGGCCTCGCATATGCAACCGGCCAGCATCAAGCAGGGGAGTGAAATTCCGTATCAGGTCTCAAGCGGTGAAAGCGGCGCCACCTCCGTTGAGTTTAAGGAGGCGGTATTAGGGATGGAGGTCACGCCGGTGGTCTTACCGGGAGGACGCGTGCGCCTGAAATTGCACATCAGTGAAAATATGCCGGGACAGGTTCTGCAGCAGGCGGACGGCGAAACGCTGGCGATCGACAAACAGGAGATAGAAACCCAGGTGGAGGTAAAAAGTGGAGAAACGCTGGCGTTGGGCGGAATTTTTTCGCAGAAGAACAAAACCGGCAGCGACAGCGTGCCGGGGCTGGGGAAAATCCCCTGGCTTGGGCAGCTTTTTCGCCACGATGGGAAGGATAATGAACGGCGCGAGCTAGTGGTGTTTATTACACCACGTCTGGTCGGTATTCGCTGACGGGTAACGATCCCCGCAATGATTTTGCATTCAGTTTGTTGCAGATGTTTGACGTGGGGCATGAATTAGCATACAAGGAGTACCGATTTGAGTTGGACTTGCGTCTTATTACCTTATGCGCCCGGCGCGGTGATTTAATCAGTTGCCAAACAAGCCGGAGTATTGAGATAATTTTTAGTCTGACTCTCGCTCTATTGCATATGAGGTTTCAGTTCATGTCCTGCTACGCTGGGTGTCTGCGAAGCGGGAATTACCATTAACGAATAGTCTTAGTAGTACCGATAAAATGGCAGAGAAACGCAATATCTTTCTGGTTGGGCCTATGGGTGCCGGCAAAAGCACTATTGGGCGTCAGTTAGCTCAACAACTCAATATGGAATTTTACGATTCTGATCAAGAGATTGAGAAACGAACCGGAGCTGATGTGGGCTGGGTTTTCGATGTAGAAGGCGAAGAAGGTTTCCGTGACCGAGAAGAAAAAGTGATCAACGAACTCACGGAAAAACAGGGCATCGTTCTGGCAACAGGCGGCGGTTCTGTGAAATCTCGCGAAACCCGTAACCGTCTCTCCGCCCGTGGCGTAGTGGTCTATCTTGAGACGACCATTGAGAAACAGCTGGCACGTACGCAGCGCGATAAAAAGCGCCCGCTGCTGCAGGTTGAAACGCCACCACGCGAAGTTCTGGAAGCGTTGGCCGATGAACGCAATCCGCTGTATGAAGAGATTGCCGACGTGACCATTCGTACTGACGACCAGAGCGCTAAAGTGGTTGCAAACCAGATTATTCATATGCTGGAAAGCAACTGATTCTGGCTTTATATACACTCGCCTGCGGGTAAAAGCATTAAAGGTGGATGTCGCGTCATGGAGAGGATTACAGTTACTCTCGGGGAACGTAGTTACCCTATCACCATCGCGGCTGGTTTGTTTAACGACCCAGCTTCCTTTTTACCACTGAAAGCGGGTGATCAGGCGATGCTGGTCACCAATGAGACGCTGGCTCCGCTTTATCTCGACCGCGTACGCCACCTGCTTGAGCAGGCGGGCGTAAAAGTCGACAGTGTGATTCTCCCCGATGGCGAGCAGTATAAAAGCCTGACGGTACTGGATACCGTCTTTACCGCATTGCTGCAAAAACCGCACGGTCGCGATACAACACTGCTTGCCCTGGGCGGCGGTGTTGTGGGCGATCTGACCGGCTTTGCGGCCGCAAGCTATCAACGTGGCGTCCGTTTTATTCAAATCCCGACCACGTTGCTGTCCCAGGTCGACTCCTCTGTGGGTGGCAAAACGGCAGTCAACCATCCGCTCGGCAAAAACATGATTGGCGCGTTCTACCAGCCCGCATCGGTGGTGGTGGATCTCGACTGTCTGAAAACCCTGCCGAAGCGCGAACTGGCTTCGGGTCTGGCAGAAGTGATCAAATACGGCATTATTCTCGATGGCGAGTTCTTTAGCTGGCTTGAAGAGAATATGGATGCGCTGCTGTGCCTGGATGAGGCTACACTGGCATACTGCATTCGTCGTTGTTGTGAACTGAAAGCAGAAGTTGTCGCTGCAGACGAGCGTGAAACGGGCTTACGTGCTTTACTGAATCTTGGGCATACGTTTGGCCACGCCATTGAAGCCGAGATGGGTTACGGCAACTGGCTGCACGGTGAAGCCGTCGCGGCCGGTATGGTCATGGCAGCGCGCACCTCTGAACGTCTGGGGCAGTTTAAACCTGAAGAGACGGCACGCATCATTGCGCTGCTTGAGCGTGCAGGTTTGCCGGTAACCGGGCCGCAGGAGATGTCGGCGCAAGCGTATTTACCCCACATGATGCGCGATAAAAAAGTATTGGCAGGTGAGATGCGTCTTGTACTCCCGCTTGCAATAGGGAAGAGTGAAGTGCGCGGCGGAGTGCCGCACGATGTCGTTCTTGGCGCTATCGCTGATTGTCAGCAGGCGTAACAACTAGAAAGGTCAGGCCACTGTCGCAGGTGGTCGTTTAGCTTCAGGTGAAATGCAAAGTCGTTAGCATAAGCCTTTGAGTGGGGTGTTAAATGGATGAATTCAAACCAGAAGACGAGCTGAAACCCGATCCCAGCGATCGTCGTACTGGTCGTTCTCGTCAATCTTCAGAACGTGATAACGAGCCGCAGATCAACTTTGACGATGTTGATCTGGATGCAGACGATCGTCGCCCTTCGCGCAGCCGCAACGCGCACGAAGAGCGAGCAGAAGAGGATTATGAGTCCGAAGAAGATTCAATGGACGAACAGCCTGTAGAGCGTCGCCCTCGTAAACGTAAAAAAGCCGCTGCGCCGAAACCGGCTTCCCGCCAGTACATCATGATGGGCCTTGGCGTTCTGGTGCTAGTGCTGCTGATTGTCGGCATTGGCTCCGCGCTTAAAGCACCGTCAACGAACTCAACCGAGCAAACTGCTTCCGCTGAGAAGAGCATCAACCTGTCCGGTAACGATGCGACCAATCAGGCGAATGGCGCACAGCCTGCGCCGGGTGCGACTTCCGCAGAGCAGACCGCAGGTAACACCACAGCGCCGCAGGATGTTTCTCTGCCGCCCGTTTCTTCAACCCCTGCTCAGGGTCAGGCACCTGCCACGCCTGAAGGCCAGCAGCGCGTAGAAGTTCAGGGTGATCTGAACAATGCGCTGACGCAGCCGCAGAACCAGCAGCAGGTTGATAACGTCGTGGTTAACTCCACGCTGCCAACTGAGCCGGCAACCGTTGCCCCGATTCGCGGTGGTAACGCTCAGCCACAAACGGCTGCGACGGAAACCAAACCGCGCCAGACGCAAACTGCGACGCGTCCTGAACGTAAGCAGGCGGTGATTGAGCCTAAGCGTGAAACCAAACCTCAGGCAGTCGTAAAAGCGCCTGAAGTGAAAGCGGTACCGGCACAGCCGAAACGCACCGAAACGGCTGCGGTGAGCGAGCCTGCTAAAGCGCCAGTCACGCAGACTGCGCCGAAAGCAACGGCAACCACAGCTGCACCTGCAGCAACGGCTCCGGCAGCCACGGCAACAGCCTCCAGCAGCGCCGCAGGCAAAACTGCAGGTAACGTTGGCTCGATGAAGTCTGCGCCATCCAGCAACTACACGCTGCAGCTGAGCAGTTCGTCTAACTATGACAACCTCAACAGCTGGGCGAAGAAATCAAATCTGAAAGACTATGTTGTTTATCAGACGACCCGTAACGGTCAGCCGTGGTATGTGCTGGTCAGCGGCGTTTATTCGTCCAAAGATGAAGCGAAACGTGCCGTAGCGGCACTGCCAGCGGATGTTCAGGCAAAAAATCCCTGGGCGAAGCCGATTCATCAGGTTCAGGCCGATCTGAAGTAATGTTTAAAGCGCAGGATGCTGTCGGAGCTTTCTCCACAGCCGGAGAAGGTGTAATCAGTTAGTCAGCATGAAAAAAAATCGCGCTTTTCTGAAATGGGCAGGGGGGAAATACCCCCTGCTCGATGATATTAAAAAGCACCTGCCAAAAGGCGAGTGTCTAATCGAGCCTTTCGTGGGCGCAGGATCGGTGTTCCTGAACACTGATTTTTCTCGTTATATCCTGGCGGATATCAACAACGACCTCATCAGCCTCTATAACATTGTTAAGCTGCGTACCGAAGAGTATGTCGCAGAGGCGCGCAAACTGTTTACGCCGGAGAATAATCAGCCGGACGTTTACTACCAGTTCCGCACTGAGTTTAATCAGAGTCAGGATCCGTTCCGTCGGGCGCTGCTGTTCCTCTATCTCAACCGTCATGGTTACAACGGCCTGTGCCGCTATAACCTGCGCGGGGAGTTTAACGTGCCGTTTGGTCGCTATAAGCGCCCGTATTTCCCGCAGGACGAGCTGTACCACTTTGCCGAAAAAGCGCAGAACGCAGAGTTTCATTGCCTCTCCTATGAAGAGTGTATGGAGCTGGCAGGCGTAAACTCGGTGGTTTACTGTGACCCGCCTTACGCACCACTGTCTGCAACGGCGAATTTCACCGCTTATCACACCAACAGCTTCAGCCCGGCCGAACAGGCCCGTCTGGCGGAGATGGCAGAAAAGCTGGTCAGCAAAAGAATTCCGGTGTTAATTTCGAATCACGACACGCCTGATACGCGCGAATGGTATAAAGCCGCGAAGCATTTTCAGGTCAAAGTGCGGCGTAGCATTAGCAGCAACGGCGGCACACGTAAAAAGGTGGACGAACTTCTGGCTCTTTATCGCCCCTGAGCCGTTTTGCCCGCCGGTAAACACATTTCAAGGAGAAGCGGATGAAACAGTTTTTGATTGCTCCCTCAATTCTGTCGGCCGATTTTGCCCGCCTGGGTGAAGACACCGCCAAAGCTCTCGCGGCTGGCGCAGATGTCGTCCATTTCGACGTTATGGACAACCACTACGTCCCTAACCTGACCATTGGCCCAATGGTGCTCAAGGCATTACGTAACTATGGCATTACCGCGCCGATCGACGTTCACCTGATGGTTAAGCCTGTTGATCGCATCGTGCCTGACTTCGCCGCAGCGGGTGCCAGCATCATCACTTTCCATCCGGAAGCCTCTGAACACGTGGACCGCACGCTGCAGCTGATCAAAGAGAACGGCTGTAAGGCGGGCCTGGTGTTTAACCCGGCCACGCCGCTGAGCTATCTCGACTATGTCATGGACAAGCTGGACGTGATTCTGCTGATGTCCGTTAACCCGGGCTTTGGCGGTCAGTCGTTCATTCCCCACACGCTGGATAAGCTGCGTGAAGTGCGCCGTCGTATTGATGAGTCAGGTTACGATATTCGCCTGGAAGTGGACGGCGGTGTGAAAGTGAATAACATTGGTGAAATTGCGGCAGCCGGCGCGGATATGTTCGTTGCAGGTTCGGCAATTTTCGACCAACCGGATTACAAAAAAGTCATTGATGAAATGCGCCGTGAGCTGGCGAAGGTAAGTCATGGATAAATTGCAGGCAATTCGGGGTATCGCATTTGACCTCGACGGCACGCTGGTCGACAGCGCGCCGGGCTTAACGAGCGCCGTAGACCAGGCGCTGTACGCCCTTGAACTCCCCGTTGCGGGGGAAGAGCGCGTGGTAACGTGGATTGGCAACGGCGCCGATGTCCTGATGGAGCGCGCGTTGACGTGGGCGCGTCAGGAGCGCGCGTCGCAGCGTTCCGCGCAGGGTAAACCGAGCGTTGACCACGCTGACATCCCTAAGGATGAACAGCTGCGGATTCTGCGCAAACTGTTCGATCGTTTCTATGAAGAGACCGTCGAGGAGGGCAGTTTCCTGTTCCCGGACGTTCAGGAAACGCTGAGCGCGCTGCACGCGAAGGGCATTCCGCTGGGGCTGGTGACCAACAAACCGACGCCGTTTGTTGCACCGCTGCTGGAAGCGCTCGATATCGCGAAGTATTTCTCCGTGATTGTGGGCGGCGACGACGTACAGAACAAAAAGCCGCATCCGGAACCGCTGTTGCTGGTGGCAGGAAAATTATCCTTAACGCCTGCGGAGCTGCTCTTTGTCGGGGATTCGCGCAATGATATTCTGGCTGCCCGAGCGGCTGGGTGTCCTTCCGTCGGATTAACCTATGGCTACAACTACGGTGAAGCCATCACATTAAGTGAGCCGGATGTGGTCTTCGACCACTTCAAAGATTTGTTGCCCGCACTCGGGCTTTCGCACAGTGAACATCAGGAATTGAATAATGACTAAGCCCATCGTTTTTAGTGGCGCACAGCCTTCAGGTGAATTGACCATTGGTAACTACATGGGTGCGTTACGTCAGTGGGTCAGCATGCAGGATGAGTACCATTGCATTTACTGCATCGTCGATCTCCATGCGATTACCGCGCGTCAGGATCCTGAGAAGCTGCGTAAAGCCACCCTGGACACCCTGGCGCTGTACCTGGCCTGCGGCATCGATCCTGAGAAGAGCACCATTTTCGTTCAGTCGCACGTGCCGGAGCACGCGCAGCTGGGCTGGGCGCTGAACTGCTACACCTATTTCGGCGAGCTGAGCCGTATGACCCAGTTCAAGGATAAATCCGCGCGCTACTCTGAAAACATCAACGCCGGTCTGTTCGACTATCCGGTGCTGATGGCGGCGGACATCCTGCTGTATCAAACCAACCAGGTACCGGTAGGTGAAGACCAGAAGCAGCACCTGGAGCTGAGCCGCGATATCGCCCAGCGCTTTAACGCGATTTACGGCGATGTGTTTAAAGTGCCAGAGCCGT
>Ga0209914_1003226_pt1 | contig 11829 bp, 5 predicted proteins | sample ThiBiot_500_plan_FD_183949 | JGI IMG/M metagenome (GOLD analysis project Ga0209914, IMG submission 183949) | Wastewater bioreactor microbial communities from Cape Town, South Africa - Thiocy_cont_500_plan (SPAdes) | ecosystem: Engineered > Bioreactor > Thiocyanate-remediating > Anaerobic-Aerobic ...
TAAATCTTTAGAGCAACCAATTGAATTTCGTATTGATCTATATGGGAAATCAGAATACATTTTTCATGATCGTGAATTATATAAATTAAAACAATTTAGTAATTGTTTTTATAAATTTCATCATACGAAAAATTATGTTTATATTCGTACTACAGCAGGTAGAATCTTTTTCCATCAAAATTTTCCAATTTAAATAATTAAACAAATTAAGTTGTATTTTATTTGGATTTTTGAGTTCTGTTTGTTCCCCTAAAAACCAAGTTGGTTTCATTTTTCTTTTCCAAAAATGAAATTTATTCCAGGTTGAAAACCTATTCCATGTGTTATCGGGAAAAGGAAACGGAAACCAACTCCGTACGCTGTGCTTTTTGGAATAGAAAAAAAACCTGAAACAGAGCTCAATGCTCAATATTTTCACTTTTAAAAAGTAAAAATTAAATCAAGGTAAAAATTTAAAAAAAATTTAAGAAAAAAATATATTTGGTTATTAAATTAATAACCAAATATTTTTTTCTTAATTAACTTTGTTAATTAAAAAAACGCAATAAAAAAAAAGGAATATATTTTGTTATGTCAAAATTCACGTTTAGAAATTCTTCAAAAACTTATTTTTTTAATGCGTGTTTTGATAAAAATCAATTAAAAAATCTTATTAGTTGGTTTATTAAAAATTCTGGTGAAAAAATTACTGTCGATTTTTTAGAAACAATAAAACAAATAGGTTTTCATCAAGCAACTGTAGCTGGTGTTTCATTAGGATTAGATGATCTTCAAATTCCATCGCAAAAATCTTTATTAATTTCTCAAGCAAAAGCGGAAATTTCTTTATTTAAACAACAAAATAGTAGTGGAAATTTAACCAGTGTAGAAAAATCTCAACAAATGATTTCAACGTGGAATCAAACTAGTGAAGTTCTGAGAAAAACTACCGTACAACAATTTAAAAATAATAATCCAGTAAATCCTGTTTACATGATGGCATTTTCTGGAGCACGAGGAAATATTTCTCAAGTTCGTCAACTTGTTGCTATGCGAGGATTAATGGCAGATCCTCAAGGTGCTATATTAGAATTTCCCATTCAAAGTAATTTTCGTGAAGGCCTTACACTAACCGAATATCTAATTTCATGTTATGGTGCACGAAAAGGTTTAGTGGATACTGCATTAAGAACTGCTACTTCAGGATATTTAACAAGACGTTTAGTGGATGCAGCTCAACATGTTATTGTTTCAACAAAAGATTGTGGTACAACTCAAGGATTGAGGTTAAAAAATAAAGATTTAGAACAACATTTAGTAGGCCGTGTTTTATCAAAAGATTTAGTATTAAAACAAGTTTTTCATTTAAACACAAATCAAATAATTACCCCCACTCTAGCTAAATTAATATCAAAAAACGTTAAAGAAGTTTTTGTCAGATCTCCTTTAACTTGTCAAGCAGAAAATTCAATATGTCAATTATGTTATGGTTGGAATTTAGCACATGGCAATTTAGTTAGCATAGGTGAAGCTGTTGGAGTTATTGCTGCTCAATCTATTGGAGAGCCCGGTACCCAATTAACTATGCGTACTTTTCATACAGGGGGTGTTGGAATTTTTTCAGATCAAGCTATGAAATATTTTATAGCTCCTTATGATGGAATCATCGAATATACTGCAGGATTACCAGGTCATTTTGTTAGAACGCCACACGGTAAAATTGTTTATATGTTAAAAAATACTGGTAATACTACTCAGAACATTATTTTAAAACTTAAATCATTTGATACAAAACAACCACAATATTTAATAAAAAAACAAGAATTACCTGCAGGTAGCATATTATTAGTACGACATGGTGAAACTGTTCAAACTGGAAAAGTGTTGGCTCAATCATCACAATTTAAAAAATCTAAACAAAAAATGCCGGAATCTACCTATCCTGTTTTTTCGCCAATTGATGGACAAATTTATTTTGAATCAATGACTATTTTAAAACAAAAACAATTTCCACCAAAAACTAAAAAAACAAAAAAAATACAAAAAAAACAAAATGAAATAGGCCCTTATATTCGAACATTAAAAGGATTAGGTGCTTTTTGGGTTTTTTCCTCTGAAAATCAGCACGAATTTCATATTGCAAAAACTATACTTCGACCTGGAGATTTAGTTTCCATTAATAGTTCATTATTTCAATATGATTTTTACGTAGCTAATAGAAGTAATTTTTATACTATTTTAAAGAAACGTTGTTTAGGTTTAAATCTTGTTTCATTATCACTGCAAAAAATAAATTTTCATAAAGTAGCTTATTCCATGCTATTAAAAAATTATTCAGGGTTTACTACACTTTCCAAAAAGTTTGAAAACAAACTAGGTTCCAAAAACAAAGTTTTTGGAAAAGAAAATCGATCTAATCAAAAAGAATTTTTATTTTTTAATAAAAAAGGACTTCAAAATTTTTTAATTTGGTTTCCAAAAACATCAGTTATACCTACTTCTGGATATTTTTTTAATTTTTTGTTTTATTCTGCAATAAAAAATAATATATCCAGTTTGTCTATATTTTCAAGTAAAGGTCAAAAAATTCTTCAGAATAATTGGTTTAACGGTAGTTTTTTTTATCTTCCAACTAAAATTCAAAAATGGTGTTTTGTACATTCTTTATTTTTACACAGTAAAAATGAAAATAAAAATGAATATAAAAAACCCCGTTTTCTAGTTTGTTTAAAAAATACTGGAATGACTTTTTTTTTAAAAAATCATTTCAAACAATCTTTATTATTACAATACCATCCTACACAGATAGGAATTTCAAGCAAAATTTCGTCACAAAACTTAAAAATAAAATTTTTCTATTCCAAGCAAAAAAATTATATTATTGAAGTTACTCCTAACATTGTCGATAACGGGATTTGCGTCCCTTCCATTAATGTAAAAGAAACTAAAGCACAAAATACTATTGCGTTAGCTACTAGCCTTTCGATTAACCATACTGATTTTTTAAAAACTGCTTTAAATAAAGTTAAATCTTCAATATCAGTTATATATAATACTTCTTCGATATTTTTTCAAGAAAAAAAAGGTTGGATTTATATTCCTTTTTCTAAAACCTCTGTGCTTCCTTTTTCTTTTCCTGTTTTAAAAGAACAGGAACCAACTTTGTTTTTAGAAAAGCAAAAGGGAAAGGAAAAAGAAACAAGAAAAAAAGTAATTAATAAATTTAAAACAAATAAAAAATCATTTATTTTGGAACAAGGAAAAAGATTTGATAATTTATCATTTTTCAATTCCAAAACATCTATTACATATATTCCTACAAATAAAATTGGATTAATTAAATCATTTAAAAACAAAAAGTCAAATAGATATTACCAAAATATTTGGTATTCTAAAGAACATTTTTTAACAAACAATTCTTTTTGTTCTGAAAAAGCAAATTATTCAGAAAAAATTTACCAAAATACTAGTAACTTTAATTTTTCTCAAAATAAAAGAAATTCTATTGAATGTTTTTTATACTATAAACTACAAAATGGAGATTTTAATTTAAATAACAATAAACCAAATATAAATATGAGACCTGTGGTAAGAAAAACTCAACAAGTTAATTCAAATACAACAAAATGTTTTTTCTTTGTTTCTCGAATAAATGAATTTTCTTTACCACAAAAACAACATTTAATTAACCAATGGAATAGTATGAAAAAAATTAATACTATTTGTTTAACAAATTCACCTTTATTTACAAAACAACAATCTACCATTTTTCAAAACAATCCACAACTAAGAAAAAAATTCCAATTGGTACTATCTGTATCTCGAGGTTGGTTTTTGTCCAAAAATATTTTTAAACTATTAATTAATTTAAATGCCCCTTTGTTATTTAAAGGAGTAAATCAAAGTTATTTTTTATCAAATTATGTAAAAAAACATAAACTACCTGTTCTAGGTTTAAATTTATTTTTCTACAATTTTCTCTCATTACCTGAAAATATTTCATTTTATTTTGAAATATTTGAAAATAGTTGGGTGATTCCCAATAATAAAATAACTACAAGTTTTGTTAAAATAACAAAAGATGGCGAATTTCGAAGTTTGAAATCAAAACAAAATACCAGTGTTATATGTATTTTGACAAGAAAAAATCTTGTCACATTAAATTTATTTGATACAAAAAACTTTAATAAAAATAAACAAGTTCAAATAGGTAGTATTCTTCGTTTGGGAACAGAAATTTTTCCTGGTATTGCATCTTCAACTAGTGGTTTTATTTTAAACAAAAATTTCACTCAATTTACCATTCGTTTAGGTATTCCTTTTTTAGCATCTGCTCGTGGAATTATTCATATCTTTCAACATGATTTAATCAAAAAAAATGATCTTTTAGTTACATTAAAATCACGACGTTTACAAACGGAAGATATTGTACAAGGTATTCCAAAAATTGAACAGCTTTTTGAAGCACGAGAGACTCATGGTGGTACGCTTATTCGAAATAGTGTACATAATCGTTTGAAAAAATATTTTATATCATCATTAAAATACAAAAAAGTATCAATTCACAATCTCCATACTAATTTATCAGAAGCTGTAGCTGATAGTTTAAATAAAATCCAGTTTTATTTAGTCCAAAGTATTTTACAAGCTTATTCTTCACAAGGAGTAAAACTTTCTCAAAAACACATTGAGATTATTGTTCGCCAAATGACCACTCGAGTACGTATATTAGCTGGTGGGGATAGTGGTTTATTACCTGGTGAACTTATCCCATTTATAAGAATACAAAAATTAAACAATCAACTTTGTTCTCTAGGTAAACGTCCAGCTATTTATGAACCTATTATTCTTGGAATTACAAAAAGTGTTTTACAATCAGAAAGTTTTCTTTTATCAGCTAGTTTTCAAGAAGTTAGTAGAGTTTTAGTTCGAAGTGCTTTAACTAAAAAAACAGATTTTTTACGAGGATTGCATGAAAATGTAATTTTAGGACAATTGATTCCAACAGGAACAGGATTAGTTTCCTTTTCTACAAACAAAGTTGGTTCCGCTTCGATTTCTTTTTCAAAAACTTAGTTAGTTTCCAAAAATAAAATTTTTGGAAAAGTAAAAAAATGGAATATACTTTGTTTTTGGAAAAAAAACACCTGGTTGAAACCTGAAATAAATAGTCAAATTATAAAAAATAGTATGTAATTCTGAAATTTTTTATTTTGTTCTAAAAACCAAATAATTAGAACTAGAACAAAATAAAAAAATTGATATTTAGTTGTTTTTTCTTTTATTTTTTTTGTTTTTTAATTAAAAAACAAAAAAAATAAAAGAAAAAACAAATTGCATTTTCTTATTTTTTATTTTAAAATATATAAAAAAATAATTAAGGCTTTTAGCTCAGTTGGTAGAGCGGCTGCCTTACAAGCAGCGGGTCATCGGTTCGAATCCGGTAGGGCCTATTTTATTTGTATTTTTTTTTCCTTAAAAAAAACTACAAGCTCTTTTTCTTATTTAATAATAGAGATATAATAAAAAAAGATTCATATTTTAGATTTTATGAAATCATTTTTATTTATAAAATGAATAGAGTGCTTTTTTTAATGTACTTTCATTTTTGTTCCGTTCCTGTTATTTTTTCCAAAACTTTCACATTGTTTTTGGAAAAAATAACAGGAAAGAACAAAAACAGGAACAAAACAAAAATGAAATTGAAAAATGCATAAAATCTAGAAATATTATTCAATATATTTTTTCTATAAATGGAGTTATAAAAAATTTATGAGTGCTCAAGATCTACCTAGTATTTTAGTACCTTTAGTTGGACTTGTTTTTCCAGCAGTAGCAATGGCTTCTTTATTTTTATATGTTGAAAAAGAAGAAATAAATTAATTATAAGTTAAATAAAATTTATCCTTTTAATTCTATTTATCCGTTATATTTTGTTATCTTTTTTACGTTTATTATTTACAACATAAATAATAAACGTAAAAAAGATAACAAGACTATAAAAACAAAAACTAATAAAATGTATTATTACATGTTCTTTTTTTATTTTTAAATTAAGATATTTTATTAATGAACTTTGTTCATTAATAAAAAAATCCAGCTGTTAAACAAAGTTGTAGTTTTTAAATATGCCTATTTAAAAACCAAAAATAAAAAAGAAATTAAAAATTTTTCGATTTATAAATTGAAATAAAATATTTTGCTTTTCCTTTTCTTGTTCTAGTTATTTTTCCTGTTCTTTTAAAAGAACAGGAACTAAAAATCTGGTGTTCATTTTCCAGTTTTTGTTCTAAACCAACAATCCGAATAAATAACGTTGGTTCCTTTTTTTTTCCAAAAATTTATTGGTTCTTTTCGGGAGAGGAAATAGAACTGTAAAAGAAAAAGCAAATGAAAATTACAAATAAAAATAAAAAATTACAAATCTAGAGGAATAAATAAATTATGTCTATACTTTCTTGGATTGAAGATCAACGAAAATTCAAACTATTAAATGCACCGAAATATAATAAACCAAATTCTGAAAGTACTCAAGGTCTATGGACTCGTTGTGATCATTGTGGAGTCATTTTATATATTAAACATTTAAAAGAAAATCAACGTGTTTGTTTTGGTTGTGGTTTTCATTTGCAAATGAATAGTAATGAACGTATTGAAAATTTAATTGATTCTGGTACATGGCGCCCACTTGATGAAATAGTTTCTCCATGCGATCCATTAGAGTTTAAAGATCAAAAAGCATATACAGAAAGGTTAAAGGAAGCTCAAGAGCGTACAGGTCTTCAAGATGCTGTTCAAACAGGTACAGGGCTCCTTGATGGAATTCCAATAGCATTAGGTGTTATGGATTTTAATTTTATGGGTGGCAGTATGGGATCTGTGGTCGGAGAAAAAATTACTCGTTTAATTGAATATGCCACTCAAGAAGGTTTAACTCTAATTCTTGTTTGTGCTTCAGGGGGAGCGCGTATGCAAGAAGGTATTCTTAGTTTAATGCAAATGGCAAAGATTTCTGCAGCCTTGCATGTTCATCAAAATTGTGCCAAACTTTTATATATTTCTGTATTAACATCACCTACTACAGGTGGTGTAACAGCAAGCTTTGCTATGTTAGGTGATTTAATTTTTGCGGAACCGAAAGCTTTAATTGGTTTTGCCGGTCGTAGAGTTATAGAACAAACGTTACAAGAGCAATTACCTGATGATTTCCAAACCGCTGAATATCTATTACATCATGGTCTTTTAGACCTTATAGTGCCAAGATCTTTTTTAAAACAAGCATTATCAGAAACGATTACTTTATATAAAGAAGCACCTTTGAAAAATTGCGGAAAAATTCCTTATGGTGAACATGGACCTATTACTCCAATCAAAGAAGAACAATTACGACGTTTTTGGAAAAATTCTCTTTCCTTTTCGTTTCCAGGTTTTCAACCTGGCATAAAAAACCTAGGTTCCAAAAACGGTGGTGATTCCTTTTCCAAAAACTTTGTTGGTTCAGTTTCAAAAAACAAAGTTTTTGGAAAAGGAAAAGGAACTAACGGTGTTTTAGGAGCGTATTCAAAAAATTTAGATTTATCAAAAGAATTTGAATTTGTTTTAAATTCTTTTGGTAATAATCAACAAATAAAAAATATTGAAACTGACATCTTTGAACAAGCTTTTCATCTTGCTTGTACCGCTCATACTAATTGGTTAAATCCATCTTTTCAAGAATTTAAAGTGCGAACAATTTTTAATTCTCCTAATGCGACAGGCGTCCCAGGTGTGAAATAGAATTTCTATGTTAGATTGTTTTTCCCTTTTTTATTCTCGTTTTCTTGACTAGACAGTAATAAATCAATTTCTGTTTTCATTTTCATTTTTATTTTCATTTTCAGTTATAACTCTAGTTTCAGTTCTGGTTGGTTTAGGTTCCAAAAACAAAGTTGATTTTTGGAACCTATGGTGTTTATTCCAGGTTGAAAACCTTGAAACGAAAAGGAATCAACTTTGTATTTGGAATATCCTATATAACTATTTTAGTTATACATAGTTATTTATTGATAAAAAACAGGTAATATCTTTTTTAGTAAAAACGGAATAAAAATGCAAAATTTTATCCATTTTTATTTCATACTTTTTATTCAATCAATTATGAGTATTTTAGTCGAAAATATTTCAAAAACTTTTGGTAATTATCAAGCATTAAGTCAAGTCAACTTAGAAATAAAAAATGGTTCATTAGTTGGACTATTAGGTCCATCAGGTTCAGGAAAATCAACATTATTAAGAATTTTAGCTGGGCTTGAAATACCAGATTCTGGGCGAATTTGGTTAGAAGGACAAGATGCGACCAATTTTCCTTTACAACAACGTGAGATTGGTTTTGTTTTTCAAAATTATGCACTATTTCCACATCTTACTGTAGCCAATAATATTTCGTTTGGTTTGGATATTCGAAATATTGAAATAAATTTAAAAAAACAGAGAGTTCAAGAATTATTACAATTAGTTCAATTAGAAAAATTTGCCGATCGTTACCCTCATCAACTTTCAGGAGGACAACGTCAAAGAATAGCTTTAGCAAGAGCTTTAGCTGTTGAACCTAAAGTTTTATTACTTGATGAACCTTTTGCAGCTTTAGATGCAAAAATTAGAAAACAATTACGAGGTTGGTTAAGAAATTTACATCAAGAAATTTCTATTACTACTGTTTTTGTAACACATGATCATCAGGAAGCCATGGAGCTTGCCCATGAAATTGTTCTCCTTGATAATGGTCGAATTATTCAAGTAGGTAGTCCTAATGAAATTATTGATTATTCTCCTGATAATTCAAGTAATCGTTTTCGTAATACTAGTAATTCCTTTTCCTTTTCGTTTCCAGGTTGAAACCCTGCTGTTTTTTCCAGTTTTTTTTTCTTTTCCAGTTTGTTCAATGTTTTACCTAGAATTACCTGGAATTACCTGGAATAAACAAAGTTGGTTCCTGTTCTTGTTTGTTTATAACAAGAACTTGAAAGAACTGGAAAAACAAGAACAGGAAAAAAGAATTGAAAAAAAGAAAAACAAAAGAAAAAGGTGTTCTAAAAACTAAATTTTTAGAACAGAACACAAAATAAAAAGATTAATAGCCCTCTAGCGGATTTGAACCGGTGACTTTTTGCTTACCATGCAAATACTCTACCTACTGAGTTAAGAAGGCTAAAATTTTGATTATAAATATATAATAAATGAATTAAAAAAATTTAGTCAATTCTAAAAATATAATTAATAAATTTTCTAACGATTTTTCTCTTTTTTTATTTTCATTTTTATTCCAAACTTTTTGGAAACAAACTTTTATTTTAGCTCTTTTTACTTTTCTTTCCTTTGCAAAAAACAAAGTTTTTTGCAAAGGAAAGAAAAGTAAAAAGAACAGGAACGAAAATAAAAAATGAAAAAAAGAATAAAAAGGTTATAGTTATTTCATTAATCTAGTAAAAAAGTATATAATATAAGAAACAATGTTTTCTTAACAAATTAAAAAAAATTAATTTAAAAAAAAAATTAAATAGATATGAATACTGAAAAAAATTCTCCCACAAAAGAAAATAATTCTCCAGCAAAAGAAAATAATTCTCCAGCAAAAGAAAATAATTTTTCTAAGTTATTGCTTTCTATTAAAGGTCGAATTTCTGAACATCGTTTAGCAATACGTTCTGCAATAAAATCTAAACCTCTTAATGTAATCACAATTGCTAGTATATTACCATTTTTTTTAGGTTTTTATTATTTTATCAATCAAAATCAACAAGTCAAAAAAATATTGTTTCAAAAAAATTTACCGACTTTTAGTATTCCCACAGAATCACTTAATTGGGAAACTTTTCGCTATTTTAGTAAAACTAAAAAAGATTTTTCAATACAGACGCATGTCGCTAACGCGACAGGGTTAGAAATTGAAAAAATTGAATGGTCTACAAATTCTCTTTTTTTAACTAAAAGTTTAAATAAACAATTTTTGTTTACCAAAAATAAGGTTTATTCTAAAAACGAAAAATATTTTATTGCGAGTTTTAATAATCCAATTCAAACTAATGAAAAATTTTTATCAACAGATATGCCAAATATAGGATCAAATCGATTCTATTTAAATTCATGGATTAAACAACCAAATCTTCCATTATTTCAAACTTTTTATTTAAATTTAGATCAAGTTCCTTTAAAATTAGATAATTTAACTTCTTATGATATGTTTACTCGAGTACGTTCTAAAAATTTTAGTTTTAGAACAGGAAAGGAAAATGGAAATAAATCTGTTCTAATTAATAATCAAGATCGTTTATCAATAACACAAAATCTTCCCTTTCATCAAACTTTTTGGATAAAAAATAATTCTTTTTCTAATCAGAGTATTAAAAAAATAAATTCTCAAAATTTATTAGTAGAAGTAAATGGGATTAAAAATATACCAGTTATTAAAAAAATTACTAATAATAAATTATCTAACACAAGTAGTTCTAATAATTCTTTTTTAGAAAAACAAACTTCTTGGTTTTTAGAAAAAGCTTTAAAAAATTATAAAATTTATTCTACATCGTTCTTTTCTATCTCAGATGATATAAATACAATAGAAGGAACATTATTAGATTTAGAACAAATTTTATCCCAGCTTGGTTTTTCTTGGGATAGTTTTTACTTTCAAAAAAGCAATACTTTTTTGAACGTGAACATGAATGACAGTTTGTGTTGTTATCGACGAATGTCTGGATATCAGTATCCTGATATGAATTCAAAACAAGTAAATAATTTTTTATTACATAATCTTTGTTTTTATTTGCCAAAAAATATAGGTTTATTACCTACAACTCAAAATAGTTTAAAAATAATTTTTCCTGCAAATCCTAGTTTTTTAAAACAATTTTCTTTTTCAAATTCAGAATTGCCAACAAAATTTAATATCAAGGTTGGAACAGGTACTATTAAAAATTGGGATCAGAACAAAAATTTATATAATGATATATCAGTTTTTCTTGATTTAAAAAATGGTTTAGATTGGGAGTTTGAAAAAATAGAAAGTAGTTTCAAAAAATCAAATTTATTTATTCCAGGTTTTCAGTTTCCAACAAATTCATTTTTGGAAACTGGAAACGAAAAGGAAGGAGAAAAGAAACGACAAAAAAATTTACGTTTTTGGTTTGAAAATTATTTATCCCCATTAAACCCTTTAATACATTCAAAAGATAGTATTAACGGAATGTCATTTACATCTAGAAATTTTTTATTTTCTAAAGATGATGAATCTCGATTAGTTCCATTTTTTACTGAAAATAAATGGAAAGAACTCTATAATCAAAATAAAATATCGCAAATATTTTTAGATGATTATATAGTAAATGGTAGTAGTCTTCCCGTAATTGATGCATCATTGCTAAATATAAAATATAAATATCCTCGTTTAAACTTTATTATTAATTCCACCGTCGACCATTTGTATGTGCCACAAAATTTTGCAACAAAAATTAAACCATCATCATCTGGAGGTTTCCTTGTTGAAAATATGGAAACGAAAAAAGAATTTTTTAATGATACTTTTACTCCGGTTCATTATAAAAAAATAATGTCAATTTTTCATAAACCTCAATTTGATTCCTTTTCCTTTTACAAAAACTTTCTTTTTGGAAACGAAAAAGAAAAAATTTTTTCTGATAGTTGGGAACCTTTGAATTTTCGTTCATGGTTAATAGTTTCACAAATAGGTCTTGCTTTTTTATTCTTTAATTTTTTAAAATCTATAATGAGCGACTATTTTAAAGAGCTGATTAGTTTTATAATAGATTTTGGCATGGCGACAGGTATTTTTGATGAAAATATTAAAGAACAAAT
>Ga0209914_1003239_pt1 | contig 11794 bp, 14 predicted proteins | sample ThiBiot_500_plan_FD_183949 | JGI IMG/M metagenome (GOLD analysis project Ga0209914, IMG submission 183949) | Wastewater bioreactor microbial communities from Cape Town, South Africa - Thiocy_cont_500_plan (SPAdes) | ecosystem: Engineered > Bioreactor > Thiocyanate-remediating > Anaerobic-Aerobic...
TGGATGGATGGATGGATGGATGGATGGATGGATGGATGGATGGATGGATGGATGGATGGATGGATGGATGGATGGATGGAAGGGCGGCATTGGTTTGGTTGCTGCTGCGCGGTCGCGTCTCTCGGGTTCACCGTCCAGTCGCCCATCGCCCATCGTGTCGCCGCCGCTGCCGCTGCGCAGGTACACGCCGCGATGCCCAACGAGAAGCAAGAGAAGATCTTCCGGCGCCACTTTAGCTCCTTGGGCGAGGACCTCGTCGTCGGTATGTATGCCTCGTACATCTCGCGTGCCATTCGCGCGACGCTCACGACTCAATTTCCTCCGATTGGCACGCTTCCCAGCGTTCGAATGCGAGTACCGCAATGAAGAGCAAACGGTCCTGGGCAAGCAGAGTGGCACCATGTTCGTTACGCCGTCCTACATGGCCTTCTATCATGAAGGCCGTATACGCAAGGACGTACAAGTACGCGAGATACCTCGATCGATCCATATCATTATCAGCTCGAATACTCAACTCGCTGATCCACGCTCTCGCATTCCAGCTGGTGCTCACGTTCGCGAGTATCTTGAAGATCTCCAAGATTACGACTGGGCTATTGAATCACAAGTCGATTCTAGTCGAGACGGCAGACGCCAAGGTTCGTTCGTGTGCTCGATATCACCTGCAGCATCGACTAACTCGCTCACGTGCCTCGAAAATCGATATCCATCATCTCTCTACGTGCATCAACAACCGATCAACCGATCGACCTTGAACTACAAACACAATGCCAAATGCCTCGCTACTTATTCGATGATGCTGCTTCACTCGCTCGATCGAATGCAGTACGTGTTCCTGGGCTTCCGTGACTTCGACACAACGCTCTCGACGCTGCAATCCAATCTACAAACCGCCAAGCTCTCGGACCTGGCGAGTGCGAGCGACTCATCGCGCAACCTCGTGCGAGCCTTCCCCGAGCATCTGCAACCTGTCCGATCGGGTTCGAACGCCTCGCTGTCGTCGTCGTCGTCGCTGCCTCGATTGGCGGCCTCGTTGTCCTCCGGTGCTGTACACGCCGATGGCTCGAGCTCGAGTCTACTCTCGCGTACGATCAGTCCAGGAGAGTCGCCAGCAGCCGCGTCGTCATCTGCATCATCACGATCGAAGCGAATCTCCGTCTCGACGCCGGTACCAAGCACCTCCATTCGCGCCTCGACGACAGCACTCTCGTCCAATCCCGACGAAGTGATTGCTATCGAGGCGCCAGTGGTGCTCGTTGGCACTCCTGGCACGAGTGATGGCGCGAGCGAGAGCACATCCGAGGCCCTGAGTCGACCGGCCAACGCCGAGGAAGACTCGGTGACGACGGTATCGACCGACCTCGACAGCTTCGAAGACGAACCCGACATGAACCTGGAGGTCTTCGAGCCCGACTCGACGCTGCCGATGGAGTTTGCGAGTATCTACGACCTGTCGATCGCAGGTACCTGCTGCACGAATGCCCGCCCATGACAGCCAGCCGCTTGCTGACACGATTCGATGACAGTGATCGAAGCTCGCGACCTCGTGTACGAGGACTCCAAGTTCGACATGGTCAAGAAGGTGGGGCCATCGCCGCCATACTGTGCCATCAAGATCGAGGACCTCCACACGCACCACAAGGTCCTGCGACACAAGGAGCATGCACCCAAACGCACAACGTGTCCCGTGTGGAACCTTCCTCCCTCCGGGTGCGTGCGCTCTTCGTGCGAGTGCCTTGCCTCGCTGCGAATGGATGTGTGTATTGATGCATATTCGACGATGTGGCGCAGGTATCACTTTGGTGTGCACTTGTACTCGGATCGATCGTACAGCGTTCGATTCCGAGTACGCTACCGAACGCCGTCGGGTCTACGTACCAAGCGAGTGGGACAAGTGACGTTGACGTTGGACGAGATTGCCAAGCATCAAGCCGAGACTGGCGCCGAGTACGACGAATGGTTGGTGCTACTGGGCGAGCACCGAATCCCACAAGGCTTTGTGCGCGTGAAGATCAATCTCGTATGCCTGCCACAACCTGCTCGAATACCACGTTATCGTTGAATACTGATCGCGAGAATGCCTGTGTAGACAATGCATCAAGCGAGTGAATCGCCGACACAGAACGTGCTGGAGCTCGTGGCACAGTCGAGCATCACCGAAGCGATTCCTCCAATGAAGGCGGACACCAAGCAAAACACGGCCGCCTTCCTCGAGGTCTATCCCGAGTACCAAGGCCTTGATGCCGAGGTGAATCTGCATCAGATCGTCGAGCCGCAGATGGACACGGCGAGCGAGCGGCACTTCCTCACGACGCTGTACACGAGTGTAGCGCATCAACCGACGCTGCCGCACCGTCGCACGCTCGATCAGTCGCCGATGGGAGCCGAGGGCAATCGGCGCATGTCGTTGCGCGTCGCTGTCACGGACAACGCTGTCGCCGGCAGCCTCGACCATGGCTCGTTCGAGTCGTTCAAGCGCCGCCACTACGCCGAGCTCGAGGAGTTCTCGCGCCGCATAACGGAGCAACTCGAGCAAGGAGGCCTCCGCAAGACCCCCGACCCTCCGCTGCCAGTGTATCTCGCGCAGCACGGCATCAACGACGAGTGGGCGAGCGGGTTCGCGCAGCAGATCCAGCACTTGCAGCAAGATCTCCAGGAGCTGCCGGATCCCAAGGCCGTCTACGAGCTGCTGCATCGGCCAGCGGTAGCGAGCCACTCTACGCCAGTGCTTACACCTGCTGCTGCTGCTGCTGGTACGCGTGCCACACCACACCTCCACTTCCCACACGTCGGTGCGTGCTCGCTCACTTGAGTTGGGAATGCAGCAACTGGCGGCGGTGGCACTGACAGAAGCGGCGGCTTGGAGAGCTCGGCTCCCAAGTTGAGTGAGGCCTCTTCGCTCGAGTCGTCGGCGAACGGCAACAGCCTCCACAGCAGCAAAGCGTTGCAGAAGGACGAGGTAACCAACATCTCGTCAGCACTCGAACATCAACTGCTGAAGCGCAACAAGACCGCGTCGCCCGGGCACGGTGTGGGTACTTCAGAAGACAACCTTAGCAGAACAGGCTCGAGTGCGAGCCCGAGCTCGGCGTCGACGCTGGCGCCGGCAGGCAACGGTGCTGGTGGCTCGTCGCTGCTGACACCAACCAACATGGCCATCGGCGCAGGGATCGTGGCGTTGCTTGCTATCATATGGTTCGTCGTCCTCTGAGTCGTGATCGACACGTACTTGCACGCCCTGGTTGTACATACACATACACACGCATCGACTGATATCGCACCAAGCCACCACGCACCATTGTCGCTGTATGCACGAATCGTTCCGAGCACGAACAACAGAATGACGAATAAGAACCCACACATACACTCTCAAACACACGCATCTTTGATCCGTTTTGCGTCGCGTCGTCGCCGCTGCCACCGCCGCCATATTATGGCCGTATATTGAAGATGAGGAACATTTGGAGGGGTTCTCGAGTACTGTACCAATCAAGGAGAGGCAACACGCACGGAAGCAACAGCAACAGCAGCTCAGATTGCAAATGGAGGCTTGTCGACCAGCTCGGCGCGTATCAACCGACCGCCGAACCAACGGTTGTCGAGCTTCTCTTGCGCTCGCAAGGCACCTGCGTGAACACAAGAGATGAATGATGGCAGCTCAGACCTGGATGCAGCAGATAGCAACAAAGCAGAACAAACCAGCCACACAGCCAAACAGCCAGCCAAACAGCCAAACAGCCAAACACTCTCATCTCGACACCCTCCATCATCCACACTGCCAGCACCAGCAGCAGCAGCAATGACCGAAACAAGTAGTAGCAGCACGGTGCATGCGTGTGCGTGTGCGTGTATGAATGAATGTATGTATGTACCTTCTGGAGCCTCAAAAACGACGTACACCAGCACCAATACGACCGATCCTTGTGTTTCTTGGTCGATCACGACCTTGGAGACCTTGCCAAAGTTCGAGCACTCGCTGTAGTTGGTTGGACGGACGAGCCACGGGGTCAGTTGAGTGTCGACGCATCGGAGCAAGTGGGAGCGATGGTGAGATACCTGAAAACCTCTTCCTCGAGATTGCCATCAAGATCCTCGATGTCAACCATATTCCGCAAGCGAACGACGCGTGCTTTCTGTGCGTGGTTCGTTTGGTAAGCAGTGTCTTCTCGTCGCTCGGTGGTGCCGCGGCGAATGAGGTTGGTGGGAAGATGTACCGCGAGGTCGGGGTTCGATCGCGCCAGCTTCTGCATTATCAGATACCGCTGATTGCCAGAGATGCTCATCTCCTCCTCGGAACTCAGAGAGCTCTCTCGCGCAGGCTGCTGCATGCCAGGCAGCGAGGCGTTGACGGCTGCCGCAGCGGCTGCAGCAGCCGCGGCGACAGCAGCAGGAGTTTGGGGGCCAGCCATTGCGCCTGGCAGCAAAGGCGGGAAGGCGGTCGGGAAGGGAGAGTGTGGATTGGCGTATGCACTGCTCGAAGCGGTGGCCGAGTTGACGCGCAGCTGTCGTCCTCCGAGCGAGAAGCCGTTCATGTGTTGGATGGCCTTCTCGGCTGAGCTGGGGTCCTCGTACTCGAGAAATCTTGAAGCAGCACGACAACGAGAATCAGCGGTTGGGCAGGAGGGAACACGCGCGCAGCAGGGCAGCTTCGTACCCGTAACCTTTGTGTTTGCCCGTAGCGGGGTTCGGCTGCATTCGTTGGGGAGACAAGAGAGCTTAGCGATAGACGGCACGTTGCGAGCAATCACACACTAGTGTCCTCTCGAGTCGTACCAGTAAAATACAGGACTTGATCGTGCCATAGGGTTCGAACACGCTTCGGAGATCGGCTTCAGTCAGGTCGAAATTAATCGAGCCAATGTAGATTCGAGCAGAGGAGGTCATGAGCGGGACTCGCGGTGGGAAGCTGGTTGCTGCGGCGGCGGCGGCTGCGGCTGCTGCTGCGGCTGCTGCCATTGGGTTGATTGGTGCAGCGGGTGCAGCAGCAAGACCCGGAATGCCGGCAGCCATCGAGGAGCCGAGGGGATGAGGTCGAGAGACACGCATAGGCCTGTGGTGGGCCAGGTCAGTACGCAAGCGAGAGAGAGAGAGAGAGAGAGAGAGAGAGAGAGAGAGAGAGAGAGATGGCCACCATACCTCGAACCAAGCATCACACCGTTCATGGTGGCCATCGCCGTATTGGCAGCTTCGGGCGTGGTGAATTGGATGAAGGCAAAGCCCTGTATGCCACGTGGGGGTTTGCAGGGTGTAAGCGATCAGTACGCCCTGGTGAGTTGAGCGACCACGTACGCGATTCATCGAGATGCTGCGGATGGGACCGAAGCGAATAAAGGTCTCCTCGAGCTGCTTCTCGGTGATCTCGTAGTCGAGCGAACCAACGTAGATGCGGCACATAAAGTCGATGGCGCTGGCGGCAGCCTTGGCCTGCTCCTGCTGCTGGATACGAGCGAGCACTTGCTGCTGGAGCAGCAGCGGGTTGATTGCAGCGAGAGGCGATACGAGCGATGCAGCTAACCAACGCTCGCAGTGAGTGTCTCGGCGAATGGCAGGCGCCAAGCGCGACGCACGAGGCCGTACCAGTGGGGACAGCGGTATCCCAGCCGCTCTTGCGATCCTTCTTGTCTTCAGAAGATTCGTCGTCAGCCTTGTGGCGCTTGGAGGAGGATGACGACTCCCTGTCGCTATCAGAGTCACTATCGAGCGGTCGCTTCTTCCTGCTGCTCCGTCTGCTCTCGCGATCAGAGTCGGTGGAAGGCGAGCGATCGCGATCGCGTCTGCTTCGTCGTCGATCTCGATCTCGGTCGCGGTCTCGATCACGATCTCGGTCCCGGTCTCGATAGTCTCGATCTCGATCACGATCACGATGATCTCGATCACGCCCGCGGTCGCGGTCGCGGTCTCGGTCGCGATAGTCACGGTCACGATCACGGTCACGGCCACGGTCTCGATCGCGGTCGCGGTCTCGATCACGGTCTCGCTCGCGGATACTGCCGCTCTTTCCCTTGCGAGAGGAGCGAGCTCGATCGCGTGTGCTGTCGTCATCGGGTTTGGCGGTGTCGTCGCCGTTGGGTTTGCTGTCGCTGGTAGTATCGTGTGAGGTCTTGGTGCTATCATCATCATTGGTGGTGGTTGGCGTGTGTGCATTCGGTTCGCTCGAGTCAGGATCGGTGGAGCCGTCGACACGGCCGCTACCACTCGCTGCTGATTCGTCGTTGTTGTCGTCGCGTTGCTGATGGTGATTCGCTTCTACGCTGGTGGCGCCATTGGTGCCGTTGTTGTCGTTGGATGCATGGTGCTCGTGCTTCTCGTCGGTGGCACCCTCGAGACCATCCGAGTGTTGTTGGTCCTGCTGGTGTTGCTTGTCGTGATCGCCATCCTCAGTACGCAACTCGGGCTCTTCCCGCGCTTCATGCGCCATTGGTTCCCTCGCTCGCTCTCTCTCGCTTGCTCTCTCGTGTGATGGCTCCACACCCTCACCAATACTGCTCTACGATCGTGGCACACCAACCACACCTGCCCACCAACCCAGACCAAACGAAGCAAGCCAAGCGAGCGCCAACCAGCAACCAAGCAACAACAGCGAGATCGAGAGATCGATCGATCGAGAAAGAGTGAGTAACGCATCGATGAGCTCCCACGGAGCCTTACAGCCTCCTACGGGGCATGTACTCCACGCCATACCCCGCCTTCCCGTAAATAAGCCTCGGGCAGAGCTCGTGGTTGCGCTCGCGCTCAGCGGTCTTGGGGATTTCGCAGGAACGCCCAGCGGTCGTGGGCTTAGTATAAAGCCTGCCCGCCGCCTTCTTGGTCGCTCGCCGCACACACGATCGATCCTCTTTTCTCTCAGCGCCGCAGCTTACGCAACAGCTTAGTCGCACACCTACACAATGGGTACGCACTCGCTCGGATCTCGCGTCGTGGCCGTGAGCGCGCTCGTGATCGCTTCGTGGCTTGGCTGCTTGGGTGTATCGTTGGTGGCGGTCTGGTGATTTTTGCGGATTTTTCTGCGAGATCAAGATCGAGATCGATCGCGTGTGTTTCGTGTGTGATCGCGACCTCGCTGTGCTCTCGGGCTGGCGTGCGAGAGGCAGCGCTGATCTCGTTGTCGTTGCGTATCTGTGGTCGCGAACGTTGGGGGCTGCGTGGGGTGTATCCTTATGTGGTTTATACGCGCCTGCGTGCGAGATCGCGTGTGTTTGTTGTCGTCGTCGATCTCGTTGTCGTTGCTCGTGTATCGATCTCGATCAGCTCGCCAGCCTGCTGTGTTGCTCTCCTTGTTGATCCACCGATCGCTAACTGTTGTTCTCCGCCATCGTCGCTGTCGCTGCTGTTCTCGCCATCCCACAGGCAAGGTTCACGGAGGTCTGGCTCGTGCCGGAAAGGTCAAGGGCCAAACGCCCAAGGTCGAGAAGCAGACGGAGGGCAAGAAGAAGCCCAAGACTGGCCGCGCCAAGAAGCGCCTGGCCTTCAACCGCCGATTCTCTGCCGCGGTCGCTGCTCCTGGCGGCAAGCGAAAGGGCCCGAACTCGCAGGACAAGTAAGCCATCGATGCTTGAATAAATCCAACAACATCTGCGCATACACACCTGTCTGGTCTCTCTCTCTGGCTGGCGTCTGGCTGCATACCTACGCCTCTGTCTGCATCGAACTCTGCGTGTAGTGCACCACAGCTCGCGTTCCATCGATCGGACTGCCTCGGCGATGCCCATAGCGATAGATAGCGTGCGTGTATGCGCACCGCGAGCGCCGTCGATGCAGCATCGGCGATTGCGTCGGCATTGCGCGTCGTCGTCATCCGTCTGCTTCGCCTCCACACCGCGCACCACCACCCAGCAACGCCGCTCCCTGCCTGCACGCGCGCTCTGCCGTCGCCTGCTCCCTTCATCATCGCCATCTCCCGCTCACACACCGCCCTCGAGCCCCCTTGACCGACCAACAAGCTCGAGCACGCACCACCACCTCTCTCCCTGTCGCTCTCGCTCCCTCGCTCCTGCTCCCCTCTCGACGACCTCTCCCACAGAGCCACGCTGGCGACCTGACCAGTGACCGCTGCGGTGCTGGTGCTGCTGCAACACGCTACACAGCCACCAACTCGCTCCTCGGACCGCTCCAAGCACCCGCTCGCCGCTCGCCATGGAGTCGCCGACCATCGGGCTGTGCCGCCACGTGCCGTCGACCTACGACGTCGCCGCCTCGACCGACATCGTCATCCCGGTGTCGCTCAACGGCACGCTCGCCCTCGCGTTCCTGACCGTCTTCTTCTTCTCGTTGGTGCAGATCGTGCAGCTTTGGCTCGAGGGCTCCAAGCTGTCCAATCGCAAACGAGTCTTTATTCGCATCATGATATGTGTCTTTGGTACGTATCTTCTCGATCTATCTCGATATCTTCTCGATCATGCAATCGATCATTTGGTTTGGGAGATTGGTGGCTGCAACCACACAATCCCTCGATCAATGATACTCGATGATCCATTGAATGCAATGGTCTCATTTGCCGACACACGCACGCACGAGTCATGAATTGAACTCACTCATTCAATATCAATCTCAATCTCTCTCTCTGAATCTCTATGAATGAGTATAGTACGATTTCTGTGGTATGCATTTGTATCATTCGATCTGGAAGACCTGATACTCGAGAAGGCTCAGTCGTATGAACGACTGCTCACGACCACGGCTCGATTCTTGTACTATTGGCCATCGGCATTGTTGTTTTCGGCAGACTCTTGGACAATCATTAACTGGTGCGTTCAATGTGACTCGACCCATCCATGAATCGAACTTGATCTGATACAATTCTGAATGCATGGATGGTAGGTTTCAATTGTATCAAAAGGAGAAACTACGAAAGAAGATGGAGCCTCGTATGACGGAATCGTCGGCCGAGACGACGCCCAAGCAACGACGCAAGAAGAGTGAACGACGCACGAGTCAATTGACCTTGATGCGTGGCGTGGCGTCGACCGTTGTGCACTCGACCGTCTTGACGTTGGCCTTCTCGCCGTGGTACAATGGCGAGGCCGAGCATGTCGAGACGTCGGCGGTCGAGAACGATGCCGTTCGATGGTTGCTGTCGCTGCCGATCGAGGTCTTGGTGTCGGGTCTGTGCACGGTGCTGTTGCTGGCGCTGTGCTTCTACGCCTTCCGTTGGCTGGCGAACCTCAACAGCGCCAAGAACAGCGACAGCTTCAAGCTCAAGCAGCACACGGTGCTGACGCTCATGCTGTCGACCTCGCTGTTGGGCTACAATCTCTTGATCCTCGCGTGCTACATGCTCGATCTCTACTCGACCTCGGATTCGTACGGCCTACTGCGCGTGCACCTGTTGCTGCGCCTCTACGAGGTCTTCCACTGCCTCCTGATCTTGTGGACGCTCGCGTCGCCGTCGCTCTCGCTCAAGGCGCCGTTCCCGTCGAACTCGCGCGAGATCACGCAAGACTGGCTCACGTCGGTGCTGCGCGACAATGGCACCATCAAGTCCACGACCACCGTCGTGGCCTTCTCGACCGAGACGCTGCGTGGCGGCTGTCACTTCAAGGTCTCGCGCGTCTCGTTGCGCTACAGCGTCGAGAAGCCCGACGACCCACACAAGACCATCGTCGTCAAGCTGCTCTCGTGGGACAAGCCCATCTGGGAGCGCCTGGTGCTGTACGTCAAGCTGCAGCTCGGCTCGCTCGACCGCGAGGCCATGTACCTGCGCTCGTACCAGATCGAGTCGCTCTTCTACAAGCACCAGATGGACGACCTCCAGGGCCTGCGCATCCCCGAGATCTACTACAACCTCCAGGACTGCTTCAACAACCGCTTCGGCATGGTGCTGCAGGACCTCTCGACGCTCGAGGACGGCCAGCCGCACGGCTTCACGCGCCCCGACACCGAGCTGTGCCTCGCGCACCTCGCCACCTTCCACGCCTCGAACTGGCGCGAGAGCCGCACGCTGCCCTTCTCGGGCTGGGGCATCGCCGGCTACTGGACCGCCGGCAAGCGCGAGGGCTCCAAGCGCAAGGTGCTCGACTCGTGGCTCGCCACGATCGCCAACTTTCCGAAGCTCAAGCTCAACGAGCGCTTCCCGCGCCTCGGCCACCTGCTACACGCGCGCCTCGATTGGCTCGAGCGCGAGTTCGAGCACCTCATCGCCCCCGAGTACTCGACCCTCTGCCACGGCGACTACAAGATCACCAACCTCTTCGTCTCGCGTCCAAAGCCCGCCGACCACCCGAACGCCGCCAAGCCGCGCTCGGTCTACGCCATCGACTGGCAATGGTTCGGCCTCGGCAACTGCTGCGTCGACACTGCCTACCTGCTGCACACCTCGCTGCAGGTCGAGGAGCTCGACGCCATCCCGCAACTGCTCGACTACTACTACCATGCGCTCGTCGCAGCCGGCGTCGCCGACTACTCGTACGAGACCTTCCTCCACCACTACCACGTGGTGCTCGTCGACTTTTGCATGTACGCCATCGTCGCCAAGTGGGCCAAGATGACCGTCGCCGACTTTCGCCAGTACGAGCAAAAGAACAAGGACGGCCTGCATCTCCGATCGATTCCGCACATGGAATTGATCCTGCAGAGGACCTTTGAGATCGTATCCGAATGGGAATCCTCGCGTCCGATCCAATAGCTTCCTCCTGCCCCAACCATTACCACCATATTCACTGACCTATTGCCGACATGCAACCATCACCACCACCATCACCACCACCATCACCATCACCACCATCACCACTAAACACCATCACCACTAAACACCGAACGCTCAATCGAGTGAGTTGTATTCATTCAGTCATTCAAAATCAAGCACACGCTACCTCACTCTCACCCATATCATCCATCTCTGACCACACTACATCAATCAGTATCATTCTTCGCCGTCTTGCTATTGTTGATGTCATTGTTGTTGTAGTAGTAATATTGACTCCTGTTTCACCTCTTCTCATCTCTTCCGGCTGTAATAACACAAGAGCAATCCCAACATCCAATAACCTCCCCAAACCCCGCAACACAATACCAACAAACAAAGAGTCACCAAACCAACTCCAACTCGAGTTCCTTACAACCAGAACCACGTGCCTCACTGGATCGATTGATAGATAGACCATCAGAGCACGAGAGGGACCTTGAATATTGTGATACTCCGAGTACTCTGGACCAATATCGGAGTGATCGATCGAGGGAGAGTGCTCCTATCCTTCTTTCCTCAAGCTCTCGCTTCTCCCTCTCTTTCGCTCGCTGCCGCCTCACACGCGCATCACACTCACTCTCTCTCACCCACATATCTACCTCTCTCTATCCCTCTCCTTCTATCTACCTATCCCTCCCACTACGCTTGACTCCTTCTCTATCTTACATACCTCCCTTCAATCCCTCACTATCTCTATCAGCTCCTTTCGCGCGCTCTCCCTCTCTCTTTAAAGAAACACTCGCTTCGAGCGTGACCCTTCACCTCGGTCGCCTACGTGTGAAGCGATCACTCTCTCTCTCTCACTCGCGCCCCCGCTCTCTCTCCATCTCGTGTCCTCGCTACCGTCGAACCCGAGATTCAACAAGAACCGCCACAGACCGCCACCGCATCTACCACTATCCTCCCCCCTTTTTGCCACCACCACCACCACGACCACGATGGCTACGCCTGAAGAAGAGGCGTCTCCCTTGGCTGCGTGCGACGTACGATGGAAGCAAGCCAACTTCGTCGATTGTGCCGCGACCTATCATCAGATGGTGTCGACGCTCACCTCCAATCTCAAGTACGACGAGGGGGCCGCTCGCAACCCATCTCAATCCACCCGCAAACCCT
>Ga0209914_1003258_pt1 | contig 11714 bp, 9 predicted proteins | sample ThiBiot_500_plan_FD_183949 | JGI IMG/M metagenome (GOLD analysis project Ga0209914, IMG submission 183949) | Wastewater bioreactor microbial communities from Cape Town, South Africa - Thiocy_cont_500_plan (SPAdes) | ecosystem: Engineered > Bioreactor > Thiocyanate-remediating > Anaerobic-Aerobic ...
ATCAGGTTCAACGGTATCAGAAATAACTACACAAGGTACGACAGTATTAGGCACTACTCCATCAGTTCCAACAGTATCAGGAATAACTACAGTAGGTAGTACAGTAACAGAACACACTACAATCGGCTCAACAGTATCAGGTCAAACACCATTCGGACCAACAGTTTCAGGTGAAACTCCACCAGCCAGTACAGTTTCAGATGTAACTCCTCAAGGTAGTACGGTATCAGGTCAAACACCATTTGAATCAACCGTTTCAGGTGTAACTCCACTAGGTAGCACAGTGCCAGGACAAACATCATTTGGATCAACTTCTTCAGGTGCGACTCAAGGTAGTACATTGTCAGGTCAAACTCCACCAAGTAGCACAGTGTCAGGTCAAACACCATTCGGATCGACAGTTTCAGGTGAAACTCCATCAGATAGCACAGTGTCAGGACAGACACCATTTGGATCCACAGTTTCAGGTGAAACTCCACTAGGTAGTACAGCGCCAGGACAAACACCAGTCGAATCTACAGTTTCAGCTGGAACATCATTTGGACCTACAGTTTCAGGTGAACTTCCCCAAGGCAGTACAGTATCAGATCAAACGCCATTTGGATCGACCGTTGAGGATGTAACTTCACTAGGTAGTACAATATCAGGTGAAACTCTTCCAGGTAGTACAGTATCAGTACAAACACCATTAGGATCGACAGTTTCAGGTGAAACTTCATCAGTTAGTGCAGTGTCAGGAGAGACACCATTCGGACCTACAGTTTCAGGTGAAATTCCCCAAGGCAGTACAGTATCAGGACAGACACCATTAGGATCGACAGTTTCTAGCGAGACGCATTATCCTTCCACAGTCTCAGGTGAAGTTCCACCAGGTAGCACAGTGCCAGGACAGACACCACTCGGATCGACAGTGTCAGGAGAGACACCATTCGGATCCACAGTGTCAGGTGAGACTCCACCAGGTAGTACAGTGCCAGGACAAACACCATTCGGATCAACTCCTCCAGGTGCGACTCAAGGTAGTACAGTGTCAGGTCAAACGCCTTTCGGGTCCACTTTTTCAGGCGTTACTCAAGATAGTACAGTGTCAGGTCAAACACCATTCGGACCAACAGTATCAGGTGGAACTCTTCCAGGTAGTACAGGTTTGAGTGAAACTCCGTACGGTTCAACAATACCCGGTGCCACCACTGAAGGTTCGATAGGAACTGCAAGTACAGGAGAAGGTAAACTTAATATGAGTATGATACTAAGATCTGTCAATGTTTGTTGATACTGAATGGGTTATGTTTTCGCGTAGGGAAATTAGAATTCAAGTGGGTGAGTGTAGGTTTTGTGTTATTCTTGTAGTGTGAGATATGAAGGCTATACCAATGTAAATAGTGAAAGTCTGTTAATTGATATTGTCGGTTTAATACTAAGTTTATTTGTTGTATTGATTTGATGTGGAAATAACATTTTTTTAAAGCAGTATGAGATTTTTGAATTTTGAATGGAAGATTTTGTTTAAAATTTCGTGAATGGTAAACATGTTGTTGTGATCTATTTGTTGATTGCCATATTTTTAAGTATTGTAGTAGTTTCGATATTTGGCAAGTACTAATAACAGAAGTAGGAAGAGGACTTCGTTTTTCGGACTAGAGGGTGTTTCTGAGTTATCATGTTGACATATCGGTTTATTTCAGGTTTACCAACAACATTATCTACAGAGCGAACTACAGTATCACAACCATCTGAAGTGATAGGTACTTTTTTTGAGTCCGAAATAGCGTTTTATGAAATCTGTCGGTAATTTTAGTGTGCACTAATCCTACGAACGTCGTAAAATCATCAACCAATATTTTCCGAACAATAAAAATCAAGAATCAGCGACTATCTGCAGACGATCTTGCAAACGGTGTGGTTGTAACGGCATTGCCCACTACCATTGACATTGTATTTTCGAAAGTAAGAATTCTACTCAATAACACTCAATTATCACATCCCAATGAATATGTGCTTCTTAGGAATTAATTCTCACAAATGTATCAGTGTTGAATCCTGTCGAATCGAAAGTCACATCTTTCAGCGCTCTTACACAGTATGATTTCGAGCCTATTCTAAATGCTAATCCATCGGTTACAACAATTGATTACAATCCCAACTATGAAAATGTGGAATACTTAACTATAACAATCTTACGAATACAAGATAACACTCTTCCATCAAAAGTACAATTGGGCATATTTGCTTGTGCCGATGGAGCAACAATTGCTACCAAAGGAGTTATTGAAGACACAACGCCTAATCTTGGCTCAACTGTTTCATATTCAACACAAGTGGGCACTGAAACCACAACCAAGAAATGTGATGAAATGCCAGCTATTGATGAATCAACAGCACGACACATTACGGTCTCACCAACAGACTTACCTGAATCACAAAAGGTGTCATTTCAACCAACATCACCAACTGGTGTATCATTCCCTAGTGATGAGATTACACCTACAATCACTGTTAATTTCGGCAAACCAGCCGAACTTCAATCTGTCGTCCTCCCTCGAGATAAGACACCTAGTGCGAATGTTCAACAATTCGAAGTAACATTCTATTCAACTGATGGACAAAAGATTAATCCTCAACCAGTTAAATCAACAATTAGTCCATCGACAGACACGAAGACGCCGGCATCACTCAATCCTCAAGATATTCCATCAGACAAACCTGTTTCTCGACTTGACATCAAAGTATTGAGCACAACGGATAGCCAATCACCAAAAGGTGTTATTTTGGATATCAAAGCGTGTACTGAAGCCATTTCAAGTAAGTTGCATCTTTTATCTTATATAAAACAGTTTCAATACACTATACTAACTTTGTCATTTTCTACAGCAACACCTGGATCTACTCCTAGTGGACAAACTGCAGCTTCGACTGTTAGTAGAGAAACAACGGTAACAACTCTACCCGGTCAAACTACTGGATCGACAGTTAATGCTCAAACAACGGGTACAACACCAAAGAAATGTGATGAAATGCCAGCTATCGACGAACAAACCGCTCGACACATCACCGTATCACCAACAGATCTACCTGAATCACAAAAGGTGTCATTTCAGCCAACATCACCAAACGGAGTTTCATTCCCCAGTAATGAAACAACACCTACAATCACTGTAAACTTCGGTAAACCAGCTGAAGTTCAATCTGTCGTTTTACCTCGTGATAAGACACCTGGTGCAAATGTTCAGCAATTCGAAGTGACTTTCTATTCACCGGATGGCCAAAAGATCAATCAACAACCAGTTAAATCAACAGTTAGTCCGTCGACTGATAATAAAACACCAGCATCACTCAATCCTCAAGATATTCCATCTGACAAACCTGTTTCTCGACTTGACATCAAAGTATTGAGCACAACGGATGGTCAATCACCAAAAGGTGTCATTTTGGACATCAAAGCTTGTACTGAGATTAGCCCAAGTAAGTTTAAGATTTTATCAGATGTAAAACAGTTTCTGTACTATCTTGTAATTTTCTATAGCAACCCCTGTATCAACCGTTAGTGGTCAAACTACTGCTTCGACTAATTCCGATCAAACAACTGGATCTACTCCAGGTGGACAAACAACACCTTCAACTATTAGTGGAGAAACTACTCAATCCACAACAGGTACAACACCAAAGAAATGTGACGAAATGCCAGCTATCGATGAACAAACAGCTCGACACATCACTGTATCACCAACAGATTTGCCTGAATCAGAAAAAGTTTCATTTCAACCTACATCATCAACTGGTGTATCATTCCCTTCGGATGAAACCACACCTACAATCACTGTAAACTTCGGTAAACCAGCCGAAGTTCAATCAGTCGTCTTACCGCGTGATAAGACACCTAATGCTAATGTCGAACAATTCGAAGTGACATTCTATTCAACTGATGGTCAAAAGATTAATCCTCAACCAGTTAAATCAACAGTTAGTCCATCGACTGACTCTAAGACACCAGCATCACTCAATTCTCACGATATTCCATCTGACATACCAGTGTCTCGTATTGACATTAAGATCTTAAATACGACAGATGGTCAATCACCAAAAGGTGTTATTTTGGATGTTAAAGCTTGCACTGAATCGGTCTCATGTAAGTTGTTTTGGTGTTTGATAGATTTATAGCGAAGTTAAATTGGGATGGGAGTAAACATATTGAAATAGTGTTTTGAGAGAGAGATATTCTTTATAGTATCGATACATGCTCCGTGAGCTTCGTCTGATGGAGTCGTATCGAGTGATAGATGTGAGAACTAAATTAAATAGGAGTTACAAGCTACTTGGTTTAATAATTTGTTTGAAATGTCATAGTTCTTCTCAGCTGTTAGGAAGATCATATTCTTCCGTCAGAAAGTCGCTCGAAGCAACTGTTCACAAATTTCGAAAATACAAGAAAGTCAATTAGAATCCTTATAATCTAACGACTGCACATTTCAAATCTGATTTTCGAAAGACAAGTTCGCTGAGAACATATACTCAATAACCGATGCAGTTAGAAAAAAAAGCACAGCGTATATCTTCAATCGATCTTCTAAATCTATTTCTCTTAAGAAATTCTTCATATACAATTGATTATTTTCTCTATCATATAACTATTTCATGAAATCCTATGGTCTTCACACCCTCACTACTCGTTTGACAACTAGACCCTATAAGTTCCCGTTCTATTCGCCAGATACATATATTCTAGTACTCTCTTTTCTCATTCATTCAGTGTCAACCGTCTCCACACCTGCCACAACACAAACAGAACAAACGGTGCAATCGACGCTTTCAAGCTGGTTTTCTACACTAGTCAGTTTAACAACAGGCTTCTACCCAGGTCAAACTACTACTACCACTCCACTACCAACAACAACAAACAAATGTGACGAAATGCCAGCCATCGATGAACAAATTGCTCGACACATCATCGTATCACCAACAGATTTATCTGAATCGGAAAAGGTATCATTTCAGCCAACATCACCAAATGGTGTATCGTTCCCTTCGGATGAAACCACACCTACAATCACTGTTAATTTTGGTAAACCAGCTGAAGTTCAATCTGTCGTTTTACCTCGAGATAAGACACCCAATGCGAATGTTGAACAATTTGAAGTGACTTTCTATTCAACTGATGGTCAAAAGATCAATCAACAACCAGTTAAATCAGCAGTTAGTCCATCGACTGATAATAAAACACCAGCATCACTCAATCCTCAAGATATTCCATCTGACAAACCTGTTTCTCGACTTGACATCAAAGTGTTGAGCACAACGGATGGTCAATCCCCGAAAGGTGTCATTTTGGATATTAAAGCTTGTACTGAATCAATTTCAAGTAAGTCGTATCTTTTATCTCACATAAAACAGTTTGAATAAAATATCTTAATTTTGTCATTTTCTACAGCAACACCTGGATCTACTCCTAGCGGACAAACCACAGCTTCAACTGTTAGTGCAGAATCACCCGTTACTACGCTCTCAGGTCAAACGACCTTAACTACTCCAAGTGGACAAACTACTCAATCCACAACGGGTACAACACCAAAGAAATGTGATGAAATGCCAGCTATCGATGAACAAACCGCTCGACACATCACCGTATCGCCAACAGATCTACCTGAATCGGAAAAGGTATCATTTCAGCCAACATCACCAAATGGTGTATCGTTCCCCTCGGATGAAACCACACCTACAATCACTGTTAATTTTGGTAAACCAGCCGAAGTTCAATCGGTCGTTTTACCTCGAGATAAGACACCCAATGCGAATGTGGAACAATTTGAAGTGACTTTCTATTCAACTGATGGTCAAAAGATCAATCAACAACCAGTTAAATCAGCAGTTAGTCCATCGACTGATAATAAAACACCAGCATCACTCAATCCTCAAGATATTCCATCTGACAAACCTGTTTCTCGACTTGACATCAAAGTGTTGAGCACAACGGATGGTCAATCCCCGAAAGGTGTCATTTTGGATATCAAAGCGTGTACAGAATTGTTTACAGGTTTGCAAATTTGTCTTAATTAATGAATATTTTATTATCCGTTGTGTTTGGAATTGAGTTCATTCTTGAGTATATTTGCTTTGTTTTTAGTGAGTTTTATTGTATTTTCTCTGTAGACGATTTCTTGAGTTCTCGCTAATAAGAACATTAGAATTAATTATGCTAAGATGAGTATATAAGACAGACACATTGATCATTTTTAATGACCTTCTTATTACGTATTTATTGAAAACAAATTCTACTTCCTACATGTGAGATATGTGTGTTGAAGTATTAGGCTTTGTATAAAATTCTTCTGTACAAGATGATGAATGAAATTGATCTACTGAAAGTCTGGTGAAAAAGAATTCGTCATCAAAACCGTACAGTAAAACCTCTCTATTGTGGTTACCTTCAGAACCGATAAAAAATTATTCATTATACGGAGGTGCCTAAACTGCACGTAATCCCACACAATGTACAGATTTGAGAGCGTTATAGTAGAAACGTGTAGCTTATATCATTAATCATCATAAAGCAATATAATTTATAGAATATTTTTAGAAAGTTTTTATTAAAAATTGCTCACATGTGCCCGCAAATTACAGAAAAATTAATTGAGTCAAAAGTAAACAGTTTGAGTAGAAGGCGCATATTTCAATCGATCTTCTAACCAATGAATATCAACTATTAGAGCTATTTAAAACAATGATTTTAGAACCGATAATATCGCATAGCAAACATATTTGTCAATGCATATGACATCAATATTGTCGAGTAATTTTATGCTAATCTTTTAAAGTTGCTCATATATTCATCTTTCGCCCTCAAGAAAAATCTTTCATTTGAAATTACGAAGTATACTATAAGCAACACAGTGACAGTACATCAGGAATATTTTCATATTCCCGCTTACTTCCATTACGATTTTCATCGAAAAACCAAAGATCTACAATTCCGCAATCTTTCGTTCTATCTTCTGACAATGTCGTCATTGAACAGGCACATGTCATCTAACAGAAACGCAATCTTAGCAGTTTCGTTTACCGAAATTTCACATTTAGACCAAACATCTACATCATTCAGTACACTTTCAACTAACACACAACAACCATCCACATCAACAGTCAGTGGACAAACGCCAGATTCTACTGTCAGTGGGCAAACATCAGGATCAACTATTACTGGACAAACTACTCAATCAACAACTGGTACAACTCCGAAGAAATGTGATGAAATGCCAGCTATTGATGAAGAAACTGCGCGACATATTGCTGTATTGCCAACAGATTTGCCTGAATCAGAAAAAGTTTCATTTCAACCTACATCATCAACTGGTGTATCATTCCCTTCGGATGAAACCACACCTACAATCACTGTTAATTTTGGTAAACCAGCTGAAGTTCAATCTGTCGTTTTACCTCGAGATAAGACACCCAATGCTAATGTGGAACAATTCGAAGTGACATTCTATTCAACTGATGGTCAAAAGATTAATCCTCAACCAGTTAAATCAACAGTTAGTCCATCGACAGACACTAAAACACCAGCATCGCTCAATCCTCAAGATATTCCATCAGATAAACCAGTTTCTAGACTTGATATTAAAGTATTGAGTACAACCGATGATCAATCACCGAAAGGTGTTATACTGGATATTAAAGCTTGTACTGAATCAATTTCAAGTAAGTCGTATCTTTTATCTCACATAAAACAGTTTGAATAAAATATCTTAATTTTGTCATTTTCTACAGCAACATCTGGATCTACTCCTAGTGGACAAACCACAGCTTCAACTGTTAGTGCAGAATCACCCGCCACTACGCTCTCAGGTCAAACGACCATAACTACTCCAAGTGGACAAACTACTCAATCCACAACGGGTACAACACCAAAGAAATGTGATGAAATGCCAGCTATCGATGAACAAACCGCTCGACACATCACCGTATCACCAACAGATCTACCTGAATCACAAAAGGTATCATTTCAGCCGACATCACCAAATGGTGTTTCATTCCCTGCAGACGAAACTACACCAACTATCACTATTAATTTTGGTAAACCAGCTGAAGTTCAATCGGTCGTCGTACCTCGTGATAAGACACCCAATGCGAATGTGGAACAATTCGAAGTGACATTCTATTCAACTGATGGTCAAAAGATTAATCCTCAACCAGTTAAATCAACAATTAGTCCATCGACTGACACTAAAACACCAGCATCGCTCAATCCTCAAGATATTCCATCAGACAAACCAGTTTCTCGACTTGATATTAAAGTATTGAATACTACAGATGGTCAATCCCCGAAAGGTGTCATCTTGGATATTAAAGCCTGTACTGAAATTAGTTCAAGTAAGTTTCAGCCATTATCTGATATAAAACAGTTTCTATACTATCTTGTAATTTTCTATAGCAACTCCTGTGTCAACTGTTAGTGGACAAACAACAGGATCGACTGTCAGTGGACAAATAACAGACACAACGTTACCGACAACAGGTACCACTACGAAGAAATGTGACGAAATGCCAGCTATCGATGAACAAACTGCTCGACATATTATTGTATCGCCAACTGATTTACCTGAATCAGAAAAAGTTTCATTTCAACCTACATCACCAAATGGTGTATCGTTTCCTAGCAACGAAACTACACCAACTATCACTATTAATTTTGGTAAACCAGCCGAAGTTCAATCGGTCGAACTACCGCGTGATAAGACACCCAATGCTAATGTTGAACAATTTGAAGTGACCTTCTATTCACCCGATGGACAAAAGATCAATCAACAACCGGTTAAATCAACTGTTAGTCCATCAAATGGCACCAAAACACCAGCATCACTCAATCCAAGTGGCATTCCATCAGAGAAACCTGTCTCTCGTATTGACATCAAAGTATTGAGCACAACAGATGGTCAATCACCAAAAGGTGTCATTTTGGACATCAAAGCTTGTACTGAAATTAGCTCAAGTAAGTTTAAGATTTTATCAGATGTAAAACAGTTTCTGTACTACCTTGTAATTTTCTATAGCAACTCCTGTGTCAACTGTGAATGCTGAAACTCGTGCAACAACTCTTCCAGGCCAAACCACTTTATCGACTGTTAGTGGAGAAACAGCAGGAACCACTCTTGCAGGTCAGACAACCGCATCAATTGTCGGTGGCGAAACAACAACAACTATTGTAGGTCAAACTACAGTATCAACTGTTTCGGGTGAAACGACGCTATCTACTTATATTGAACAAACAACAGGTACGACACCAAAGAAATGTGACGAAATGCCAGCTATTGATGAACAAACAGCTCGACACATTACCGTGTCGCCAACAGATTTATCTGAATCAGAAAAAGTTTCATTTCAACCTACATCACCAAATGGTGTATCGTTTCCTAGCAACGAAACTACACCAACTATTACGGTTAATTTCGGTAAACCAGCTGAAGTTCAATCGGTCGAACTACCGCGTGATAAGACACCCAATGCCAATGTTGAACAATTTGAAGTGACCTTCTATTCACCCGATGGACAAAAGATCAATCAACAACCAGTTAAATCAACTGTTAGTCCATCAAATGACACCAAAACACCAGCATCACTCAATCCAAGTGACATTCCATCAGAGAAACCTGTCTCTCGTATTGACATTAAGATCTTAAATACGACAGATGATCAATCACCGAAAGGAGTTATACTGGATATTAAAGCTTGCACTGAAGCTATCTCAAGTATGTTACGTTTCTTGTGAATTGATAAAACGGTAGAAATTGAAAGAAAGAGAGAATTTTGCTACATGTTTTTTATTGTTTGATTTTAAAGATAGCGATGCATGACATGTAGGCGTTATCTGTGAGTAAGATCAATATTTCTCATTTGAAGTTTCTGGATAATTAGTGCCGTGAAAGCGGTGATCGATGACATATACAGTTTCGTTTGGAATTCGTATCTAAATTGCTTATTTTGAGGGTAATCGTTAGAGTGTGTGAACGGATAGTGGAATACCCGGTGTTCATAAAATTAATTTTGTACGTCTTTTTTGCATGATTACCTGTTAGAGAGCACTGTAACATACACACTTTCTTTCTCCCAGTTGTTATTTTCGTTTTCTTCTTTCGTTCTCTCGTTTCGGTCCCTCGATTTTCAACCTATATGTTGTATATGTACGCGATTGCCGAATGTCGTTGTCTAACGTCGCAATTTCCTTCGTTTCCTCGTCTGGACCTCGACGTTCTTCCTTGTAGAAATAGTTGAGTTTTTTTTTTTGGATTAAATATGTCCACAATTTCCGAGATAGGTAAAGATACAATCAAACAAGCTAGAAACAATCGACTCTTAAGAGAACCATAGATTTGATAATTGTAATTAAAAAATGGACTCATTCTTTCTGAATCACCGACTATTAATGTAGAGATACTAATGAATTGATAATGATTGAATGAAATTTGAAATTGCCTATATCTATGATGATTACTAATGTACTCTCATATAAGAAGGTAAATGTTAATAATACATTATGAGGGTGACGAAAATTCGAGTTATCTATCATATTCATTAGTCATCATCCATTCGAATTGAATTAAGGAAATCACTAAATTCATAGACAACTAAAAACATCGTTCTGTTTAAGAATACGACAACATTTTCTTCTCAAATATAGAAACAAATAAGTTTTAAAGTTTATATTCGAAGAAAATTTCTAGGAGACATCAATCCCACTGTCACAAAGCAGATATACATATATACTACTGAGCTCACCATTCAGAAGTCTTTGTGGACCAAATTATAGCCCCATTTTTTAATATAATATCATTTCTCAAATCGCAACAAAAGAATCTTACCGACATATCTTCTATTGTCGGTCAAAGAAAAGCAGAACAAAGCCGAAACTTGAAAGACCTTATCAGCATTGATTCATTTTTTATTACCATAACAATATATATCTTTCCCTTTCATAGCAACAACCGGTAATATTCCAGCGAGTGGATCAACTCCATTCACAGCACAACCAGGACAAACAACAGCCGGTGATGAGACACCAGCAACCACTCAACCAGGTCAAACAACTGTTAGTGGAGAAGTACCAGAAACCACTCAACCGGGTCAAACAACAATCAGTGGGGAAACACCAGTAACTACTCAACCAGGTCAAACAACAGGACCAACAGTTAGTGGAGAAACATCAGCAACCACACAACCTGGTCAAACAACGGCTAGTGGTGAAACGCCAGCAACTACACAACCAGGACAAACAACAGTCAGTGGAGAAACACCAGTAACTACTCAACCAGGTCAAACAACAGAACCAACAGTTAGTGGAGAAACACCAGCAACCATTCAACCGGGTCAAACAACAGTAAGTGGTGAAACACCAGCAACTACACAACCAGGACAAACAACAGGACCAACAGTTAGTGGAGAAACACCAGCAACCACACAACCTGGTCAAACAACAGTCAGCGGTGAAACACCAGCAACCACTCAACCAGGTCAAACCATTTCATCTATTGTCAGTGGAGAAACGACCCAATCCACAACAGGTACCACTCCAAAGAAATGTGACGAAATGCCAGCCATCGATGAACAAACAGCTCGACTCATTACGGTCTCGCCAACTGATTTACCTGAATCTGAGAAGGTTTCATTCCAACCTACATCGCCAAATGGTGTATCATTTCCCAGCAATGAAACTACGCCCACTATCA
>Ga0209914_1003261_pt1 | contig 11701 bp, 5 predicted proteins | sample ThiBiot_500_plan_FD_183949 | JGI IMG/M metagenome (GOLD analysis project Ga0209914, IMG submission 183949) | Wastewater bioreactor microbial communities from Cape Town, South Africa - Thiocy_cont_500_plan (SPAdes) | ecosystem: Engineered > Bioreactor > Thiocyanate-remediating > Anaerobic-Aerobic ...
ATATTAGCGTATCGAGCTGGATTTTATCGAAACATACATAATCGATCGAGCCCGTAAGCGTTGATTATATAATTCTTTTCCGATGTTCTTCTCTGTTTTAGAAGTCCTTCGACAACTGAATCCACCGTATCAGATGATACAGAATCAGATAATCAAATAAAAAGCACACGTATTGTGTTAAATGCAAACCTTCAGAAGGATTGCCCATTTTTCTTATAAAGAACTAGTTACATATATATTTTATATAATTGACAATTTTAATAAATTTTTTTGGTTTTAATTCATATTGTCACGTCCTGTACGTGAGTCCAAAGAACTATCGGTTCGGATAGATGAAAGATCTTTATTTAGAAAAAAGATAAGAGTAATATAGAGAGAGAAAAACAGAAGAACTAAGGGAGAACACACAACAACGAACGAACGAATATAAATATATGTGTCGTTGGGGAAAAACCAAGAGAATGAAACGCACATATATATTCTAATAAGGTTACAGACTAACGTATGCTAACAAAAATAAATAAATATCGAAAACGAATTATCAAAGAAGTGCATATTTGATCACTTTTCCGTTGCCCAATAAAGCATATAAATTTTGTTGTGAATCGAAAGCAATACCAACTTTTCTCATCGCTGAATTCCCATTACTGTCATCGATCATGATCTCACCAATTGTTGAATTTGGACAATATCGAATTATTCGACCTTTCCCACCATTTTCACCAACATAAAGATTTCCATCTTGATCTAAGATAAGACTCTGTGGTGAACTAAGAGCAGTACTATTTCGAACTTGATTTAAGATTAAATCTGGATTTGTACTATCAAAACTCCATAAGTATACTCTACCGTAAGTTGTATCACCTAAATATACTTGATTTGGCGAATTTTTTACTAATCGCAGTGCAGATATTCTAATGGTACTCAGGTTACTGGCAGTCGTATTGATAAGAAGAGTACCCGCTGTAGCATTTGGAGCCCATTTCATCACTCGTTTGTTATCTCTATCAGCAACATAGAGATTCAGGTTATCTTCAATATCAATACCTAGAGGATAGTTGAAATTATTGAGTGCAGATGAAGATGTTCCAGTCACACCTGCCACAACAGTGCCAATGATAGAATTCGTCGAATACCGACGAACTGTATCAGCTATATGTTCATTAATATAGAAGTAACCATTTTTGTCGAAGATGAGATAGTCTGCATGATTGGTATCAGTTACTTTTGTTCCATTGATTGCACCTTTAAACCAAGCTTCAACATTTCGATCGGTATGACCAAAAATATAGATTGTATCATTAGAATCAATAGACATACCAAGTGGCGATGAGTATGGACGATCGCTAATACTTTGAACAAATTCACCAGTCTGATTCCATTGTGGATTTGAACCTAGAACAGAAAATTTTCAATTTAGCAGTTGTGTATCAGAAAGTGGCATACGACTTACATGATTGATGAATCGTTGTTGTTGTTGTTGCTGCTGCTGCTGTGGCCGTTGTTACTATTATTGTGGAAAGTTCAGTTGCCATCGTAGATGCTGGCGTAAATCGTAGTGTGAGAAGAGCAGCTAAAGCGACGGAAGCAACTAATGCTCCGACTACGAATCCTTTACAGCATGATGAATAGCGATATGCTTTTTTATTTGGATCACTAAATATCAATATCAAATAAATGCATAGAACACAATTATTTATTTCATATTTACTTATGTTCCGTATCTTTTTCTTCAATAAAAATTTTATGGTTTGTTAATGAAGATGCTCGTTGTGAATACGATATGCACTGAGAAGAGGTGTTCGACATATTTGAAACTTTCATATTGAATACTGAGTGCATACATATAAATTCGTTCGTATTTTATTGAAGAAAAAAAATCCAAATACAATTCTGGATTTTTTTAACTAGCGCTTCAATTAATGCATACAATTGAGAAGAACCTGTATTAATAAAGTTTTTTCCTCATTAAAAATCAAATCAATCTATATTTGACGAAAATAAGCATCCCATCGAATCAAACACTATTATGAATTCTATAGCATAAATCTTTATAGGTATTCAAAAATAAAAATCTATTGATTGTTTGATGTTCTCGTCGTGCGTATTTCACTCGAATAAAATTTATTTTTAAAAAGTATAATAATTTTAAAAAAGATGAAGTTCCTGGGTTGACCATACTTCATGCAGTGCTTGAATAATTGCTTTCACATTACAAGCAAAGTAATTTGATCGTAGATAATCAGTTCATCATCAATAAAAATTCGAACTGGTTCTACACAATGATTTGTTTTTATTTCAATTATATTCGAATTCATAGTAACTACATATTGGTGACATCTGTCACGACTACGGTTAGTAATACAAGATCACCATTTTACTAACAGACCATATATACGTCGATTGAACCGCCACGACGACCGTATTGATCGCCTTGGGTAGACAAGTACGTATGATAACATTTGACAATATTAAACATAATATTGCATGCTAATCTGAATTGAATTCTTACTGTAACAGCTGCTTGGAAAGTTAAGCTATGTAGATACGGACTTTCTAGTTTTTGTAGATCATAACCATAGCTGTTATCACGTAATATTTCAATATATCTATTGAATTTTATTTTTTTGGTCTAGACAGGACAACAGCAACAAGTTTCGTAGACACAAATTTTAGCAGCGATTGAAGAACAATCACGAGTGATACAGGATATCGCGTCAGAACAAAAAACTTTAATCGGCCTGTTTCTTTTTTCTTTTACTACGATTATGTTATTTGGAATTTTTAAAAAATGAATTAAATAAAAATACTTAAATAATTAATTTCTTTTTTGTTTTTTATCATAACGAAAAACAGGAGAAGAACAACTGATTCAAATCATGAAAAAACTCGAAATGAATCATAAACTCACAAAAAGTTGTGTCACAACCCATTTGACTATCATTGTAAGTTCGCTACGTTTGACGGAATCACCCAAATATGGCAGTTAACTAACCAAAGAGAATAGAAATTAGTTTTACGGAAATATGTTACAAGTATTCTGTTTGACAAATCTTTTGCAATTTGTATTATCAAACTTTTAATTTTCTTTTTCTGTTCTAGACAGTTCAACAAGAATCTCCTGTCGAGTAACAACAGCATCAACTTCCGACAGTCACAGCTCCTCTACTAACTCCACTCCTAACAAAATGCACTCCTTGATCTCCTTTTTTTTCTGTGAATGTATGTTATTTGCAATTTTAAAAAAATAAGTTAAATAGAATCCAACATTTATTTTTTGTTTGTTTCTATTCTGATCAAATCACAATAAAAAGAAAAAAAACTATATTCGTCAATTAATACACATTCGTTTAAATCGTTGATAGTCTCTCCATGCTTCAACATTATCCGCAAAAGGATATTTTGCTCCAATCAATTCTGCTACAGCAAAACCCGATAACAACGATAGATCGTGTCCATTTGCCGGAGTTACTGAATTGCCACAGAAGAACATGCCATCTTCTCCTTGAACAAACCGAATCGACAATGCAATGAGTTGATTTCGAAACGATAAACTTGGATGTGCACCACGATTATCTACTTTACCGTAGATTTTTTTCGAATCAATAGCTGGCATTGGTTTATCATACGATGCATATGTAACTAACATTGGTTCGATTTGTTTATCTCTATACATTGAATTAACATTCGGCAACCATGAACTCAAAATAAATGTATTATAATGATAGAATTCTTCTGTTTGTTTATCATATTTAATATCAATATAATTCGCATATGTTCGACAAAGTTCATCGACATATTCTTTTGGTAGAATATTTCGATCACGATGAATAAATCCATCTAATAGACTTGTATCATTATCATCATCGCTGTATGTCACACTCGAAAGTAATAGATTCAGAAGAGATGATGTTTTTGTTTGACCATAATTCAATGCTTGCATAGTTGCTTTCGGATTACAAGCAAAAATAATTCGATCGTAGACAGTCGATTCGTCATCAATAAAAATTCGAATTTGTTCGTTGGATAATTTTTCAATACGAATTTTTTCTACATGATGATTTGTTTTTTTAATTATATTTCGAGTCATTTGTTCGAATACATCAATCGATGTTTGACACCATGATTGCATGGTTGGAATACGTTCACATTGTAACGATATTAAACTATCAAGTGTTGGAAGTATTGATGAAGGAATAAACGAAAGTTTCGTTGATAGAAATGATGATGCATACATTGGTACGACAATATTCGTCCAGAAATAATTCGATATACCGAATAGCATACTTAACAATCTCAAAGGTATATAATTAAATGGATTGACAATTGAAAAATGATATAATGATCGTTCTGTTCCACATAAAAATTCCGTTACTTGTCGTACTAATTTGACCATTTGATTCCAACGAAATAATTCTCGTTTGTAGTCACTTGATTTTCCATGAGCAAAAATGAAATTGTCTGTTTTATTCTGTAGAAAAAATGGTAGTTGAACAGTTGTTGTTTGAATATCTAATTTTTTTAAAAGATGAATATAATTTCGGAATATTTCTGGCCAAGCAAGAACCGATAAACCCGTTGTTATTTCATTTTGCCAAACATGTGTTTTAGCATTGCCACCTAATTGTTCACGTGCTTCGAAGATTGTGACATTTTTATAACCACTTTCAACGAGTGCATAGGCTGCTCCAACTCCACCAATTCCACCGCCGATTATTGCGATTTGACAATCACGATTCGACAAAGACGAAATAGATTTCGATTTGCCAAATAAACGAATTTTAATATAGGTAAAAATTGAAAATAACACAATTTTTATCAAAATCAAAAAATATTGAAACCAATAGAGAACATTCATCATTTTTTTTCTTGTTTATGTAGGTCAAAACTGTTAGATATTTGATAAGCCATTAATTTTTTACATTATCCTCTAAGTAGTTCTCTTTATATTATATACATGTCGCTTGCAGACAATGTTTTGAAATTTTGAGAAGTTTTTATAAACTTTTAGATCATGTTTTGTATTAAAATTCTCATTAATCAACCATCATCTAGAAAATCCTATTAAAAAAAATTAATAATCTGTCATAAAAATCCAAACAATCCCTTTCTATAAAAAAAAATCCGTTGAAATATTACATTTACAAAATACATGTCTTCGGTAACAGTAGCAAAAAATATTCTTGCCATATCTCAACAATACACTATTTATGTTAGTTTTCTAATTTTATTCGCTGGTGTTTTTGGACATGCAGCAAATATATTTGTTATAACACGTCTGAAAATTTTTCGAAACAATCCATCTGCTCTTTACCTTATTACTGAATCACTTTTTAATCTTCTTCAAATGCTCGTACCATTTACATCTCGTATTGCTATCAATGGTTTCGGTGATGATCTTTCTAGAACATCGTTATTCTGGTGTAAATTTCGCATGTGTTTAACACAAACAGTTACACTTAGTTCATTGAGTATTGTTTGTTTTGCAAGTATTGATCAATTTCTTTCAACAAGTCATTATCCGTACTTACGTCAAAAGAGCACCGTTAAATTAGCTAAAATTCTCATTATCATAGCAAGTGTATTATGGACTGTTCATTGGATACCATTGATTATTTTTCTTGAAATTCGTCCGACAGGTGGATGCAATGTCTATAATTACGGTTTAGTTATGTACACGACATATGCCTATTATCTTACGTTATCTGGTCTTTTGCCAATAGTTGTATCGACATTTTTTGGTCTATTAGCATATCAAAATGTTCGACGTATAATTCGTCGACAAATGGCGATACGACGACGAAAACTCGATCGACAATTGACAGCAATGATCTTAGCACGTGTAGCTTTTCTTGTTATAACATGTACTCCTTATGTTGCTCAACGAATCTATTCACTCACTGTACTTCCCAGTATAGTTGATCCAGTTCATCAAGCAGCTGCACAACTAGTTGGTGCAATTACAATTTCATTTTTCTACCTCAACTATTCGGTAAAGATGTTCATCGTGAGAATTGAATAGTTGTATTTTATTTTGTGTCTTCTAGGGTTCATTCTATATCTTTCTAATCGCATCGTCGAGATACCGTCGACAAGTAAAATTTGTATTCGTACATAAATTTTGGCGATTACATTGTCGAAGACGAGTACAATTAAATCAAATTGCACCGACGTCCCAGTATGACACTGCTGAAGATGAATAGCAATTATAAGTTTTTCATTATAAAATAAAATAAAATGGACGGAAATACTTCAGAAACAGAATGGCAGAAATCTCTTGTCACTAATGTCATGAATTCGTTTGAATGATTGTGGATAATGTTTTTATTTATGCAAAAAGTGCCTCATTAATAATCATAAGAAAACTCTCTTTTCCTTTCATTAACTATTTCAACATTATAATTGTATCCGCTTGAAGTATTAAAATATTTTTTTGTCTGAAAAATTCATTACAGAACTGATGGCATCATTTGAAACTATACAAACGAATTCAATCGTTTACCATACTTTGATAACTTTTATTAGTTTTACGGTTTTATTCGGTGGCATATTTGGAAATACAGCTAATATTTTAGTTTTAACTCGTTTAAAATTATTTCGAAATAATTCAGCAACTTTTTATCTTGTTACTGAATCTATTGTTAATGTTTTTCAAATGCTCATACCATTCACATCTCGCATCGCAATCAATAGTTTTGACAGTGATTTGACAAAAACATCATTAGTGTGGTGTAAATTCAGACAAGTTTTCAGTCAAATTGTAGCACTTATGACTTTAAGTATTATTTGTTTTGCTAGTTTCGATCAATTTCTTTCAACAAGTCATTATCCCTATCTTCGACAGTCAAGTACAGTAAGATTAGCTCGAATTACTGTATCATCTGCTGCTCTACTCTCATTCATACAAGCCATTCCTTTTGTAATATATTTCGAAATTCGTCCACTGCTTGGCTGTAGTGTATATGATGCGGGAATCGTTATTTATACAACTTATGGTTATTATTTTCTTCTCAGTGGTATTTTGCCAATTTTTATTTCAAGTTTATTCAGTATATTAGCATATCAAAATGTTCGACGTATCGTTCGTCGGCAAATGGCAATACGACGGAGAAAACTCGATCAACAATTGACAGCGATGATTTTAGCTCGTGTCACTTTTTTTATTCTAACATTTACGCCATATGTTGTCGTACGAATTTATATTCTCGTTTCTATGAAAACGCAACCGAGTGTAACCAATACTGCACTTGTACAAATTGTCAGTAACATTTCTACGTTACTCTCCTTTGTTAATTATTCGGTAGATATACATTGTTCGAAATAGAATCATTGAATTTGTTTTCGTTTGGATTGTAGGGATCGTTTTATATCTTTTTAATGTCATCGACAAGATTTCGTCGACAAGTACGATTAATCTTCATACACAAATATTGGCGAGTGTATTGTTGGAAACGAATTCAATCCAATCAAGTCACACCGGTATCTCACTGTGATGCTGTTGAAATTGAATCACGTTCATAAATATCGCGCTATAAGACTAGTCGACATACTGATACTTTTCAAATTACTATATCAAAGGTTATAGATGAATGTTTTTTTCTTTCATAAAGCTATACCAACAACGGGGTGGCCAAACCTCCTGATTTGATCAGGAGTCTCCTGGTTTTTCACCCTTTCTCCTGATCGAAAATTCCCCTGATTCAGAAGCTGATTTTGAAGATTTTCAAATTTTCATCGAATTTCAATTTTACCTATATTTTTAACCAGTTAAGAAGATTTGAGACAATATCGAGCTTAGCTTAGGGGCAGAAGGGTGCAAAATCTTAGATTATTCTCTTTTTTATCTCGCAAGTAAAGGATAACAACTAAAATGAGTTGTGTGATTATGAAACAGGATTATCCGAGTAATAACGAACAAGTTTGACAAACCTCCGTTGTTTAGACATGTTCCTATTACAAAATTCAAAACAAAAACTTAGAATTCAAATAAAATTGCTGATTTGGTTCGAAAAAGCTATGATATCCTTCATAAATCGCAAAAGAAAACTTACTGATTTTTCTCCTGACTTTTGAAAAAAAATCTCTTGTAAATCCCTGATTTTGAAATTTTCGATTTGATCACTCTCGAACGAATGTGATAAATAATCCAATTGTACAATTGCATTTTTCTTATTCTAGTCTAGAGAAGATTTCTACACGTATATAACGACATTTATTAGTATAGTAATGATGATAACTACGAAGACAACATCTATATGTCTATTTGAATTGTTATTGATTAAATACGTTTCTTTGCCATGTACATGCAAAACTGAGAAAAAAAAAGAAAATTATTTTTAGAATTTTGAAAATTCAAAAAGAAAAAAATTTACTTCATCGAATAAAATTTGTCCACCGTCATTTGAATCAATGGCATCGAATTCTTCTTGTAAACTTTGTTCATCATTATTATCTTCACCTAATAAGTGATAACCTTTCTTGAATTCTTTGAAACTAATTCGATGATCATCGTCCGTATCTAATTCTTCGAATATTTTGCTTATTTCATCATATTGTTTTAGTAGTGAAACAAGTTTTTCGAATTCTCGTAATTCAACAAAACCATTCTAGAAGGTAAAGCATGTCTATTACTTTTATATCAAACAATTATATTTACATACACCAGTCGTATCTGCCTCTTTGTATGCTCTCATAATTGCCTTTTTGTTTGTTCCAAATTGTGGATAGAAATGTGTTACAGCTCGATCGATTTCTGCCAACGATAATCGACCATTACCATTGTCGAATTGTTTAAATAACTAAAGCAAAACTTTTGTGCAATAGATATGTCAAAACAAGTTTTTCTTCTTACTTGCTTTATTTCTTCTTTACTCATTTTGTTGAATAGAAAAATAAATTGTGACGTTTCTTTTTTTCTTTCCAAAGTTTCAACGTTCTCGACAAATACATTTCTCCATGACTACTTTTCTTCTTCTCAATATGCTCGATAGAATATGCAATTACAATGAGTCATGTAATTGATTATAAAAACTTTTTTCTTTTTCTTCCTTGGAAAATTCCGTATAATCGAATAAAAGATATTGCGCAACGTATATATATTCATTTTTCGTATTTTAATGGCAAAGAATACATATGGAGGAATAAGATTTAGTGATCTTCATCAATTCAACGCTAAATTTGTGTGTACTAGTTGTTCGTTATTGCTGTATAGACCATATCAGCTGTCCTGTTGTGGCGCTCTGATTTGTGAAGGATGCCGTGCAGATGAGTAAGAGGATTTTTTTTGGGAAATTTCACTCGAATATTGGGAAAATTTTGTTTTCATCTTTAGACAACCATTTATTTGTTCAAATTGTAAAATGGAACAACCAACGAGACAAGTAAATTATTTTAATGAAGTATTTTAATATATTTAATTGAATTTTTAGGCAATATTGGATCGAGCTGTTGATCGAGAAATGAAAACTTTACATGTCGGATGTTTTAACTGCAAATGGACGGGAATATATGAAGATTATCTTGTAAATTTAGATTTTTATGAAATATTTTTCGATTGCCATTTTTTTTTGTTTATTTAATAGAAACATTTGGAAAATAAACACAAAGATTTTCAATGTGAACAATGTCAAGAACGATTCTTTTCAAGAAATTCATATAGACAACATCAGTTAGAAACATGTGAACATCGACGTTTATCGTGTGGTCTACCAAATTGTGAAACATCGGTATAAAAGATTGATGTTTAGTTTCCAATTTTTAAAAGTGAATAATTATCTTCTAGATCAAACATAGTGAAATGCATAAACATTATTTATCAACTACACATCAGAATATTCTGAATAAGACTATTATGAAATCTCGTCATAGAAAAAGAACAGATTATCGATCTATTAGGGAAATGCACGGAAAGGCTGTTTCAATTTTGGACATCATAAATAATGAAAACGCAAGAATAAAGACTGAATTCGGTCGTGAAAGAACTAATTTTGACAAAAACAAATCTGAAATTGATCAATTGAAAATTGTTCAGAAACAAACGAATGAACAATTTCAAAATTTATTTAATAATTTTACAAATATGCAAACGCAAATGCAACAGATCAAACAATCAGATATTTTAACTTTAGATTCAAATGCATCGATGATTATCTCATATGTTTATCCACAGCAGTGTGCAGATTTCCACAAAAAGAAATTTCCGAAATTTCTAAATTTACTACAGCAGTATATAACTCAGACATTAATACAGAATAACATAATACAAGAAATTTCCTCAAAATTTCTCAACGAAACTCGAAAACTATAAACTAGTTACTCATAACAAAATGTGATGCCGATCGAAAGCTTTCGAAATTACAGGAAAACTTCAGAAATTTTGATTACACTGGTGAATAACAATAGACATGAATTCGAGACTTAGGTATAACTGTAGTGGAATTTTCAATAATTTTAAAGAAATTTCGAAAATTTCAATTTTACCAGAGAATAATAATACACATGAATTCTGAGCCTAAATATAAGTGTTCTGGAATTTTCAGTAATTTCAGAGAAATTTCAGAAATTTTAAATAAACAATACAAACTATCCGAAGCCTAGGTATAGATTTCGTGGAATTTTCAGTAATTTCAGAGAAATTTCAGAAATTTCAAATAAACAATACAAACTATCCGAAGCCTAGGTATAGATATTGAGGAATTTTCAGTAATTTCAGAGAAATTTCAGAAATTTTAAATAAACAATACAAACTATCCGAAGCCTAGGTATAGATTTCGTGGAATTTTCAGTAATTTCAGAAAAATTTCGGAAATTTTAAATAAACAATACAAACTATCCGAAGCCTAGGTATAGATTTCGTGGAATTTTCAGTAATTTCAGAGAAATTTCAGAAATTTCAAATAAACAATACAAACTATCCGAAGCCTAGGTATAGATATTGAGGAATTTTCAGTAATTTCAGAGAAATTTCAGAAATTTTAAATAAACAATACAAACTATCCGAAGCCTAGGTATAGATTTCGTGGAATTTTCAGTAATTTCAGAAAAATTTCGGAAATTTTAAATAAACAATACAAACTATCCGAAGCCTAGGTATAGATTTCGTGGAATTTTCAGTAATTTCAGAGAAATTTCAGAAATTTCAAATAAACAATACAAACTATCCGAAGCCTAGGTATAGATATTGAGGAATTTTCAGTAATTTCAGAGAATTTTCAGAAATTTTAAATAAACAATACAATAACAAAACAAACTAGCCCAAGCCTAGGTATAGATATTGAGGAATTTTCAGTAATTTCAGAGAAATTTCAGAAATTTCAAATAAACAATACAAACTATCCGAAGCCTAGGTATAGATTTCGTGGAATTTTCAGTAATTTCAGAGAAATTTCAGAAATTTTAAATTTATTACTGAATAGTTACAGATATTTCCCCAGGCCTAAGTATAGATTTCGTGGAATTTTCAGTAATTTCAAAGAAATTTCAGAAATTTTAAATTTACTAAAGAATAATAATACACATTATCTGAAGTCTAGGTATAAGTGTTCTGGAATTTTCAGTAATTTCAGAAAAATTTCGGAAATTTTAATTTTACTAGAGAATAATAATACACATCATCTGAAGCCTAGGTATAAGTGTTCTGGAATTTTCAGTAAATCTAAGGAAATCTGCTGAGAAATTTTAATGTTAGTACTGAGTAATACCG
>Ga0209914_1003262_pt1 | contig 11701 bp, 17 predicted proteins | sample ThiBiot_500_plan_FD_183949 | JGI IMG/M metagenome (GOLD analysis project Ga0209914, IMG submission 183949) | Wastewater bioreactor microbial communities from Cape Town, South Africa - Thiocy_cont_500_plan (SPAdes) | ecosystem: Engineered > Bioreactor > Thiocyanate-remediating > Anaerobic-Aerobic...
CTGCCTCCTCTGCTATACCCCTTCTACGCGTGCATGCGTGCGCTCTCCCACACCCGCATATACTGGCTAGTCTATCGTCGATCCTCTCTCCTATCACTACTCAGTATCTCTATCGTCAATCATGTATTTTGATCTTCTCTCCCTCTCTCTCAATCGATCCAACGCAACCGATCGATTCACCCAGTTATCTTATCTATTTTCTATCACTCACTCACTCACACTCACTCACTCAATCGTACTTGCAGAGATGGATGGACATTCTTCCCTATCCCACTATCCTCATTGTATTTTGTTACTCGTTACTTTCAAAGCGAGAATCGCTTGATGATTCTACGTCTCATTCCATCTCAACGCACAAGTAAACATCTCGCTCTCGCTAGTTTCTACATTTACGATGTCCCCCTCCTCTCGAGACGAACTCAATTGATATAGATATACACAAGCATTGTTTGGTCTCGAGAGTCCAATACAAACAAGAGTACATACACACGCGGCAACAACGGCAACCGCAACGTGAGTGTGAGTGACTAACAACGATCCCACTATACATTGATGAACCTCAAACATGGTGAGACGAGAGCGATTTGAGTGAAGGATAGATAGTAAGCCTTCGAGTCGACGTACCAACAATACAACAACGAGTACGATCGAGATACCGAGAAAGATATTGGCCTTGGTTCGAGCTTGTTGACGCATCGAATCCGATTGCTCCAACATGGAACGATAGTCGTTGACTGTGGCTTCGGTGTGACGATCTTGTTGTTGCGCGGTTCGTGCGAGGAGTTGTTTGTTGTGCTCGAGCGTATCTTGTAGTGCGGCAAGCTCGTCCAACGAGTCGGCGAGTCGTTGTTCACATTGAGCGAGTTGTGTGCGACATTGATCGAGTTCGGTCTTGGAATCGTGCGATTGAGATTCGAGTCGTTTGCAAGATTCCTCAAGCACACGAGCACGATCTCGTTCGTAGGCGAGTTCATCGATAAAGTGTGTACACTTGGATTCGGCATGTCGAGCACGAGCTTCGGCGTCTTGTAGTCGTGTCTCGGTTGCAGCGAGTTGAGCCATGAGATCCTCTACAATGATCAATCACATTACACGAGTGTAGACATCATGAGATCGTTTGATCGAGAGGCAGTGGAGCATCAGCGTGTCATCTCTGCGACGACTCGCGTGGCTACCTTGTCGTTGGACACGTATCAATGCATCATCCTTGATACCACACTCGATCAATCGCTGCTCCTCATGCAACAACACACGTTGCTTGAACATCAACTGATGCTCGTTCATCGCCAACGTCGCCATATGAAAGCTCTGCGCAATCGCGGCCTTGAGTTCTGCGACGGTCGCGCGTTGTGTGATCGAGACCTTGTGGTGTTGTTCCATCGATCCTTCACGCATCACGACATTGACTTGAATCATCGAATGAGCCCTCGATGCCTCGTTGATCACTTGACGCATTTCATCTGATCGAATGAGATCTTTAGGGAGTACATTGGCATTCTATATATCAATCCATTGATCAGTTCCATTCATCAAATATCTCACTCATCAAATATCTCACTCATCAAATATCTACTCTCTGAAGCAAAATATCTTGAGTATAGAACTCCAACTCCAATACGTACATTAGGAATCGTAAGATCAGCTCCACGTTCCAGCAGCACTCGAACGATCTCGACGTGATCCTTCCAGACGGCAGTATGCAAGGGAGTCGAGCCGTTGGCACCGATACAATTGACCTCAGCTCCACGCGCTAATAGCTCATGAACGATCTCGAGATTACCATGATACGCTGCGTAATGCAGCGCACTGTAGGAGTGATCGTTATGGTCCTCGATACGAGCTCCAAAGTCGAGCAGAATGCGAGCGACATTCGTGTGGCCACATCGAATGGCGATCGGCAGAACGGCGAGGTCGTGGTAGCGCGTGATCGTGTTCGGATCGGCGCCCTCGAGTAACATTCGTCTCACGACTTGGATCATGCCATACACACATGCATGCTCGAAGCTGCCACTTGATGGTGCCTCGAACTCTGGTTGCTCCTCCTCCTCCTCGTCTTCCTCCTCGCCATCGTCGTCGTCATCGTCATCATCGTCGTCATCGCTGCTGCGAGTTGTACCATCCGCCTCCTCATCATCAACTTGCTGATCATCGTTCTCCCCAATCCCATGTTCTTGATTCATGAGATTAAACCTCTCGAGAGCATCACTATCAGCCATTCTATCAAGCCCCTCCAATCGAGCGACACACGCACATCGACAGAGCAAGCCACCAAACAATCAGCTGTCCGATCCCATCGACTCGCTGCTCGTCAAGCAGACATGTTCGCGTACCCCGGAAACGCTTCTTGTGTTCTTGAGGCGATCGATGCACGATGGGCTCACTGGTTGCTTCGCTGCTCGCTGCTCGGTGCGCTGGGTGCTTGGTAGGTCTGATCGAGGCTAGGATCGTTTGATTGGTCTATTGATTGATGAACCTATCTCATGACTGATTGATCGATCGATTGGCTTCTTCTACTCACACGAGAGAGAGAGAGCGAGAGACTATGCTTCACCTCAAAGTATCTCTCGAAATCTCTGGTTCTCTCTCTCATGTGGATGATTCATGGCTACCACGACTTGAATCATCACAACACTGATACACGAGAGAGATAGGATCGAATTGGATGGGCTTCTACCGTAGACAATAATGACGATGGGTTTTTCTCGATGATTTTCGGTGATTACTTCAAGTACAAGGGCAAACAAGGTACACATATGAGAGAGAGGCAGACCGAGCGAGCGAGCGAGTGATCGACAGACAACACTGTACATTACTGCTGGATCATCTCCACTACGACTCGATAAGACGAACGAGCACTCTTCCATAGAATGCATACGTACAGAGCCTCTCTCTCATACACGATCGCAAGACAACTAACTAACTAACAAACTATCTATTCATCGCGCTCTATCTCAAACGAAGGCGATGGCGAGGCAGCCTACTCGCGACGTGCGCGACGTGGCACACCGACTGGCACCTCGCTGGCGATCAAGAGTATGATGGTAGGTTTCGGATGGCCTTGAAGGCTCTTCAGATACTCTGCGGATGGACCAGAATACGAATGGCAAGTTCGACGTGTGTGTGAACCGGACGACGCGAGATATTTTGGTACGCGAATGAATCGGAGCAGCAAGCGAATATCGCGCGACCTACCTTTACCCAAACGATGTTGTCGTAGTGCTTGGATGGTCTCACGATGATGGGCGATGAACCTCGAGTACCAGCCAGCGGCGGCAGAGGTCTCGTCGAACGAGCTAGCGGTGGCAGACGCCATTTAATGGGGCTACGTGATCGATTGGACGTGCGTGGCGGCGATAGCGGCAGCTGGCAAGAAGACTCACACGCCACTCTCATGAGGCATCGTCCCTCTCGACCAACAACACTACCGCCACTACGCCGCCCTCGCTACCTCTATGGAGGCCTTCCGGACCTGGTGCCGCGGCCTCTTTGGCGCTCTTTCCCGAGTCAAGGCGGGAACATGGGCCTAAAACCGCGCCAACTCTCCGACACGAGTGAGCTGCCCCCGCGAGTGTCCAAGTCTCCACAGTCTTGTCAAATCACACAGGCACGACGATCGTTCGATCGAGAGAATGCGTGAATGACGTTTACTTTACTTTGACGGCTTGGACGAGGCGCTCGACCACGATCGAACGAACGCTATCAAACACGAACGACTGGCGTCCCAAAGCGGCGCGGCTTGCTCTTTGACAAGAGCCGAGGTGTCTCTTCTCTCTCTTCACAGAATCGAGTTCGCGATAGCCAGACCCACCACCGAACAAGATCCCCTTCAATCGTGCCAAGGCATAGCCACTGCAGTGCGTCTTGGCGATCGACTCGCCATACACCGAGGCGACATTCGATCATTCTGCGCGATGTTTGGGTTGCGCTGCGCGACCCCGACCCAGACGCTATCGCGAGTTCATTGGCCTCGGCTTGCGCTCGCTGGCAGTCGCCAGTGTACCCAATAAAGCATCATGCTCGTTAGTGAGCCTCGAAGACCATAGCCCTTTCTTACTTTGTTCTCGCGAACTTCGGGAGTGGGCGCGGCCGCGCCGTCATGAGTCAGATCGAGTGGCAGATCGAGCATAGCGCCTGCGTCGTTTGGAGGTGGCGCAAACGCCAGTAACGCCCAAACGACGCGCGATCTTGATGACGTCCACAAGGAACGGTGTGGCAGTAGCAAGAGTGTGGCCATGTGGATGGCGTATAGTGCGGCTTCTGCGGTGAGCACTCACGACCGCATCGATATGATGTGATGTGCAACGTGCAACCCACACTGCAAAGCACGCAGCGTCGCGTTCGTGATGCGTCAGTCTACGACCCAGGAACAGAGCGCCATGAGTTTGGGTGTTTGATTGAGCTTGCTTTATCGTTATCGTATGCGACTACAATGCGAGCGAGCGAGCGTGCGAGATAGTCAGGCGCCTACAAGAGTTGTGCGCGATCGGTAGTCGCTGTCGCGGCTAGCGGCAGCTACCACCACTCTCGCGTGGTCGACTACTCTTGATTGTCCTCGTGCATGGCACGAGAGCGTCGCTTCTTGGTGGGCTTCTTCGCCGACGAGAAGGCCCCGTTTTCATCGCGAGCCACCTGAGCAGGTGCGGCTGGCGGCGCTGCCTTACTGGCGGCACACGCTGCCTTGGCGCCGTCGCCCACTACCGGCGCGACCCCGCCGACGGTACTCGCTGCATTGGCGTCGTCTCGCAGTAACTGCGATGCGTGCTCAGTGGCGTACAACAACTTGTGAGGCGAGACAGGGTGCGTGTCCATTTCATGCGAGGCCATTGCACGAGCTGAGCGTGGAGCGAGCAAGGGGTCGGCAGAGTAGTGCCGTTCACAGCGGAACGCGCTACCCCGCAGCCCAAGGTACGGGCACTACATACGGGGATTTTACGGTTGATGGTGGGTTGGATACGGTGACACGTCCAGACATAACGTGCTCCCATGTTATGAGCACCCGATATCTACCAACACGACGTAAACAACGAATCGCGAGCTCGAGAGGCCCGATCTTTTCGGGCCGGGAGATATGTAACTATGGAATTGGGCGGGTAATAGTGGCCAGACCGACCTCCTCACGACAGGTGCGGCCACTGTTGATCTAGATGGTCGTTCGACTCACTGGGCGATGGTTGTAGCGAAGGGTCTGGTTGGTAGTGGAGGAGGTCCAGAGGAGGTCCAGAGAGTTGGTTCGAGCGGGGAGGAGAGGCTAACTGGCGCAGTTCGGGATCCAGATCGAGATTAGCGATGCATTGCGCGGTAGATCGGGTAGTGCTGTTCTTAACCCTCTTCCATCAACATCATCATCAACATCACCAGCATCATCAACTCTTGTTGTTGTCGTCGTTGTCGTGTTGGTCATTACCACTCCTCTTAACCTCTCGTGCCTCGACTATTCTTCAATAGAAGCAGACACTATGGTGTGTGTAAAGACCGGCGTGCGATGCGTTCAATGGTATCGCAACCAACTCTTGCGTGTGTGCGTGCGCGTGTCGCTACTGTCTAGGGTGCCCTCGATGTGGTTCTTGGCTTGACTCTGTTGGTTGGTTCGGCGGTGCTCTTCACCTACTACTCCATCTGGGTGCTTGTTCTCGTACGTCTCTCTCTCAGTTACGGGAGTTGTACGAGCTATTAACGACGTGGTGCTTGTGCGAGAGCAGCCGTTCTTGAGCGCCGACAGCTCGCTACAGCGATACTTTCTGGCAAGAAGCTGGGCGCTGAACATCCCATTGGCGCTATTGATCGCTGGCTTGGTGTTCGTGGGTCTCTTCATCGGATCAGCCTTGCGACCCAAGCCCAAGCCGAAGCAGTCGTAATCCTATGCAGTATCTCTTCTCCCTCCCAGCATACAAGCACCCGATACACTATGAAATAGCTTTGCACTAGTCGCGTAATCTATCGGTGTGCTTATGATGCCATACAATGCAAGCCATGATGCTTGCATCCACGAGGATAATCAACAAGCTTGTTCAGGATAGTCAAGGTGAAAGAGACGCGAGGAGCCTTCAGCAAGTGAGGAAGAGCGAGTTGGGTTTGGCTCGCTTGGATGACAGCAAGAGCAAAGAGGCAGTCTTGAAGGTTTGGGAGGAGACGACGAGTATCGAGATGGAGGGCTATCTATTCACAATGATCAATGCCAAGACCAAGAGAGATGGCTCGCTTGATGAGTGAGTTGATTCGAGAGGAGGGTTGGTTGGAGCTCCTCGTTGGTTGTTGTTGTTTGTTGCTCGTGTGCTTTCGGCCTCACTGCTCCTCTCGTGTTCGTTGTGATATCTCTCCATCCATCTCTCCATCCATCTATCCATCTATTGTTCGTGTTGCTCGCTGGTTGTAGGTGGTGCTTCTGCATTCGTATCTATCGATTACGAGTGTATCTATTGAGATTGGTCATATTTCTCTATCTCTACTGTGTCTCGTTGTAGTTGCTGCGCGTGGAGGTTTGGTTCCTCGCTGCCTCCTCTCGCTTGCTGTCGCTACTCGCTGCTTGCTTGTAAAGGAGCACGTACCAGTACGCGGCTTGTTGTTGGCTACTCCATCTCAAAGCCTCGATACCCACCTCTGATCCTCTGCGCGCTCCTATATACTATCCATCTCACTGGCTTCATTACCTACTCAGACTGACCTCCAACACCAACTCACCACACCAACTTCACCACTACTATCCTCTCTACCATCATCTCTACCTCCATCACAAGTATCTCGTATCTCGTCCATCTCCTTCTACTCATTGGTCTTTCTTTTGATTCATCTCTTATCCTATTCCAATTTGTACCAAGTGATTCTCGAACGAACCACTGCATCATCCTCAACAACATCACGAACAATGCTTCCAACACCAATACGCGAGTCGTTCCATCGCTATCAACAACACTTGATAGCATTCCTCGAGAAGAACAATGACCTCCCAGCAGTCAACAAGAGCTCGCGCTCCTCCTCAGTCTTTACCATCAAGCCTCTCGACCCTTCGTTCCTTCAACAAGCGGCAGACACGCTGGTCATCTCATCTACCCTTCTCTCAGAACGAGATCGATCGACCTCTTCCTCTTCCTCCTCCTCCTCGCTCTCTTCCTCCTCATCCTCCTCGTCGTTGAAATCACCAAGTACCACCGCCAACACCAACACCAACCGATGCTCATGGGTCGATGTTCTCGCAGTCGTCTTTGCCGACGACATTAGTGATTCTCTCCTTCAAGCAACGTCGCAAGTGCTGTTTCATGACGAGACCCCTTCCTCCGACGCGTTTCCAAGCCCGTTCCAAATCATGGTGCCGCTGCTACCGAGCACTCGACTCGCTCACGCTCCGGGCATCGCTCTGTGTGCCTCGTTGACCGAACTCGTTCTATCGATCGTGCGCTATCGTCGCTCCAAGGGCTGGGATGTCGCCTTGTTGCTCGAGACCGAGGAGGCCAAGTCCGCTGTTGCTGTCGGCTTGTTGGAGCTCTCCTATCCAGTACGCATGCTACCAAATGATCAATCCTGTATCAAACGATGAGATGCTAACCATACCATCATGTTGCGATTGATTCAACAAGCTCCTTGCCAATCAGGTAGTGAATGGAGCACCGGCTGGAATGATCCAATATCCGCTCTCGGTCTCGAGTCCATGGGAGCCTTCGAAGCCACGCCCGTCTCCAGAGCTCGATCAAGAGTTTCAACACAACATTGTTGCCTTCACCGTCTCCAAGCCTCACGGAGACGCGGTCAATGGCGAAGCGGCGCCAGCGACCTCGGTAGTCGACTCTCTCTCGTTTCGACGCTCGTTCGACTTTGATCGCAATCAAACATGGGCGACTCTCGACATCATCAAGACCATTGGGCGATCGCACGACAAGATTGGCGACGCACTCGAGTCAGCTGTCGACACTCAAACCATTCGACCACTGCTATGGTTTCAAGCCGGGCAGTTCCCAGCAATACTCGATCGAACAGTCTCTGCTTCTTCCAACCCTCGTATCCCTACTTCTGAATCTGAGAGTGAGGAAGAAGAAGAGGAAGAGGAAGAGGACCAAGTTGACGAAGAGGAAGAAAACGACGAGGAAGACGAAGACGAAGAGGAAGAGGATGATGAGGATCACATGGTTGAGGAGACTCATCTAGAAGGAGGACCAGATGCGGAGCGCGAGAGAGTTGAGGTAGGCGACGTGAGGATCGATATTGAAGGAGCTTCATTCAACGAGACGAATGGAGAGAGCAAGATGGCTGTCGATGAAGAGGAGCGAGAGAATGGTGTTGGAAGTGCCGAGCAGGATATCGAACAGCTACGCCAAAAGTATCTCCGATCCAAGTCAGCCTCGAGTGTATCATCATCACCAACTCTACTACCAGAGACAGGTACCTACTATGCATAGATTTGATTACCTTGATGAAGTTTGATTGATGGAGTTTGATTGGAATTGGATTATGGAGTAGATACGCGACTTGTATGTGGTTGGCCTGAGTGTACTGTGGAATTCAATGAGCTCTTGGACTTGTTGAAGCACATTGATGACATCCACGTTGCCGAGCAGCGATTGTCAAATCGTATGGATTCCAAGTCGGGATTCGTGTGCCGCTGGCGTGCGTGTACCATTTCCCACGTGCCGTTTCGACAAGGTCGGGCACTCGTTCAGCACGTTCGAACCGGCCATGCATTGCCTCAGCTCCCTGCCACACGACGTCGCCCACTACCGAGGCTTCAATTGAGACGAATTCGAAAGCCTCAAGGTTCTAGTACTCGTCGCGATGGTACGAACAGAGTAATCAATCCAATCCAATCCAATCCAATCCAATCCAATCCAATCCAATCCAATCCAATCCAATCCAATCCAATCCAATCCAATCCAATCCAATCCAATCCAATCCAATCCAATCATTGTTGGTAACTTGGTGCTTCACTAGGACTCCACTTCATGCCGCCGCCAAGAACAATCACTCTGATGTCGCGTACTTTCTTGCAAAGAATGTATGTACCGAGGTTTCGTGGTTTCGCTCGCTAGTCTACTTCCGAGTGGACGGACGCTCATTGTGGCGGCTTCAATCGATCGATGAATCGTCGATGTGAAACAGGGAGCCGACACGAGTGCACTCTCGAATAGCGGCTGCATCCCACTCAACTACATTGTCAATAGCGTGAACGAAAGGAACCTCTTGTCGCTCATTGGCGTCTTGACCATCTTGACTCCGACGCCAGAATGCTTGCATAACTTGAACACAAGAGGTATGGAGAGCTGTTTCGCACCATACACGATTGAATGGATGAATGTATTGATTCGACATGTGTCGTGACGCACATAGGCGAATCCCTGCTGCATTATGCTTGCTTGAATCGATCCAACAACATTGCGTTTCTGATCGAGTTCCTATTGAGCAATGGCGTCGATCCGAATATAAAGAGCTGGTACGCGAACGTCCTCGATCTAGCATACGTTCCTGGCGGTCGCAGCACTCACGCACGGTACGACTGTATGGCCTCGGTGAGTAGCACCAATGCCTACTGCTGGAACTTTCTAAGTGCCCAGGGCATCATGCGACTGGTCGAGGCTGCGAACATCGAACCTCTGAACCAATGGTGGGAGATCGAGAAGTCAAATTACACTGACGACGCGCTGAGACAGCACGAGGAGATTCGAACGCAACTGCGCGAGAGCTTGCTGCAATCGGGCGTAGCGATCACTCAAGATCAGCCGACAGATGACTTTATGGCCGTGTGGGAGTTTGCAGAGCAACAACCGACGGTACTACTTGCTGACGGCTGAGGCACATATGGCAAGATTCCGCCGTCTCACGTACCTACCGTGTGCGTCACAGGAACAAGAAACGATACTCGACGAGCTGCTGAGCATCAAGAAGACTCTCAAGACAGCACAAGAGCAAGTATCGAGCCTCGATGGAGTGCAGGCCTTGAGTCAGCTGCGCGAGCAACTGAATGCGCTGGTTGACAAGTACCGCCCGAGCACGTGCAAGGAGCTCATCAAGAACATTTACGGCACAGAGACGGCCGAGCGAATCCTCGATCAATTCAGTCTCGTACGCTTTCCTATGGCTGCGATGGCCACCGGAGCGGATACTGATCATTGGCCGGCTGACAGAAACTCAGCAACAAGACGGCACGAAAGCTACTGCTCGAGGGCCGGCTGGTGCTGCCACAGCGATGCCGCATCCATTCGAGTGAAGAAGCAGCGGCAGGCGCCATGGGCTCATCGGATCCCGACTCGTTCGTGTCGTTCGCCAAGCCCGAAACCCTCACCAAGGCGTACTTCTTCTTGTTCAATGACGTGTTGTTATTGATCGACTCGAAGAATGCCAACTTGCACCTCGATAGCGTGCTCGACAAGCTCTACGTACTTCCGTTGAGACGACTATTTGTGTTCAACATTCCTGAGAACTACGGTTCGTTCATTTACTCCTTCGTGCTGGCACCTCTCGGTTCTCGGGGCAGGAGACTCACATTGCAACCATGGCATATGCAGGCCTCCAACACGCTTTGCAGATAGTGTACATGCTCTGTCCTGGACAGCGCGAGTCATTGACGCTCTGTGCACCAAGCGCCGAGAAGAAGCTCGAGTTACTCGAGCTGTTGCGGTCCCTTATCTCGGAAACCATCAGGGTCGCTCTGCCCGACACGATGGCACAAGACGAGTACACGGCAGGTACCAAGGTCTTGATCGAGGGCTACCTCGCCAAGCAAGGCCTTGTGGTGTACCGCTGGTACCGCTACTACATCCGCTACACCGGCGATCGACTCTTCTACTTCCATTCGCCGCAGGTACGAGCCGCCAGCCAGGTGCCAAGTCGCCAACACCAAGTAACCGCGGCGGCATGGTATCGGTGGTCTCGTAGGACACGCAACCTCGTGGCGCCATCCGTTTGGTGGGACTCAAGTTCAAGGCTACCGAGAAGCGACAGATGCTCAGTTGGAATGACACTACAGTCGGCCGAAGCTACATCTTCTGCGCCCTCTCTCGAGCAGACTACGTGCAATGGCTCGACGTGATCAATCGCTACAATGCCGCAGTGCTACGGACCACGAGCAAGAGTGATCTCAAGGTCGAACTCGGCCTCTCGCAGGAGCTCATTCGACGTCGCTCAACGCCAAACGCCGAGGCCACGAGCGAGTTGCAGCTCCAACAGCGATCGCCACAAGTGGTCGAGGAGCACCCACTCGCTGACCTCGATGATTGATCCGATAGCGTCATTGATTGAATCACCAACACATGATGTCTGTGTATCCATGTATCTCTCTCTCTCTCTCTCTGTCTTTTGGCGGTCCAGCTAGTTTTGTACATTACATACACGCTCGTACTTGCTTGCTCATAGGAGAATGCCGCGGCCCATCATTCGTTACTGGTTGCCACACCGCCATCACCACTCTTCTCCTCAATATGGGCTCTTCGTCGATAGTCACGACGGTCTTCATTGCTCACGCAGTGACTGAAGGTATACCGGCGCGTTGCACACTCAGTCGGCAACAGTGCAGCAACGCTGGTTTCGCGCAGTGTTGACGATGGTGGCGTTGCAGCTGTGGGAGTCGTCGGCATCTGGGCGCTAGGTGATGCGGCTTGGAAGCCACCTCCGCCGTGGGTGACCGGTGTAGAGCCTCGGGCACACGACGAGATGTTGGCTACCGTGCTCCTCGCTATGTCGTTCGCGTTACTGAGTCACGTAGCGATCGCGTTGGTGGCGG
>Ga0209914_1003265_pt1 | contig 11693 bp, 5 predicted proteins | sample ThiBiot_500_plan_FD_183949 | JGI IMG/M metagenome (GOLD analysis project Ga0209914, IMG submission 183949) | Wastewater bioreactor microbial communities from Cape Town, South Africa - Thiocy_cont_500_plan (SPAdes) | ecosystem: Engineered > Bioreactor > Thiocyanate-remediating > Anaerobic-Aerobic ...
ACGCTCCGATCCGATCGTGTGCCAATACCATTGATATCCAAGAAGGTCCAAATCTGCACTATAATCATAACAAACTGTGTTCAAAAGTAAGAGTTGAGAATAGCAGCTGAAAAGAGGAGTTCGATAGACTTCACACAGCTTTGCAAATCCCGAAACGGCAAAGCAAGAATGCACATAAAGACGTATAGACGATTTAACGACATTTGAATAACTCTTTGAAACGACGATGAGTTGTTCGTCATCGATTTCACTTTCATTCATGAAGTCGTCAAATGAAACACGTGAGAGAAAAATTCTTTGATGACTACGGAGTGTCTTTATTTGCTTAATAAAATAATGATTTGATGTTCTTGCAATTGACCAAAACTGTTGGCTATCATTTACTGCTTGCATAAAATTGATTGCATCTATTCCATCTATGAAGTTTAGTAGATAACATCCGATATCTAAAATTAAGTTCAGTTATTGTAGTTTCCATCTGAAACAATTGATACTGGAGTTTCGTTAGTGATCACAGAACGGATGTATCTGAAAATATTTGAGAAGAAATGAGTGTTATCTAATGATATGATAATAGATAAAGCTCTCAAATGAATTATTATGTCTGCCTCGCTCTGTATCTATTCTCCTTTCCTTTATTGATCCTCATTCTTTTTTGCCGCTGATTACATATTATTCTTCCTGTGTATCTATATCTTTGACTCGCCTAATTAACTTTCTCTTTCTCTCAATGAGTATTCTTCTTTTTCTTCGGACATGGCAATAGACACAAATATGAAGAAATGAATGAACCGGTAAGTCAAAATTTTCTCATTATCACAGTGTTGACAACACATACAAATTGATGCTGGTACAACAATATATTCTAAACAAGTTTCTAAACGAAGTCGCTTATTCGAAAGATGAATTTTTCTCAGCTTCATTATATTTCTTTTTATGTCATCCTTTCTTTTGTGTCGATTATCATTGCTTTCCACTTGTATCGAGAAATGATCTGACTCGAACAATTCGATCCACCAAATAATCAAGCCTAATTCGTAATATGGTGTTATTTCCGCAAGGAATATGAATAGAAACTTACGTCTGGAGAAGTTATATACCAATGAATAGCTTGACAAAGTTTCGTTACGAAGTCTATATCGCCAATCATTATGTTTCAATTTTGCACTCACTATGTCAGACAACTGTAGAGTATTTTGTGTAGAATTGATAGCATCACTAACGATACAAGACTTTATTTTTTTAAGTATATATTTATTTCTATGAGCTACGAGTTTTATTAATAATATATTTCGAAAAATATTAATAATACATGCATATTTCAACTATTTTTACATGAGCATAGTGTAATCACGGACACTCGTATATACAATACTTTCTGTTGAAGATCAAACCATTTGGTAAATACCAGGAAAATAATTCATATCTTCTTCGATTTGTTGAGCAATCTCGTCTATACGACGAGCACATTCAGGACATTGATTAAGATCATCGTTTTGATCTCCGGAAATGAACGAGTTGTTCATTAATTTTTCGTCGGATCCAAAATTAGATATACTCGAAATTGGTGAAAACATGTTTAAATAGACATATGGATCTTTGCATAAACTGCATTCATCGGAATCATTACCGAAGCTGCTAATGTCTTCTTGAACATCAAACATTTCTTCCTTAATATCAATTAATTGAACATTCACATCAACCAATTCATTTTCAGTAGAAAATAATTCGTCGCCGACATCAAACGTCTCATCTTTAATAGCAATCTTATTGTTGTTCGTCTGACATTTGTCTTCTTGTGTATCATATATTTGCATTTCGTTGTTTCCTCCACAGTTCATATATGAAATATTAATAGTATAACTTTGAGTCTGTTTAGGAAGTTGAAGAATTATTGTTGGCGCAGGTAACAGTATAGATATGGAGCCATTACTCTATGGTCAAAGATAAAGTCTGATTTGTAGAGAAAATATTGTTTGCATGTTTCTACCTGAGCGGCATTATTAATTGAAATATTGGTATACATTGAAATTATTGACTTTTCTATGTAGAATAGATATGTTGCTTCTTGTGATCTGAAAATTGAATTCGTATAATTATTTTCGTACATAGATAAATGTGTATAGCAAAAGGAGAGAATATTGGGCACTACTTTTCTGTATATTATGTAATTAGACAAACATCAAAAGCAGAAATAAATCATTTATTGTATACAAGAACAGAAAAAAAACGCTTATTGTACCGATGATATACTAAGTACTTTAACCAATTCAATGAATATAAGCGCAAAGAACATTATCGGATACAGCAATACATATTAATGATAAATGAAATAAAAAGATTCTACCCAAAAAAAACATCTAACAGTTTTTGTATAGAGTAATCGTTCTTCACTAAAAACTGATTGTTCATCAACCACCACATGTCTAACTTTGCAACCCGCTCATGTACTATAAAAAAATCGAAAATATAATTCGTCAGCGACTAAGAAGACTTTGCAAAACAGACTCTCAGGTAGTTTTATACACTGACACATTATTTGGTCTGACGCGCGCTGTATAAATTTTTTGAAAAATCCCTATGTGAATAAATATAGCATTCAACATCTATATAAATGGTTACTTTCATACAGCATTATCAAAATTGGCAAGACGATTTCGGTACGCATACCGAAGGATATCAATAATACGTTGTGGTGGAAATGGTCGGAATTCTGGTTCTGATTGTATGTAATTAGTAGGATAGTATCTTACGACTGAAATATTCTTTAACGATTTAGCTGCTCGAAGGGCAGCGTAAGTCTCCTCTTCCTTTCGAAAAAAGAGATAGAAAACTGCTTTTCCACTTTTTGTTGGAATACGGCGATACTTGTAATATTTCAAGTGTTGATGGAATCTACCACTCATATCTTTGTTAGATATTTCTGTATCTCCACGATTGTTGAGAACTAGTCTGCGCTCCATATTTTAACTTCTTCAAGTCAAAATCAAATGTAATGATTGATTAAAAGCTAGAAGTCTTCAAAATTACAGTATCAACAATAATAAATTCGTGTTCAACAAGTTTTCAAAAATCATAAGTTACTACTAAAGACAACGTATCTAATTCTCTTATTTGAATTATATTAATAGATTCTTTTTCTCTAATTATAGAAATCAAAGAATGGCGGAGTCATTATCTCTGTTTATCCTATTAGTTTATGACATTGAAAAGCACGACAAAATTTCTTCAGCTTCGGCGGTTATCTTCAATTAGCCTCTTGAATACTGTTGTCTTCAATTGACGACAGCAAAAAGAAAAAGATTTTTTCACTGTGTTGCATCAATGAACATGTGTTTCAAGATGAACAAGCGAATATGGAAAGGTTTATACACGTCATGATACTAGTTCACGCATCTATATACAGCTGATAAAAATGGCTAAACGTAAGTGAGAATGATTTTGTTTTTTTTTTCTTTTTCTCTCTCAGAATGCAAGAAGAGCCGATAGAGAGGATGTCAAACATAGCGGTATTTAAAAGACTAACTAACGCTTAACGGCAAATGACTAGAAAAAGTGTCGAAAACCGTCATATTTGTTCAAATGTTAGATGTGTGAAACGGACACGATAGTTCATATTTCTATGTTAATAGTGAAAGAAGACCTTGATTTCGAAACTAAATATTAACCTTACTTCAAAACAAAAAGCTTTTCATAATTTCAAATGAAAAGTCGAAAATTTACAATCTTTTTAAAGAAAACTAGATGATTTTAGCGAGTTAAACATGCTGCGCATCTCATGGAATATCTTTAACATGGTGAGCTTCTGATACCGTATCAAATTGCAAAACTATTCAATGAAAAGAAAAATAAAGCGTATACAAACGAAGCGACTGTTCTAATTCTCATTAGAAAAAAGAGAGCGTGTTTTTAGAAAAAAGTGCCAAAATGGCTCAGTGTCCACAACGGATCGATCGGCGCATTATTCAGAATTTGACTTACGCACGATGGAGAATATACCGGAAAAGTGTCGAATAGCGTACATATCGATCACTATTTATAGTGTAAGAGAAAAGTCTTATCGTTTATTTTGCTCTGTTTCTATTGGATGTTCTATACTATTCAAACTATTCATACACCAATGAATTACGACTTCCGAAATTTCTTTCCTTCTTCCTTGTTCGAGAGTAGCAAGTAGAGAAGATATTACCTAATGAGATACTTCATAATTATATTCAATTTAATTTCAAGTTTATGATACATTCGATTTGATGCAATTGATGTTTATCATCACTTACTGCTTGTTTACATTGAACTCAAAATGAAAATTTATTATTATCATCATTTACTGCTTGTTTATATTCAGCTCAAATTAGATGTTTATGATACATTCGATTTGACATAATTTATTATTATTGCTACTCTTTTCTTATCGGTATTCAATTTGAAATATTTCTTAACAGTATTCAATTTGAAAGAAAGTTCCATTGAAAGCTTTTTCTAAAACTGTAAACATAAAAAGTATTTGATACTGAATTGATTTTTGTGTTTCTAATTGTCCAGAGATTTTATTCGATCTCTTAGTCGAGAAATGATCAAATATTCTTTAGTCTCCTAAGTTGTAGGTGGTTGAAAATGCGAATAGATCGCCAACTGTATAATAACACAACTTTTCTCACATTGGGCAACGAACGAAAAATTTTTATTCGGTATTTAAATCTTGGATGTGAAGAATATTGATGTCTTTTTGTGAGTTCGGAAATTCTGAAAGGTCTTTCTGAGATACTATTGCGAAGAAAAAAAATCTCATGGTAGACTATTCCATTTTTTTATTTTGATAGTGCAGATCAACAATATTTCTAGTGCTTAGAAGCATTTTTCAAACAAGTTCATCAGCAATAACGAATTGAATCTGTCGTTTGACTTCTGTCCAGTTTTCTCAGTTATTCAACGAGCTTATTTAATATAGATGGTTTATTTACAAATGTTTTCATCAGCTATTATTCGTCGAATAGAACGTTTTCGGTGAACATCAATGTGATGTATGCAAATCATTAACTAAGACACTGTGTTAAATAAGCAACGAGAAATATGTCACATGACCAGTACATTTAAACGGGTGAACTCGATCTATGACTTAGCAAGATACTATCTTATTGAGCATAAAATGAACTTTCTGATTATTTACCGACTGATAAACACAAAGAATTGGTACTAACATGCATTTGACTATGCTCACATTGATATTCGTTTTTCTTCTCTTCTAAGATCAATCAGAATTGGCACAACGATATCGATTGTAAACAAACAGAATGAGATATAACGATGTCTATTTCAAAGACGAAATTATCAAAAGTATAGATTGACGTCTTTACACGAGGATGAATTTCCATACGCTGTTTTTTTTTCTCAACATGTTTTCCAAACATGTGATAGTCAATCATCGTCCTCAAGTAGTATTTTCCGTAAGCAGAGAAGGCTGAACAGAGATCTTGAATTAACTCGAAAAGATGTATTCACTTCTCGAGTAGATACACCAAAGATTTTTTATTTTCTAGCTCTCTTTCTATGATATTATTTTCTTTTCTTTTCGTTCATTTGCTTTCTCTGCTATCGTATTTGTATATTCAAAAATAAACACTTGTGCATTTATCATATGTATGGCTAATGAAAAACTCTACTGCGTTTCAGATTTGCTACTAAACGATGACAATGAATCACGATAAAAAAATCGTCTTCGAACAACAATAACATCGTGCTGAAATGCACTTTATTATCATATTATCGATAATAGTTCTTTGAAATGAATTATTGAGAGAGGTTCTAGTGCTCATAACCGTTCTTGCAGTAAATTATGTATTTGACTGTTTGATGATTTTCTGATGGTTTGAAACACACTATAATTTTGTGTTTGAACTACAATATATATATATATGAGATATTATTTTGCTGTTTCTCTATGTAATGATTATCGATCAATGTACACGCAATAACTCGTTTGCTATCGTTGTTAGTACATTATATTTAGCTCGGTCCGTCTATTTTTTCTTATTTTCTTTAGAACTGTTTTTCTCGCAATTAAAAAGAAACTGCTAGTTATTTCATCTGTTAGTAGTGCCACAAGCGTTTCTTCTATATTTCCTTATATTCTTGCCACTCTCTTAGATACAGTTTCAATTGTAATGCATTTTTTTCTGTTCCTTCTTTTTTTCTCTTTCTCACGCTGTTTATCATGGGAGAGAGTAGAGACTAAAGAGAGCGGAGAGTAGAGAGGGGAGAGAGAAGAGAATGAGAGTGATAAAATATTTTATTTATAAATGTCAAAAATAGAATAATAAACTTTATACGGTTACCACGTATAGATCCCATTGATAAGTATTGACAAATACATCTCAACATAAAACAAAACCAATGGTATCTATTGCACGTGGAGCTGTACCGAAAAAATGAAAGTAGATCATTATTTAGCTAAAAATAATGATGAAAAAACTGGTTTCAATTTAAAGTGGATTGAACCGTAGAATTCTAAAATTAAAATCTAAAAATTTGTTTACGCTGATGAAAGCACACAATAAATTGGAAAGAGATTATATGATGAACTGATTTCTATTGCACTTGAGCTCAGATCGAACTATTCTCAATGATTCTCACCATGTTTCAACGAAAAAAAAGAATGATAATTAATAATTAGAAAATAGTGCTTTTTCTTTCGTTGTTTTCATTTGCGATTGAACCGACCTGTGTTTGAATTCTTAAAACGAACCATTACTCTTTTATTGAACCATGTCTAATCCTGCTGAGCATTCTTGTTCTGATCGTATTGTTCCTGACGATCACAGGTCGATCCATGGGCATTCAAGTACGACTTTGCAAAGTATTTTTTCCGATTTTTGTCGACAGAAAAATCAAAACATTCGAAAAAAGGTCATAGGTCGAAAAAAAGAAACATTTTTCGTCGAAATCATGAAGTTCTGGATAATTTTCTCGGAATATGCACATGTATATATGGTGCGCTCGGTGCCATGCTGGTAAATGATCTCAAAACGTTCGAAACTGAGCGCTTTTATCGTTTCTTCTCTATGAGAACGATACAAGCATGATAAGACGTGTTTGATGAAGAAAAAAAAGCATAATTTCGAATGGACTAATGAAGTTATATGCGGCTTTCTTTGAAAGATTCTGAATGAAATTTGACAATAGCCAATAGCTATCAACATGTTCTCATTTTTTCAAAACCAACGTCTTTTTGTTGTTCGGAACCAACAAAAAATGGCTTTACACGAACATCACTGAACTACAAATGAAAAGATTTGAGGGTGAGAGTACTTCAAAGTTGTTTTTGCTGAATGTGTCCCATGTCGTCGACTTTTTTATTGAAACTGTCCGTTGGAATCAGTTTTTCGTTTTACACCCTTATCTTCATTGAGTTGTATGTCATTTCGTTAGGAAATCTCATCACGATGTTCTTTTTTATCAAAAGAATTGATTTGTAATGAGTTAAATTACGTCTTACAAAAATGTTTTAAACTTATCGTTTCACCCTCGAACGAAACAAATAACCATTTTTTATATCGCTATTTTTTATTAAATCCAATCTCGAAAACTAAGCAAAATTAATCGATATGACTGATATTGCCGGCTTCAGTACGCTTACAAACATATGCGGACATGATTTTCACTGGAATCTGACAATTTTCTAAGAGTAAAAAATATCTGGTTCTGGTTCGTTAAAAATTTTAAAAAATCGAGAAAAATTACCGCGGTAGCCGGAACGGTTCAGCTCCCAGTTCACCAGATAGGAAACTGTGGTTTCCATCACATAGGAACAGCAAAAAGACGTTGGTTTTGAAAAAATGAGAACATGTTGATAGCTATTGGCTATTGTCAAATTTCATTCAGAATCTTTCAAAGAAAGCCGCATATAACTTCATTAGTCCATTCGAAATTATGCTTTTTTTTCTTCATCAAACACGTCTTATCATGCTTGTATCGTTCTCATAGAGAAGAAACGATAAAAGCGCTCAGTTTCGAACGTTTTGAGATCATTTACCAGCATGGCACCGAGCGCACCATATATACATGTGCATATTCCGAGAAAATTATCCAGAACTTCATGATTTCGACGAAAAATGTTTCTTTTTTTCGACCTATGACCTTTTTTCGAATGTTTTGATTTTTCTGTCGACAAAAATCGGAAAAAATACTTTGCAAAGTCGTACTTGAATGCCCATGGATCGACCCAAATCATTTAATAAAATTTTTATTATAATGTGTAACATATTCTCATGCATTATAATATGCTTTTCTTTCAGAAAAGGGTCAGCGAATCCAGTGGATGAGCGCTACTTGTAAGTAATCAATTTAATAATAATACTGTAGACATTGTTACAAAATCAATTGTTATAGTTGCAAATAATTTGTCATGAAAATTTTCTTATACTCTTGATTGAAATAAAAGCTAGGAATACCAGTGAAGATGTCTTCGATGTATTAATCAATTTTTGTTATTTTATTTTTATTTATATATTTATAACAAAAAAAGTCATTCGGTTAGATTTGATTCCATGGAAACAAAAATCGATTCCATTTGTCATGATGATATTGTCGTGTTTCTTGCATGAAAATGTCGTCGTTGATTCTTCTTCCGATGTCAGATATATATCTAACATTCGTCGGTTCCTCTATCTTTTGCTCATCATCTTTTCGATCAGATATCACTTGTCTTAAATTTTCGCATTCGTGTCTGAGTTTTTCAAAATCAGTTTTTAAATCGCTGACATTTCTCTTCAATTCACAATTTTCTTTAATCAGTTTAGGCATCATCTGTATATCCATATATTTCATAAGTTCCCATGCGTCGTCAAGACGATAATTTTCTGGTGGAAGAACTGAATCAACCAATGATGGAAATATCGGTGATTTATTTCTCGATTCATTTATCTTGTTGATTGCTTCTTGAGTTAAAACGATATTTATATGGGCATGACAATGTTGACGTGTTGGGTCACGTACTTTTTGTGTCATCCACTTCCCAAAATTCACATTGATACTATGTAATGGTAATTTATCTAGTTTTAATTGAGTTTTCATATAGTTCAATGTTTGTAATACAGCTTGCCATGCATCGCACGTTGGTACGTACTCTTCGTTTGAACAATGTCTAATTGGATTTAGTGTAAGTACTGGAGTCGCATTTGGTCGTGCACTAACAATGAAGTCCTGATAGTTGGATGGTTTTTTCACAGTATCTGCATAAATCCGACAGTTTGGATTTGTGTCAAATAAACAAAACTCTTGTTTTCCATTCAGTTTTATACTCTCATATTGACATTGATAAATGGTTTTTATTTCATCCTTGAAATTTGAAAAATGAATCCAACTCGTTCTATGATACTGATCCATGTTTGTGCATACCCCTTGATAATTTTCATCGTGGCACCATTGATAATGCTTGCGATCACATTTGTAACGTGGATTGATTTTAGACACACATGTTTTTCCTTTCTTTTCATTATAACACAATTCGTCTGACGAAGCATCGAATAATAGTCGCTTTATTTCTGTCTCGCTCTTGGTGTTGAAATAATGTTCTGTTTCACTTTTTACTTTTTCAAAATAGCAGCGGCCGTTCTGATATAACTGTTCGAAATTCTCTGCGTCACTCTCACTTTGTGCATGGCGTTTAAACCAAGGAATTGGATCGATACGAAGCGACATTTTGTATGTACATTGATTATCAGGAATATTTATTTTTCTCAACTCAATCTGGAATTTTTCACGAATACACCATAATTCTGTATTTAATATGGCTAGTAAAGTTTTAGCTTCGACTGCTAACTTCTCAGCAACTGACACTATATCTAGATTATCATCGAGTTCAAAGGTATTATCACCATCTATCTCTGGCTCTGTACGAAAAACGCGAAGCATTAAATTTTAAAAGTGCAAGTTTTTCTCACGAACCTAATGCGAATCGAGAAACAGAAGATAATGAGTCTGTTGTTCGTTGAACGTTATCAGTATCTAAATAATAATTATAGATGAACCATTTGGAGCACATGCCTTACCAGTAGTAGTAGATGTCATATCTTGGTTGCTTGATGGTTACAAATGAGTGATCTGAAATTGTAAAAGCTACTAAATGATTACTACCTTTCTTTGTATCCACACCTACTGAGATTATCATCAACTTTGAGCGAGAAATGTAAGCCTTCTTTTCGAATCAATCTCTATTTATTTTTGTCATATAAAAAAACCCACACAACTACCGGCATCATTATTTTTTGCTTTCGAGAGTGTAAAAAACCATTCGATCACTGTGACTCAATGTCAACAAAGCACGCTGTCAAATTCCATTTTCTCTTATTGCCTACTACGCACTATGAAGAAAAGTTTTTTTCCCACTGTCATTGCAGTCATTTCAACAACACACAGTGATAACAATGGATTTTGATATACCCATTTATTTTTTATCATTTTTCATTCATGAAAGACGAAACAAATCAATGACATTCAGCTGGAATATCGAATATACTTGGATCACGAACATAATCGACGAAATCAGTTGTTACTGTTCGAATAACCATTGGATCTATAAAAAAAAGAGTACACAATTTCACAGATTTGCACGAGACAATCTCAAATCTTCTGTAAGGTATGAAAATCTTTGAAGCAATCGATTAGACACAGTCTAACGTCTGGCCGTCAGTCGTAACGGATGAGCACTGAATGGCATGCCAATGTGTTTTCTTCCTACCATATCTTACAATAAGCTCACGAATAATTTCTAGTTTAAATTTGGAAAGTTGGAGCTTTTGATGTTTCATATTTTTCAATAAAGTATAACTGTTGAGAACGGATAGATTGGTTATGTGGAAATAGAGTTTTCTGATCCATTTGATAGTTTTTCGAATGGATTCCGAAAACGTTATTTGCATAGTAGATGTGCTCACGATACTTCTATTTGAGGGTGAGAAACAGCTGCCATGATCGGTTTTGATCCTGCTAAAGATCTCATTAGATGGCTTAATTGATTTGTGTGAAAAAACATATAATTAAATATGCAATTTCAAAAACGCAAAATCATCTAAATTCTGGCTGATTATCTAAATGGAAAGAATTGAAAATAATTTTGTTGTTAAAAGTTAATAGTTGTAGTTATATACTGTGAGTACTGCGTGTATTGATCAACCTGAGTTAAATTGGATCTTTGAATGATTTGTAATCTGCTGTCTTGAAATAGATAAAATTAGTGGTGTTAAATAGTGGAAGTGCTTTTGGATTGATTTTTATGTTATATTCTAATACATTGATGGAAAAGACTTGATAAATGCCGTATTAGGATAATTGTGAGAATTTGATTGAAAAACTACTTTGAAAACAGTTGGGTCATAGTTCGTTTATTTGAAGACGAAATCTAGAATATAAAATACTGTATGATAACCCTAGGGAAAATCTTTGCATTTTCAGTGTGGGATCATTCCAAGATACAGCAAGGTTCCTGCAAGGATTCGCTGTTTTTTCCTAAGGAAACGAGTTTTTCCTGAAAGAAGTGTGTAGCCACGGAATTGAAGGATCTTGACAAAATATCGAACAGAAAAATCAAGGAATCGTCAAGGTTTTTTGTCATAGTCCGTAAAGGATCCTTCCAGGATTTATCAAACTAAAAAGCAAAAAACTGATTCAAGATCCTATGCTTATCCAGCTTTCAGGAT
>Ga0209914_1003266_pt1 | contig 11692 bp, 6 predicted proteins | sample ThiBiot_500_plan_FD_183949 | JGI IMG/M metagenome (GOLD analysis project Ga0209914, IMG submission 183949) | Wastewater bioreactor microbial communities from Cape Town, South Africa - Thiocy_cont_500_plan (SPAdes) | ecosystem: Engineered > Bioreactor > Thiocyanate-remediating > Anaerobic-Aerobic ...
CGATGATAATATCGACCATAGAATTGATTTGTTGAACGTACATATCGTACGAGAATATTTTGCCATTGTTGTATATAGATATCGAATAATAATTGTGTAAATGTGTAATTCAATGGACTGCCTTTGACATATCGATAGATCTTGCCATTATATTTGAATAGATGATGTTTTAATGCAAATCGAACTAATTGTATAATAGTATCGATTGATAACCATTTATAACGATTGCCAGGTAGTTCGTGATAGAGAAAATCATTTAAAGCATTCAATAGATCGAGATGGGAAACACGTGTATAGATGTTGTACAATTCGAATGTAACAAATTTGGTATTTGCCATAAGACAATTTGCTTGTTGACAGTAGAAGTCCAGTTTTTGTATGAAATCATAGCCATTATGTAGAACAGTTGCTCGACGTGAATTTTCATATAATGTTCGTAGTAGACGATCGAGAAATGATGTTATTGTTCGAACCGGTGAATTTTTACAAGATGATAATCGTGCTTGAACTGTTACATGACCATTCTAAAATAGAAATGAAAAGAATTCGAAATATAGATGACAAATGAGAATACGACCTGATGAGTTACAGGTAAGAAGTATAAATAAGGTAATTGAAGATTTGTTTTCTTGGCCAATTGTAATTTAATAAAATATTCCATGTGAAGTTCTTTCCTTTGTTGTAGACCTTGTAAGAAAGTATCCATGGATACGATGAGTTCAGTAAGATACTGTTGTTCAGCATTGGGATTATCGACATCGAGAGATGTAACCAATTCGAAGTAAGTACTTGATTCCATTTGATTTTGACATAATCGATTGAAATTGTTATAATTTTCTAAATAGAACGTATTGAAATCATCGGCTGTACGACGTAGAATTAAATCATCGTAGGTTAATTTTGATTGAATGGATTGAAGTAGTTTTTGTTCGTATTTTGCACGTTGTTGAATATGATTGGGTACTGTTGACGAGAAAGATTGTAAGAATTGTTATCAAAGGATCTGATGAAGATGAGTATGAGAGACTGCACTGAGAATGTATATGTATTGCCTGATCAAAGAAAAACGAATAACAACTGATCCACTAAAAAGAACAAAAACGAAGAAGAGAAAGAATGTTATATCAGATAACATTCTTTCGATAGAAAAGAAATACAAGCAAATGAGAGATGAGAAGAAGAAAGACGTATAGCGATAGGATACGTATACGAATGTATCGCTAACAAATGGTGAGGCCATCTTTAAACGTGGTATCTTTCATATGGGCTAAGTGCTTGTAAACGATTGGTATTTTAAAGTTATTCATCGAATATTAACAAGAAAATAATCCAGTAGTACTTTTCTTTTTTTCGAAAATCTTTTCATCTTTTTCAGCGTGAAAAATCACCTAAAGCATTTTTGTTTTTTTCCGAGATTTTTTGCATAATTTCACTTTGTATAGAATAGTGTTTGTTACTTTTTGAAGGTTGTAGTTTCATGATTTTCTACGTATGTAATAATTGCTGAAATTAGATCGAAATCGAAATGAAAAGATTTAATGAATTCTATTATCTGTTCAGATCAACTCAGTAGTTGAGAGATTCAAAGAATTGAAATAGAATTTATCTCCATTCATTCAAAATCATCGATGACAAAATTCCAACAGTCCGATCGGTAGTTTTTTGGTCATTCTTTATATTTCTCTTCTCGACATTTATCAAAACCAATGAAAGTTCTTCAGTCATACTATTTCTATGCAGATCTTCTAAACAATTGAATATTATCAACGAATAATCTGAGAAGATACTTGAATGTAGTCGTTGTATTTCCATTACAACCTGTACCAGCAACTACTGTCAACGGTTTTAACATAACTTTATGTTCGATTCTAACAGAAAAGTCAATAGTTTCACTAAGGTCAAAAAAAAAACTATAGCATCTTTCATCTGGGTACGCAACGACCGAAATCCTATTTTGTATTCAATGTCCATTTGTGAATTCGGAGACGTTGTGTTGTTTCACTGATATATACGGTAACAAAAATTGAATCGAAATACATCGAATTAGTGGATATGATAGTCGTTCGATTCGACCTGTTGTTGGCTCAGATTTCAATATGATCAATATTGAAACCAAGAATGGAAAGAGTTTCTCATTTCGTGTTTTATTAAGAAACATCCGAAAGAGATCAATTTTAAAAGAGCTCTTCAACGACTTTTTCAATAAACGAATTTTTTATTCAGAAAGAAAAGAAAAACAATCGTTGAGTTCGATTTTAATATCCAATGGTTGTAATCTTTTCACTTTAACTGGTCATTTTCGCATGCTCAATAGAACTTCGAATTTACAAGAATGAGACAACAATTATTTTTTTCTTTTCTGTCAGGCATACTGATTAATAATGCTTTACCTTTCTAAATTTTGTTTCATAACACAAATAAATATTATTTCAAGTTAGCAGATACACGTTCAATGTCTGCTTGGACTTTCAGTACATCTGGATGTTGTGAAGAGAATGCATGTTGATAGATATTCAATGCCTTTTCAAATAGTTCTAATGCTTGTTTCCATTCACGTTTTTCTTCATGTACCAAGGCAATATTTCTATAACTCCTCGCAATATTTGGATGATCGCCAGGAAGTGATTTTAAATATATTTGAATTGACTGTTGATAATGTTCCATTGCAAGATCATATTTATTCAGATCAGAATAAACACCACCAATATTATTGTGAGAAGCAGCAATATCTGGATGATTGGGAGGTAAATGTTGTTTCCTAATAGCTAATGATTTCTTGTAAAAATCTAATGCTTCTGCGTATTTTTTCTGGTCATAATATACATTAGCAATGTTATTGTAGAAACCAGCCATATTTGGATTATCTTCATCATTTGCATTTCGATATAATTCTATCGCTTTATTATAATTTTCTAATGCTCTCTCTAACTCACACTTGTCAGCATAAACATTACCTATCCAATTATATAAATTACCAATGTTTCGATAATTAGATGATCCCTTTTTTTCATGAATCACCAGTGATTTTTGAAACCATTCAAGACTAGAGTCATAGACAGCTTTATCAAGAGTCACTACGCCAAGATTCCAATATAAATCACCAAGCGAAGGATCGTTTGATGGTAACTCTGCTAATAATCGATGATAAATCTTCTCGGCTAAATCATATTTACCCATTCGATACAAAACTTTACCAAACGAACGAAGATTAATTTCTTCATTTCCACCACCATATTCCTTTTTCATATGGTCGAATAATTCCTTCAAATCATGTTCATCATCGCCACATAATTCCATATAAATCGTTACGATGTCTTTATCTTTCGTTTCTTCAATTTTAATCAATCGAAAAATAGATCCAATCATAAATAAAACTTCACATTCAGTACTATAATAGCTTAACGAACTAATATCAGCAAATGGTTTTGATTTTACTACTCGAGGATCGGCATCAATAACAAATAGTATACGACATAAATCATTTGTAATTTTACCACGATTCAAGAAACCTAATGCTTTATCAGGATTAGTGCTCGTTGAAAAGAAGGAATTTATCGAAATGAGATTATCAATCGAATGTCGAAGAGTATTGAGTTCATCAATCGACATAACTTGACCACGATAGACACAAATGGGTGATCGTTGTTGATATAGTTTTAATTGTTGATAAATATCACGAATAAAAAAGCGAAGTAAAAATAAAAGATCTATATTTTGTATTCGTAAAGCTTTATTCAACATTCGATAAAGAAATGAATCACGAGTATACCACCAAAGTGCTTTATCTGATCGATAGTCCTTTTCAAATTCGCGAACGAGTATTAATTCCTTCTGATTGTTTTCATATTCTTTTTTACATAATTGAATCAATTGTTGTTTATCACTTTCGATCGATTTCATTCGAATAAGAACATCGATGAAGAGAAGAGAATGAATAAAATTACCATTTAATCCAGTAGTCGATTGGTCTGCTTTGTTGGTACCTGTCTTAAATATATTTATAGATAATGGTTCTTCGATTTTAACTCGACCTTTTTGATCTTGTTTAATAACATAAAGAAGATCTTTCAATTGAACAATAACACTTTTAATCTTAATAAAATCTTTTGCCCATAGTTCATTGGCTTTCTTATCCATACAATAGACATAAATCGATGAAACTTGTCTAAGATGATGTATTTGAGGAACTAATTGTCGACCACATCGACCACTCACTATAAGAACCAATCGATCTTGTGTTGAAAGCGAAAGAATTCGCTGAAGACATTGATTTTGATCATCGAATGTTTTCAAATGATTAATAATTTCTCTTAGTTTTAATTGAGTATTTCGATTATCTTCGGTTGTATTAACTTGTTCATCAAGCCAAAAGATTGAAAATGTTTCAAGATTATCATTAGATATTTGTAACGATTTACTGTTTACACCAGCCATGGTTATAAATGTTCGATTTTGACCAACAACTCTGTTTGTATGAAACACACAGTTTGTTTCGTTTTCTTCGTAGTGTTTTTGTTTAGGTTGTCTTGGTAACATAAGCTGATGCAAGAACGTAAAAGCATAAATTTTTTCTTCATATTTCGCCGAATTGCAACTTTATTTAAAGAAAAGAACACGTGCATTTTGTCTTCGCAAATCATTCTTTATTCTTTCATTTCTGAGTAAAAACAATCAAGAATATTCGCTTGTATAAGTAAAGAAAATATATTTGGGATGTAGCTACGTAAAAGGCTTCTAGACTTCAAGAAATTTCAAATGCAAAGTCATAGTGATTTGGTACTTGTACCAACACTTATTAAAGAAATGAAATAGGAAATAAAATCAACTCAAGAATTAATCAATGTGATCAATAAGTCACGATAATATTTAGATCTAAAAAAGAAACAAGAATAGTTAAGACTGTTCGCGTGGCAAAGTCGTTGAATATTTTATTGATAATTGATTTGTTTGATGTTTTTAGTTGTATTGTCAAGCGTACACTACGAATGATTCGAATCGAAGCTCTAGTTGCGTGCATTACTGTTTATTCTAAAAGAATCGAGTATCGATTCTATACTCGTGTAAACTAATTGACTCTCTTCGTAAATGACGTACTTACCAAAGTCAATAACCGAAAAGATAGAAACTCGAACTGTTTCACCTCACAAACCGTTTTCTTTTTCGCTCAATTCTATTAATTACATTCAAATGATGTCCTTGATTTTCAATGATTGAGCAAATTTTCTCGTCCCAGTTCACTACGCATATAACAGAACGTTTTTTTCCCACCATATAATTACGTAGAATCGACTTAGTATAATTGATTTCATTTGAGTAACATCAATCTAAACGATACAGGCGACAATGCGTGGATGATGACATCGACAGGAAGGAGATACCAGGGATTTATTTCTAAACACACAGAGATTTTTAAATAAATCTCGGTAACTGCTGGGTAGCTAAACACTATCTTTTTATTGAGTAAGAATATATGAGAACATATAAATGTGAAAAGATTATCATAGTTCCTCATCAATCCCATAATCTTTATCATTGTATATATTTCTATTTCGTCACATACGGTTGTCTTCTTGTTTTTCTTCACAAACATTTGTATTTTGACAGATTATTTATTTTTGATAATCAATGTCACGTTATTGATCGAATATCATTATTGGCACACCTACCATCGATTTGATTTAATCGAATTTATAAATTAAGAAATAATCAACTGATGAATTCAAAAGTTCGATTCGAACCCGTGTAAAAATTTAGAATAAAAAAAGTTACTATAAAGTACTTTTAAAAGTTGTTTCACTAGTGATGAAATTAATTCTAAGTGGAACTTATTAAGTTACTTTAAGTATACTTAAAAAGTAAAAATTAATTCTTTGGTCTGTTTAATTTTGTTGGCTAACCTTGATATTTTGAGCGAATTAATATAAATTACTTTTTGAAGAAAGAAAATAAATTTCATCGACTTCATGGAACGAAATTACTTTAAAGTAATTAAACAAGTACTTAAAATGAATTCCTATGACTATAACTGTCTCAGAAAACAATTCATTTCTATAGTAATTCAAATTTCGTTTTCAACCTATGAATTTTTCATAATTAATAAAAAGTACCTTTTTAAATTGAAAAAAATAAATTTCATCGACTTCATGGAATGAAATTACTTTGAAGTAATTGAAATAGTGACAAAAATTAATTATAAAAACTGTTTGTTCGACAAAGTAATTAATAGTAATTATGAAAGTTGGAAAATTAAAAAATATTATTTGAAAAAGTGATATTAAGTTTGAAAAGTTCATTTTTTCTACTTAATTAATATGTAAATTAATTAAAAGTTCTTTTTAAATACTTTTTCGTTTACAATGGCGAAAGAAATTCAATTATTTCACTTTGTAAACTCATCAAAACTTCAGAAGTATTGAAAATCGAATTTAATCGAGAGATCATTTCCTTGACTTGATTTGCTAATTCTTTTTGTTGATAAAGATTTATTTTCATCCATTCAGATTCGAAATCTGTTTCATAATCTTGAGAAAATTCTGTTGCTCTCTGAGAATCTAAATCTAAAATCGTCGTTCTTTGTTGTAAAGGACCGTTGACAGCTGATAAAAGATTCAAAGCACAAGTTTCTGCATCTTCTTGAGAAATTTTCATCGAAATCGATTGTAAAGCTAAAGTTAATCGAAAACATCGATCAGCTGCTATTGAAATCGTGTTTCGAGTTAATTGAGTTCGTTGGTTGATTTAGAGTTGTTAAAGATGAAATCGAAATTGTTGAAATAGGGACTTCATTCGAAACAGCTTTATCAATATTTTGTTGATTTATTTTATTAAATTGTTGAGAAAAAGAAGTTAATAATTGTGAAACAGTGTTATAACGTCAAGGAATATGTTTCTTCTCGATTCACGTTCACATGCTTTTTTTTAAATTTAATTCAAAAATATCTGTATTTTGATAGGTTATTAATTTTCCATAATTATCCAATATCATTATCAGCGCACTAATGTGCCTATGTTTAATTAAAAAAAAACACTAAATTTTCAGTAAAAAAACTAAACCAGCAAGTTAAGTTAAGGATAATAACTAATCACATTTAGTTTTTCTAAATTTGAATTGCTGATTTGATTAGGAAAAGAAAAGGTTCTGTAGAGAGAAACAGTTACAAATAAAAATGATATTTTTGTCAATCTCTGATTAATCAAAATAATTGTCGATGGATATTCTTGAGAAAATGTCTAATCAACTGTTTAATTACATAAATATTTCAAATAGATTATTCGACGTGTTCAAATAATAGACAAATCAAATTCATCAAACTCAAACATTTTATTTTTCAATAAAAGTCACGAAATGTTTATCTACTGGATTTTGTTCTGTTTTTCTCTCCGATTCAAACTCAATTCCTAGTTTCCTCTAATCAACCAATTTTCTGTTCGAATTCTTCTTGAGCTCGAACAACAACAACATTTGCTAATCACAGTCATATCGATTTACATTTCAATCCCACTAACTCTATTTACACTTTCAACCATGACAACGGACAAATTCTCATTTCAACCAAGAATTCAAAGTCAAAGCAGATTTTATATTCGAATTTATCTCCCTCAACACCCTCAACACCCTCTCTCTTGTGCGACCATGTATAAAGTACGTGTTTCATCTTGTATATGAACACGATTTGGAAACATGAAATAGCCGAATAAACATCTTATATCGAGAGTGGCAGTTCGCTACTTCTCCATTTCGTCTCACATTCCACCACTCATTCTATCAATTCATTCATTTAAAATTCGTTAGATTTGTATTTGAGAGAATTTAAAAACAAATGAAATATATTAATATCGACAGTAATCAATCAACAATCCAAATCAATTACGAAACAAATTATTTCATATGTAGATTTTACCAAAATCCAACAACTAGTACATAACGATTTGGATATTTAATAGTAGAACTCATTTACAAATAACGATGACAATTATAACCACTTTTTAAAGTCAATTTTTTGACTAACAGTACATATACTAATCAAAAGTCGTAAGTAATTTACTTAGTTTATCCAATATCTGTCAATTCAAAGTCTCAAGAAATTAAACTTGTAAAATCATGAAAATTTAGATAGAAGAAACATTTGTTGATCGATAATATTTAATGACGTGACTTATCTTCTTATTGACAAAACCGGCAAATTCTTTTAAAAAACATGTCGACAGTTGAAATCAACAGACAGATAAAAACAAATCTTTGCAATTCAAATGTTTCTTCGGATTTGTATTGGTTTGTTCATCTATCAACAACAATATTTGACTAGTACAACTTTCTCATTTAATCAACCGAGATTTCGAATCAATGCAACTTGGAATTTAAATGCAACGACTTTTGTCAATGAAAGTTTTGTGGGCACATCTCCGCGTGGTATCTTTGTCAATTCAAACAATTCAATTTACATACTCAATAAAAACACTGGTCAAATTCTTATTTGGCTAAATGAAAATCATCTTAATCCAACAAAAACTGTCGAGGGTAATTTATTAGAACCATTATCATTATTTGTCACAACGAATGGTGATATTTACGTTGATAATGGATATAACAATAGTCGTGTGGATAAATGGATTCGAGAAAATGAAGGATGGATATCGGTTATGAATGTTACATCATATTGTTTCGGTCTTTTCGTTGATATTTATGAGAGCTTATATTGTTCAATGTATCATAATCATCGAGTTGATAAAAAATGGTCAAATGGCATAACAACAATCATTGCTGGAACAGGTGTTCGAGGATCTCAATCGGATATGCTTTATTATCCTTGGGGAATATTCGTTGATATTAATTTAGATTTATATGTTGCCGATTGTGACAATCATCGAATTCAATTATTTCGATTGAATCAACGAAATGGAATAACTGTCGCAGGAAATGGATCAACAAAACTAACAATCAAACTTATTTATCCAACAGGGATTGTTCTCGATGGTGATCAATATCTTTTTATTGTTGATCAAGGAAATCATCGAATAATTGGTTCAGATGAAAATGGTTTTCGTTGTATTTTTGGATGTTCTGGTTACGGTTCAACAAACGATAAATTAACTTATCCTCATACTATGTCATTCGATAGCTATGGAAATATTTATGTCACCGATCGATATAATCATCGAATACAAAAGATCTCTTTATCAAAGAAATCTGATCGTAAGTATGAAAATTGTTCGATTTTCTCGAAATCAACATCCAAATTCTCATTTTCTACTTTTGACTAATCATTGTTTCGCATGAGTTTTCTCTCGATTTAACAGAGAAATCGATCCATGTTAATCAGAGATCGTAGATAAGAAGAGAGAAATGAATCGTTTATTCCATGCCAAAGGAAATCTGGTTACTGTCATATGAAGGTGAATATAAATTTGTAGAAAAATCAATTAAAGGGAAATCAATAAATTGTAAAAAAAAATTTCAGTGTTACAGAAAAGTGTGATGCTTGCAGTGTCGATGGCTCTATGTTTTTAATTTTCATTTTAACACCTTGAGGACAAGATTTCTGACTTTAGTTTTACTTTCAAGTTAAGGTTGATTGTTGCGTATGACTAAATGGTAATAGTCTTTTAAGATGGTGAACGATATGTTCTTGTTGATTAAAGATTTGAATTGTAGAATCGTTACGAACAAATGAATTCAGTGAGAATCAAAAATAAAAGCTATCGTTCGTAATTTATTCGATTGATTTAGAAATCAATTAAATTTGTTAAAATTTCTCTGATTTTCGAATTTGTCGCAAAATCAAATTCTCCATTAACTCGTTACTCTTTAAGAAATGCAAATCGTTTTTCAATGAGAAATCAACGATTTATCCCAGTAGAAATTGTTAAAATTCAACGAGAAACACTTCATCCATTTTTCTTTCTCGTTCTCTGATCGCACGATCATAGTCTTAAATATTTCACCATTTCTGCTAGAAATCGAACAATTTCCCTATTGATAGTTCCGTTAGTCCACTACTACTTTTCTCATATCATGAAAAACTTTTCATTTACTTCGTAGTTTTGACACTTTCATATAATCAACCAAGATTTTGTTTAAACACAACATGGAATTTAAATGCAACGACTTTTGCCAATCAAAGTTTTGTGAGCGCAAACCCGTATGGTATCTTTATCAATTCAAACAATTCAATTTACATACCCAATCGAGAAACTGGCCAAATTCATATGTGGCAAAATGAAAATCATCTTAATTCGACAAAAACTATTTCGAGTAGTTTATCTGATCCATTATCACTATTTGTTACAACGAATGGTGATATTTATGTTGTTAATGGAAATAAGCGTCGTGTCGATAAATGGATTCGAGAAAATGAAACATGGATATCGGTTATGAATGTTACATCAGCATGTTACGGTCTTTTCGTTGATATTTATGAGAATTTATATTGTTCACTGTTGAATAATCATCGAGTTGATAAAAAATGGTCAAATGGCACAACAACAATCGTTGCTGGAACAGGTGTTGCAGGATTTCAATCGGATATGCTCCATGCTCCTCATGGAATATTCGTTGATATTAATTTAGATTTATATGTTGCAGATTATAGAAATCATCGAATTCAATTATTTCGATTGAATCAACGAAATGGAATAACTGTTGCAGGAAAAGGATCATCAAAACTAACAATCGAACTTAAATATCCAACAGGAATTATTCTCGATGGTGATCAACATCTTTTTATTGTCGATAAAGATAATCATCGAATAATTGGTTCAGATGAAAATGGTTTTCGTTGTATTTTTGGATGTTCTGGTCAAGGTTCAACAAACGATAAATTATCTGTTCCTGTTGCTATGTCATTTGATAGTTATGGAAATATTTATGTCATCGATCGAGATAATCATCGAGTACAAAAAATCGTGAAAAACCAAGTCTGCAGTAAGTTTTGTTTTTCTTTTGATTTGAAATAGAAACTGTTTTCCTCGAAGTTCCATCAACAAGTGAACCAACAATAACAACAGGTGAATTGAATTATTTTAAAAAAAAAGAAACATCAATCGAATTCCATTGATTTTTCAGAAACTATTACGGAAAGTACAACAACAACAACATTGATGGAAGTTAAAAATCGATCAGATTGTAATTCTATAATAATAAACTTAATTCCTCAATCAAATCCCCGAACACAGGCATATCAATATCGTCGAAGTCAGGATTTTTATATTTTATCGACAATAAAATTCAATTGTAACAAAACTTTATCAACAATTCAAAACTGGTCAATTAAAAACTCGACAAATAAGAATTTTTCAGAAATTGAATTTGATAAAAAGATCGTAACAAGTCGAAGTGAATTGTATATTCCATCAAATACTCTTCAATATGGAATTTATCAATTAGAATTAAGAGTAACAATTGAAGACAATCCAAATTTAACAAATAGTTCATCAGTTTATATTGAAATCAGTCCATCAGGTGTAACAGCAAATCTCGTTCCATTGGGAACATCAGTTGTCACCAGTGGTGATCAACAGAATTTAATTTTAAATCCAGGAAATTATTCAAAAGATCCCGATGGATTTGAATTTAATTCTTCGGATTGGAAATACGAATATTTTTGTCGATTTTATCCTCCAGTCGAATCATTAGTTAAAATCAATGTTTTTTTCAATTTAACTCAATTTGAATACAAAGGAAATCAATCTTCAT
>Ga0209914_1003276_pt1 | contig 11659 bp, 9 predicted proteins | sample ThiBiot_500_plan_FD_183949 | JGI IMG/M metagenome (GOLD analysis project Ga0209914, IMG submission 183949) | Wastewater bioreactor microbial communities from Cape Town, South Africa - Thiocy_cont_500_plan (SPAdes) | ecosystem: Engineered > Bioreactor > Thiocyanate-remediating > Anaerobic-Aerobic ...
GGCCGGGCGGCGACGAATTCCTCGTGGTGCTGCCGGCGACGGATCTGCCGACCGCCAATGTGGTCGCCGACCGCATCCGCAGCGCCATCGCCGACGCCGACCTGCGCGGCGTGCTGGGGGCGGGAACGCTGGGCGGCATCACCGTGTCGGTGGGCGTGGCGCCGTTCCGGCCGGGCGACAGCCTGCGCAGCCTGCTCGATTGCGCCGACCGCTCGCTCTATGCGGCCAAGCGCCAGGGACGCAACCGCGTGGTGGTCGACCTCGCGGAAGCGGCCTGAGGCCTGCCGCCCGACCGCGCTAGATGACCCGCGCCAGGTGGAAGCTGCGCAGCACCGTGTGGTCGCGCAGGCCGAAGGCCGGCACCGTGCCGGTCTCGAGCCGGTCGATGATGGGTTTGCTGTCCTTGATGGCGGAGGCGTCGACCACCACCGAAAGCAGCGGCCGCTGCTCGCTGCGGGCTCTCTGCAGCAGGTCGAACAGCAGCGCCCGGACGTCGCCGCGGGCGGCGCAGGCGACGCATTCGCTGCCCGGCTGGTGCTCGTGCAGCGCCGGCTCGAGATGCAGAACGCGCGCGCCGGGCTCGACGGCGCCCAGCCCCGCCGGGCTGGTGACGACGGTCACGGGAATGGACGACGCGGTCCGGTCGTAGGGCGTCGCTATCACGACGCCTTCTCCGTCGCCGGGGTGTAGTTGAGGATCTGGCCGAGCCAGCGTTCCACCTCGCGCACCGCCATGCCCTTGCGTCTGGCGTAGTCCTCGACCTGGTCGCGCTCCACCTTGGCGACGCCGAAATAATAGGCCTCGGGGTGGCTGAGATAGAGCCCGGAGACCGACGAGCCGGGCCACATCGCATAGCCTTCGGTGAGCTCGACGCCGATCCGCTGCCGGGCGTTGAGCAGCCGGAACAGCGTGGTCTTTTCGGTGTGGTCGGGCTGCGCCGGATAGCCGGGCGCGGGGCGGATGCCGCGGTATTTTTCGAGGATCAGCTCGTCCGGCGTCGCGTGCTCGTCGGCGGCGTAGCCCCAGAATTCCTTGCGCACGCGCTCGTGCATCGCTTCGGCGAAGGCCTCGGCGAAGCGGTCGGCCAGCGCCTTGATGACGATGGCGGAGTAGTCGTCGTTCTTGCGCTCGAAGCGTTCGGCGATGAGGTGCTCCTCGAGCCCGGCCGTGACCACGAAGCCGCCGATATAGTCCGGCGTTCCAACCGGCGCGACGAAGTCGGCGAGGGCGAGGTTGGGCTTGTCCTTGAGCTTTCCGAGCTGCTGGCGCAGCGTATAGAAGGTCGCGAGCTCCTCGCTGCGGCTGTCGTCGGTATAGAGCCTGATGTCGTCGCCGACGCTGTTGGCCGGCCAGAAGCCGATCACTGCCTTGGGCCGGAACCAGTTCTTCTGCAGCACCTCGCGCAGCATCGCCTGCGCGTCCTCCCAGAGCTGGCGGGCGGCCGGACCGCGTTCCGGATCGTCGAGCACGGCGGGGTAGCGGCCGCGGATTTCCCAGGCCTGGAAGAACGGCGTCCAGTCGATGTAGCGATGCAGCTCGTTGAGGTCGTAGCTCTCGAACACGCGCGTGCCGAGGAAGCTCGGCTTGGGCGGCGTATAGGCCGACCAGTCGGTCTTGAAGGCGTTGGCGCGCGCCGCGGCGAGCGGCAGGCGCTGCTTTTCGGCCTCCGCCTCGGCATGGCGCCGGGCCACCTTTTCGTACTCGGCCTTCACGTCGGCGACGTAGGCCGGCCGCTGCTCCTTGCTGAGCAGCGCCGAGACCACGCCGACGGCGCGGCTGGCGTCGTTGACGTGCACGGTCGGGCCGCTGGTGTATTGCGGATGGATCTTCACCGCCGTGTGCACGCGCGAGGTGGTGGCGCCGCCGATCAGCAGCGGGATGTCGAAGCCCTCGCGCTCCATCTCGGCGGCGACATGCACCATCTCGTCGAGCGAGGGGGTGATGAGGCCGCTGAGCCCGATGGCGTCCACCTTTTCGGCGCGCGCCGTATCGAGGATCTTCTGCGTCGGCACCATCACGCCGAGGTCGATGATCTCGTAATTGTTGCAGCTCAGGACGACGCCGACGATGTTCTTGCCGATGTCGTGCACGTCGCCCTTGACGGTGGCCATCAGGATCTTGCCGGCCGACCTGAACTCGCCGCCGCCGTCCTTGTCGGCCTCCATGTAGGGCAGGAGCTTGGCCACGGCCTGCTTCATCACGCGGGCGGATTTGACCACCTGCGGCAGGAACATCTTGCCCGAGCCGAACAGGTCGCCCACGACGCTCATGCCGGCCATCAGCGGCCCCTCGATGACGTCGAGCGGCCGCGCCGCCTCGATCCGCGCCGCCTCGGTGTCCTCGTCGATGAATTCGGTGATGCCGTTGACCAGGGCGTGGCTGATGCGCTCGGCCACCGGCTTTTCGCGCCAGCTCATGTCCTTGGCCTTGCCCTCCTGCGCGGCGCCGCCCTTGTAGCGTTCGGCGAGGTCGAGCAGGCGCTCGGTGGCGTCGGCGCGGCGGTTGCGGATCACATCCTCGCAGGCCTCCCGCAGCTCGGGGTCGATGCTCTCATACACCGCGAGCTGGCCGGCATTGACGATGCCCATGTCCATGCCCGCCTGGATGGCGTGGTAGAGGAACACCGCATGCATCGCCTCGCGTACCGGCTCGTTGCCGCGGAACGAGAAGCTGAGGTTGGAGACGCCGCCCGAAATGTGGACGAAAGGCAGGGTCTGCCGGATGGCGCGCGTCGCCTCGATGAAGTCGACGCCATAGTTCCGGTGCTCGTCGATGCCGGTGGCGACGGCGAAGATGTTGGGGTCGAAGACGATGTCCTCGGGCGGAAAGCCGACCTCTTCGGTCAGCAGCTTGTAGGCGCGGCTGCAGATGTCGATCTTGCGCTGCTGCGTGTCGGCCTGGCCCTGCTCGTCGAACGCCATCACCACCACGGCGGCGCCGTAGGCGCGCACCAGCCGGGCGGCTTCGAGGAATTTGTCGACGCCCTCCTTCATCGAGATCGAGTTGACCAGCGGCTTGCCCTGCACGCATTTCAGCCCGGCCTCGATCACCTCGAATTTCGAGCTGTCGATCATCAGCGGCACGCGCGCGATGTCCGGCTCGGCGGCGAGCAGGTTGAGGAACTCGACCATCACCTTGGCGGAATCGATCAGGCCTTCGTCCATGTTGACGTCGATCACCTGCGCGCCGTTCTGCACCTGGTCGCGGGCGACCTCGAGCGCGGCGGTGTAGTCGCCGGCGGTGATCAGCTTGCGGAAGCGGGCGGAGCCGGTGACGTTGGTGCGCTCGCCGACGTTCACGAACGGAATCTCCGGCGTCAGCGTGAACGGCTCGAGCCCGGACAGGCGAAGCTGGCGCGGCACCTGCGGCACCTGGCGCGGCTTGTGCCGGGCGGCGACTTCGGCGAAGGCGCGGATGTGGTCGGGCGTGGTACCGCAGCAGCCGCCGACGATGTTGACCAGCCCTTCGCGCGCGAACGTCTCGATCTGGCGGGCCATGAACTCGGGCGTTTCGTCATAGCCGCCGAATTCGTTGGGCAGGCCGGCATTGGGGTAGGCGCAGATGAAGGTATCGGCGACGTCGCTGAGCTCGGCGACGTGCGGCCGCATGGCGTTGGCGCCGAGCGCGCAATTGAGGCCGATGGTGAAGGGCTTGGCATGCCGCACCGAATACCAGAACGCCGTCGGCGTCTGCCCGCTGAGGGTGCGGCCGGAAAGGTCGGTGATGGTGCCCGAGATCATGATCGGCAGCTCGAAGCCGCGCTCGGCAAAGATGCGCTGCGCCGCGAAGATGCCGGCCTTGGTGTTGAGCGTGTCGGTGATGGTCTCGAACAGCAGCAGATCGGCGCCGCCGTCGATCAGGCCGTTGATCGCTTCCGTGTAGGAGGCGGCGATCTGGTCGAAGGTGATGTTGCGATGGCCCGGATTGTTGACGTCGGTCGACATCGACGCCGTCTTGTTGAGCGGTCCGAGCGCGCCCGCGACGAACCGCCGCCGGCCGTCCTTGTCGAAGGCGAGCTGCGCCGCCTCGCGCGCCAGCGTCGCGCCGGCGACGTTGAGCTCGTAGGCGAGCCCCTCCATGCCGTAGTCCGCCTGCACGATCGAGGTCGACGAGAACGTGTTGGTCTCGCAGATATCGGCACCGGCGAGGAAGTATTCGAGGTGGATGTCGCGGATCGCCTCGGGCAGGGTGAGCACCAGCAGATCGTTGTTGCCGCGCACGTCCTTGTGCCAGTCCCTGAAGCGCTCGCCGCGATAGCCGGCCTCGTCCAGCTTGAGCTGCTGGATCATCGTCCCCATCGCGCCGTCGAGCACGAGGATACGCTCCCTCGCGGCGGCCGTGAGGGCGGCGCGGGCATCGGTATGGGGCGGCAGCGGCTTGGTCATGGCGAAATCTGTTCCCTTTGGCGGGCCTCATAGGCCCGGCCGGCGCGTCAACGCTAGGACACGGGATATAAAGATATCTTTATATCAACGCCAGAGGCCGGACAAGCCACGGTTTTTTGCGCTAAGCGGGACGGCGGAAACAGTCTTTCGCGTGTGCACCCCATGACCCCGTTCCTGCTCATTCCCGGCCTCAATTGCGATGCCCGCGTCTACGCGCCCGCCGCCGCTGCCCTGTGGCAGTACGGCCCGGTGACCATTGCCTGCCACCTCGCGGGCGAGGACATGGCGCAGATCGCCGCCGCGATCCTCAAGGACGCGCCGCCGGCGTTTGCGCTCGGCGGCTTCTCGATGGGAGGCTACCTCGCCTTCGAGATCCTGCGGCAGGCGCCGGAGCGCGTGCTGAAGCTGGCGCTGATCGACACCCGCGCCGAAGCCGATCCGCCCGACGTCGCCGACACCCGCCGCCGGCGTGCCGCGCTCGCCCGCGGCGGCAAGTTCCCGCTGGTGGTCGAGCAGTCCTTCCCCGACTCCGTGCACCCCGACAATGTCGCCGAATCGCGGCTCTATTCGCTGCACCGCACCATGGCCGAGGCCAACGGCCCCGGGGCCTATGTGCGGCAGCAGCAGGCGATCCTCGCCCGTCCGGACTCGCGGCCGATGCTGGCCGCCATCCGCGTGCCGACCACCATCATCGTCGGGGAGGGCGACCGGATCACCCCGCCGGCCTCCGCCGAGACCATGCACCGGGGCATTGCCGGCAGCGTGCTCGAGGTCATCCCGCGCGCCGGCCACCTGGCGCTGCTGGAGCAGCCCGAGCTGGTCAACGCCGCGTTGCGCGCCTGGGCCACGCGCTAGATCGGCGCAATTCGACACAAATTAACCCGGCTGCAACCACGATCCCCGATGTTCCGCGAACGTCCCGGCGGTGTTGCTAAAATACCGCCTCGATCGGGGTTGAGGTGCGTTGTTGTCGTTGTCGAGTCTGCGTGGCTGGCGCCTGCTGGCGCTGATTGTCGTGATGGCGCCGGTGATCGCCGCCTGCGCGACCAACCATGGGCACGTCAAGCGTGCCGCCTTCACCTCCAAGGAGTTCGGCGTCGCCGTCTCGCCGCGCGTGACCACGGCGAAATACCCGCCGCGCGGCGGCGGCCGGGTGATGCCCGAAACGCCCTATGTCGTGCGCGGCAAGACCTACAAGCCGGTGGACGGGCCGGGCTATGTCGAGACCGGCGAGGCCTCCTGGTACGGCCAGGATTTTCACGGCCGCCGCACCGCCAATGGCGAAATCTTCGGCGCCTACTACCTGACCGCGGCGAGCCCGGTGCTGCCGATCCCGAGCTATGCCCGCGTCACCAATCTCGAAAACGGCCGCTCGGTGCTGGTCCGCATCAACGACCGCGGACCGTATCTGCAGGGCCGCGTCGCCGACCTGAGCTACGAGGCGGCCTCGCTCCTCGGCTACGTCGACAAGGGCAGCGCCCATGTGCAGATTCAGTATGTCGGGCCGGCGCCGCTCAACGGCGACGACAACCGCATGCTGATGGCCTCGCTCAACACCACCTCGCCGATCGAGCAGCAGGGCGGGGGCGACATCCGCGTCGCCTATGCGGAGACGGCGCCCAGGGCATCCTCGCGCTCCGGCCCGCGCGACCGCGACCCGCTGTCGGGCGGCCTGATCGGCGGCATCGTCAGCCTGTTCGGCTATGCCGAAACGCCGCAGAGCGGCCGGGACATCAACGCCGCGGTCGACGCCGCCAGCGCCATGGCCACCCGCGCCGCGGCGCTCGACGACTGGAAGGCGGCGGTCGACGACGACGCCCGCAAGATCAGGCTCGAGCTCGGCACCTTCAGCGATCCGGTGGCGGCGCTCTCGGTCGAGGAATCGTTTGCCATGCTCGGCGCCGTGGACGAGGACGTCGTCCAGACCGGCGCCCGGCCGGCCACACGCTTGACACTTACCCATCTTAAGCCCGGTGTGGCGCGCAGCGATGTCCTGTCGCTTGCGCAACAACTTGGCCTCACCGACATAGTTCTTTATTAGTCGGACTGCGCCGCGGCGGCGCGTAAGTGATTGGACTCATGCGGTTTCGCTTCGGCCTGACCCTGCTGGCATGGATTTTGGCGATCGGCCTGGTTGCGCCCGCCTGGGCGCAGGAGTTCGACAGCAAGGCGAAATTCGCCGTGCTGATGGACTACGAGACCGGCTCCATCCTCTACGCCAAGAACGCCGACGAGCACCTCGAGCCGGCCAGCATGGCCAAGCTGATGACGCTGGCGGTGGTGTTCACCTACCTGCAGCAGAAAAAGCTCAGCCTCAACGACGAGTTCTTCATCTCCGAGCATGCCTGGCGCGAGGGCGGCGCCTCGTCGGGCGGCTCGACCATGTTCGCGGTGCTCAACTCCAAGATCCGGGTCGAGGATTTGCTCAAGGGCGTCATCGTGCAATCGGGCAACGACGCGGCGATCGCGCTGGCCGAGGGCATCGGCGGCACCGAGCAGACCTTCGCCAAGATCGAGAACCAGCTCGCCAGGCAGATCGGGCTGACCAATTCGAACTTCGTCAACGCCACCGGGCTGCCCGACCCGGACCAGTATTCGACGGCGCACGACCTCGCGATCCTCAGCCGCTACATCATCAAGACCTTCCCGGAATACTATCCGATCTTCGCGATGCCGGAGTTCACCTGGAACAAGATCCGGCAGTCGAACCGCAATTCGCTGCTCGAGGTCGGCATCGGCGTCGACGGCCTCAAGACCGGCCACACCGAGGAATCGGGCTATGGCGAGGTGGTGTCGGCGCCCAATGACGGGCGGCGGCTGATCGCCGTGCTGCACGGGCTCAAGACCATGCGCGAACGCGCCGAGGAGGCGCGCAAGCTGATCACCTGGGGCATGCGCGGCTTCGAGCTGCTGCCGGTCTATGGCGAAGGCAAGGTGGTGGCCTACGCCAATGTGTTCGGCGGCGAGAAGTCGAGCGTCGGCATGATCGGCAAGGGCAAGATCGATCTGTTCGTGCCCAAGGGCTCGAGCAACTGCCCGGCGGCGACGGTGACCTATCGCGGCCCGCTGCGGCCGCCGGTGCAGCAGGGCCAGGAGATCGGCAAGCTGCATGTGTTCTGCGACGGCAAGGAGGTGCAGACCACGCCGCTCTATGCCGAGGAGACCGTGGACCAGGGCGACCTGTTCCGCCGCTCGACCGATGCGGCCAAGCAATTGCTGCTCGGCTGGCTGCCCTGATGCCCGGCGATATTTCGCATGACGCGCGCTTCATCACGTTCGAGGGTGGTGAAGGGGTCGGCAAGTCGACCCAGGTGAAGCGCCTCGTGGCCGCGCTCGGCGACCGCGCCATCGAGGCCAGGCGCACGCGCGAGCCGGGCGGCACGCCCAAGGCCGAGGCGGTCCGCGCCTTCATCCTGCAGGGCCGTTCGGAAGCCTGGGGACCGGGCGCCGAGGCGGTGCTGTTCGCCAATCTCGAGGCCGGGCGCTGGGTGATCTCGGACCGCTTCTCGGATTCGACCCGCGCCTATCAGGGGCTGACCGGCGGCGTCGACGTCAAGCTCATCGACGCGCTGGAGGAACTGGCGCTCAACGGCCACAAGCCGGACCTGACCATCGTCCTCGACATGGACCCGGAGCTGGCGTTCCGCCGCGTGCTGGCGCGCGAGACCGAAGCCGTGCTGGCCGAAACCGGCGACCGCTTCGAGAAGGAAGATCTCGACTGGCACCGCCGGCTGCGCGACGCCTTCCTCGACATTGCCCGGCGCAATGCCGAACGTTGCGTGGTGATCCCGGCCAACCAGTCCGAGGATGCGCTGCATCAGGAAATCTGGGACCTGCTGCTGCGGCGCTTTCCCGAGCTGCGGGTCGAGCAGACGGCGTGAGCGGCGAGGACGATCTTCGCGAGCCCGACCAGCTCGCCGGCGTCCCGCTGCCGGAAAGCCGTTCCAGCGTGGTCGGCCACGCCGCGGCGCGCGCCAAGGTCATGGCGGCGCTGGCGGCGTCCCGGCTGCCGGGCGGCATGCTGCTGCACGGCCCGCGCGGTATCGGCAAGGCCACCTTCGCCTTCGACATTGCCCGCGAAGTGTTCGGCCGCACCGGCGACGAGAGCCCCGAGCACGTCGCGGCGCAGATGGCGGCCGGCGCCTATCCGAATTTGCGCGTGCTGCGCAAGGCGCCGCGCGACACCGGCAAGGGCTTCTACACCGCCATCCGGGTGGAGGAGGTGCGCGGCCTGATCGAGGAGGCGCGGATGACGCGCGGCCGCGCCGGCTTCCGCATCGTCATCGTGGACTCGATCGACGACTGCAACCCGTCCTCGGCCAACGCGCTGCTGAAGATTCTCGAGGAACCGCCGCCCGAGACGCTGTTCCTCTTGGTCTCGCACAAGCCGGGCGGCCTGCTGCCCACCATCCGCTCGCGCTGCCAGCAGGTGGCGCTGCGGCCGCTGCCCGATGCCGAGGTCCGCAGCGTGCTGGGGGAGGGGCCGGGGGTCGAGCATGCCGTGGAACTGGCCGCGGGCCGGCCGCGGCGCGGCTTCGAGGCGCTGGCGCTGGGCGAAAATGCCGGGCTCACGGCGCTGCAGGGCTGGCTGCGCGGGCCCGCGAACGGCGGCGCCGCGGTGTATCTGGGCATCGCCGACGCGCTGGCGGCCGACAAGGACGGGGCGGCGTTCGCCTTCGGCCGCGAGATGCTGGCCGACTGGATCGCCGCCGAAGCCCGCAATGCCGCCGGTTCCGGGCAAAATGCCCGGCTTGCCTCGGCCACGGCGCTATGGGACAAGGCCACCGCCGCCTTTGCCGATGCCGACGAGTACAACCTCGACGCGCGGCAGACGCTGGTCTCGATCTTCGACGAGATCAGGCGGCACGCCCAGACCCATCTCGCCGCAGCCCCAGTCCGATGACCCGCAACGCCTATTACATCACCACTGCCATCGCCTATCCGAACGGGGAGCCGCATATCGGGCACGCCTACGAGATGATCGCGACCGACGCGATCGCCCGCTGGCGCCGGCTCGAGGGGCGCGACGTGTTCTTTCTCACCGGCACCGACGAGCACGGGCTCAAGATGGTGCAGACGGCGCAGCGCGAGGGGCTGTCGACGCGGGCGCTCGCCGACCGCAATTCGGCGCGCTTCCGCGAGCTGGCGAAGACGCTGGACATCTCCAACACCGACTTCATCCGCACCACCGAAGAACGGCATTTCAGATCGAGCCAGGAGATCTGGCGGCGCATGGCGGCGGCCAACAATGGCGACATCTATCAGTCCACCTACAAGGGCTGGTACTCGGTGCGCGACGAGGCGTATTTCGACGCGGACGAGCTCACCGACGGGGAGGGCGGCAAGAAGTTCGCGCCGTCCGGCGCCGAAGTGAAATGGGTGGAGGAGGACAGCTATTTCTTCCGCCTGTCGGCCTACCAGGACCGGCTGCTGCAGCTCTACGAGGAGCAGCCCGATTTCATCGCTCCGGCGGAGCGGCGCAACGAGATCATCTCCTTTGTCAAGCGCGGCCTGCAGGACGTCTCCATTTCCAGAACGACGTTCGACTGGGGTATTCCGGTGCCGAACGCGCCGGGCCACGTGATGTATGTGTGGATCGACGCGCTCACCAACTACATCACCGGCGTTGGCTTTCCCGACGACAAGGGCGCGCAGTTCCAGAAATACTGGCCGGCCGACCTGCACGTGATCGGCAAGGACATCATCCGCTTTCACACCGTGTACTGGCCGGCCTTCCTGATGAGCGCCGGCATCCCGGTGCAGAAGCGCGTCTTCGCCCACGGCTTCTTGACGTCGGAAGGCAAGAAGATGTCGAAGTCGCTGGGCAACGTCGTCGATCCGTTCGCGCTGGTGGACGAGTTCGGCGTCGATCCGGTGCGCTACTACCTCTTGCGCGAAGTGTCGTGGGGGCAGGACGGCGACTGGGGCCGCGACAAGTTCGTCAACCGCAACAATGCCGACCTCGCCAACAATTTCGGCAATCTGGCGCAGCGCTCGCTGGCGATGATCGCCAAAAATTTCGGCGGCGAGCTGCCGCCGCGGCAGGAGGGCTCGGGCGAGGACGGCAAGATCGTCGCCGAAACCATCGCCGCCGTCTCGCGCATGGAAGAGGCGATGGTCACCGAGCAGTTGCACGAAGCGGCCACCGAGCTGATCGGCGCGCTGAGCGCGGCCAACCTCTATTTCGCCGAGCAGGCGCCGTGGGGCAGGAAGGACGACCTCGCGCGCATGGGCGCGATCCTCGCCACCACAGCCGACGTGGTGCGCCGCTGCGCCATCGCCGCGCAGCCCTTCGTGCCGCAATCGGCGGCCAAGGTGCTCGACCTGCTGGCGGTGCCGGCCGGCGAGCGGCTGCTGCAGCACGCGCTCGATCCCGACCTTTTCGTTGCGGCCGGCACCAGGCTGCCGCCGCCCGAGCCGGTGTTCAGGAAGTTCGAGCAGGTGAAGGCCGGCTGAAGTGCTGATCGACAGCCATTGTCATCTGGATTTCCCCGAGCTCGCCGCCGACCGCGCCGGCGTCCTGGCGCGCGCCAAGGCCAATGGCGTCGACGGCGTGGTCACCATCTCCACCCGGGTGAAGCAGTTCGCGCAGCTACGCGCGATAACCAGCGAGGATGTCACGGTGTGGTGTTCCGTCGGCACCCACCCGCATCACGCCCACGAGGAGCTCGATATCACCACCGACGACCTCGTCCGGCTGGCCGAAACCCCTTGCTGCGTGGCCATTGGCGAGGTCGGGCTCGACTATCACTACGAGGGCGATCCGGTCGCCCAGGCCACCGGTTTCCGCCGCCACATCGCCGCCTCCAGAATCACCAGGCTGCCGCTGGTGATCCACGCCCGCGACGCCGACGACGACGTCGCCGCAATCCTCGAGGAAGAGATGGAGAAAGGCGCTTTTCCCTTTGTTCTGCATTGCTTTTCCTCCGGCATGGATCTGGCGCGCCGCGGCCTCGCCCTGGGCGGCTACATCTCCTTTTCCGGCATCCTCACCTTCAAGAACGCCCCCATCATCCACGACGTCGCAAAGCTGGCGCCCGCCGACCGCATCCTGGTCGAGACCGATGCGCCCTACCTCGCCCCGGTGCCGCATCGCGGCCGCACCAACGAGCCCGGCTTCGTGCTGCATACCGCCGAAAAACTGGCGGAATTGCGCGGCGTGCCGCTCGACGAGATCGGACGGGTGACGACCGAAAATTTCTACCGCCTGTTCTCCAAGGCGAAGCCGGCGTAATGGCGCGGGCGCAGAGCATCGTCGCCACCATCATGGGGTG
>Ga0209914_1003280_pt1 | contig 11638 bp, 8 predicted proteins | sample ThiBiot_500_plan_FD_183949 | JGI IMG/M metagenome (GOLD analysis project Ga0209914, IMG submission 183949) | Wastewater bioreactor microbial communities from Cape Town, South Africa - Thiocy_cont_500_plan (SPAdes) | ecosystem: Engineered > Bioreactor > Thiocyanate-remediating > Anaerobic-Aerobic ...
GATAGATAGATAGATAGATAGATAGATAGATAGATAGATAGATAGATAGATAGATAGATAGATAGATAGATAGATAGATAGATAGATAGATAGATAGATAGATAGATAGATAGATAGATAGATTGATAGATAGATCACGATAGATAGATAGATTGATAGATAGATAGATCACGATAGATCACGATAGATCACGATAGATCACGATAGATCATACATGAATATCGAGTATGTTCCATCCAGGCTCAATAGAGTCGATGGCGTATGCGAGTTCTTGTTGACACGCGTTCTGTTTCGATCGTGGATCGGCATCGTCATCGATCGATCTTTCATTCGTTATTCGTTGAGTGGATTGGCTCGACGTACGTTGGTAACGAATCGAATATGTAGCAGAAGGAACAACAGCAACAGTGATAGTGCTGATGCTAGACTCAGATACTCGTAGGCAGTACGTAGAGTGGCAGGGATTCGACTCGAGTACTGCGCGATTCACGAGTTGGGTTCACGAGTGAGTACATCATATCGTCAAAGGTGATGGTATTATGTCGAACGAATGAATGTACCAGTCGAATGAGTCGTATATGAGTGAGCAGATACATGCGATCGAGATCTAAACGAGCGAGCATCTCCATGCTGCAGCTCTTATCTCGATGATATCGAGTGAGAGGGAGAGGGAGAGAGAGATTGATGTGATAGAGAGGAAGGAGAGAATGAGTATGACGTGGCTGCTTGTTCGCTCGTTTCTTTGGTTTGGTTTGGTTCGTTTGGTTTAGCTGTATGATTGAGATTTATGTAGCAAATTGGATCAAGAGAAGGTAACAACAACAAGAACAACAATAACAATGGCATTGTGTAGGTAGGGGTCAGTGACGAGGAGATTGGAGAGAACCTAACACACGCGCATTTGTGTGATCCGTTGATTTGCTTAGGTGTGTGAGAGATAGTGATGAGGGGAACGGATGATGCTGGTTGCGGCTTGTATGCGCTTAACGAGCAAAGGCCGACGCAGCCCAGGCGCGGTAGTCGTAGCCACCGGGCGCGTTGGGGAAGGCGGGCATCTGCTTGATGAGGTAGTCGACCTTCTCTCCCGGCAAGGCACGACGGAGGTCGTCCTCGGTGACAAACTCCTTGTCGCCAGCAATCTCGCGGAACGACTCGGCAATCTCGTTGTGCGTAATGTTGTCGGAGGCGAGGTTGACCATGTAGTCGACGAAGCGGTCAAAGGTGATGTGGCCCTTGCCGTCACCGAGCTCGGCCATGAGCTTGGCGAGCTCGGCGTCGCTCGGGTTCTCGCCGAGCGAGTTGAGGCACGACTTGAACTCAAAGTCACGCAGCGTGCCGTTGTTGTTCTTGTCAAAGTGACGGAACACCTCCTTGAACTCGTCGATCTGCTCGGGCGACGCCTGCGACTCCTTCTTGGCGAGCAGCTCCTTCTGCAACAGCGAGAGCTGCGAGTCGATCGCATGCTCGAGCTCGCCGAACTGTGCCGCGAGGTTGTTGAGCGTGAGGTCGGTGTACTTGTTGGTGCGGATGCCGGCGTGCTGAATGTTCTCGTTGACGGCCGTGAGACCGGTGAGCGCGTCCTTGCCGCTCGACAGGCCACCCTGGAGCGCCTGCACGCGCGGCAACTGCGCCTCGAGCTCGCCGTGCGCCGCCTCGGCGAGCGCCTTCGACTCGTCGCGCAGCCACTTGGCGAGGCCATCGGCCTTGTTGGCAAAGTCCTTGCAGAGCGCATCCTGGTGCACCTGCTTCTCGAGCTCGGCCGCCAGGGCGTCCTTGCGCGTGGCGACAGCGGCCGACACCTCGTTCCACTTCTCGGTCGTGGGAGCGAGCGACACGTCGGCGCCGGCGGCCTTGAGGTCGGCCTCGAGCGCCTCGAGCTCGTGGTACGACGGCTCGCGCTGCGCACGCTCGGCCTCGGTCTTGGAGGCGGCGGCCTGCAGCTCGTGCACGCCCTCGATCGAGTCGACGTTGATCGGGTCGGTGAGGACCTCGAGCGCATGGTCGAGCCAGCCATCGAGCTCCTTGCAGCGGTTCAAGAAGCCGATGCGCTTCTCCTGCAGCTCCTCCTTGCGCTTCCACTCGTTGGCCTGCGCCTCGCCACGCTCGTTCATCTCCTTCTCCTCGCCGATCGAGTTGAGCAAGTTGGCGACCGCCTCGTTGAAGAGTCGGTTGGCGGTCTCGAGACCCTGCGTCGTGTGACCAGTGTACTCGTTGCTAAAGATACCGCGCTGCTGCATGTCGTGGTTGAACGCAACGATGGCATCGAGGCGCTCGCGACCCGGCTTGCCATCCTGGTGGAGAGCGCGCACGGCGTCGGCACGCGCCGTCGGCTCGCCCTCGACGGCGTTGATGGCCTGGCGCTGCTCGTTGAGCCAGTCGACGAACGCCTGAGCCTTGTCGGCGAACTCACGGCGCAGAGCGTCGTTTTGCTGCTGGCGCGCAAGCTCGGCCTCGTAGGCGGCGCGGCGCTTGGCGAGCGCGTCGTGGAGCTGAGCGTTGCTCGCATCGAGCTCCGCCGTCGTGAGCGTCGTGTGACGGTTGTCGGTGACGCCGTTCGCCGTGAGCTCAGCGGCGACAGCGTCGGCAGCCGACTTCTTGGCGTCGTTGGTGGCGTTGATCTCGGCGTCGCTCGCATCGAGCTCGGCCTTGTAGGCCGTGACGTCGGCAAGCGTCAAGCCAAAGTTGTACTCGCCAACCGAGGTCTCAGTGTCCTTGACGTACTTGGTGTAGTCCTTGGCCTTGGTGGCAAAGTCCACACGCAGATCCTCCTTCTTCTGCTCGCGAGCCTGGTCCTCGAGCAGAGCCGCGCGCTTGGCGGCCGAGAGCTCGGCCAGATGCGCCCACTTGGCCGACAGGGCATCGGCTCGCGCCGTCACCTCGTCGCCCTTGATGTAGTTGAGGGCCACAATGTCGCTCTGCAGTTGGCGAGCGCCGTCGAAACGGTTCTGAAGACCGCGGTACTCCTCGTCGTACACGTCGAGGTGCATGATGCTGAGATGCGCCTGGTCGAGAGTCGAGACCTCCTCCTTGGTGTTGAGGTACTCCTCCTTCTTGCCGGCCCACGCCTCGAGGTCGTCGGCTTCGTTGTTGAAGTTGCGTGCGAGACCGGCGAGCTTCTCCTGGCGGGCGAGCTCCTCGTCGACGGCCTGCTCGTAGACCTTCTCGGCAGTCTCGAGCTCGTCCCACTTGGCGTTGATGTCAGTCGGGGCAAGGCCCTCAGGCGTGACGAACTCGGGGCGGCCGTTAGCGGCGAGCGAGTCGTTGATCTTGTCGTGCAAGACGGCGAGCGAGATCTTCTCGATGCCCTTGGGCGCCTTCTCGGAGGTCTTCCACGCCTGGAACTGGGCGTTCTTGTCGCGCGCACCCTCGAGCGTGTTGTCAAAGTTGCTGTCGTGGTGCACGTTGTTGAGCCACGCCACGAGGCCGGCGGCCTTGTTGGCGTACTCGGACTTGAGGTCGTGCTCGGAAGCCAACTGCGCCAAGAGGTTGCGCACGTGCTTGGCGAGCTGCTGCGAGCGCGCCTGCAGCACGGCCATGTTGTACTTGGTGTGGCGGTTGTCCGAGATGCCGAGCTTGGCGTTCTCGTTCAAGAGCACCGAGAGCTCGGTCAGCGACGCCTCCTCGGGCTTGCCGTCGGCGTACGCCTCGCGGATGGCGGCCGACAGCGGCTCGGGCTCGCCGGTCAACGCATCGATCGTGGCCTGGCGCTGCGCGAGCGAATCGACGAACGCCTGAGCCTTGGCAGCCCACTCGTGGCGCTTGTCCTCGAGCAACTGCTGACGCGCAAGCTCGGCAGCGTATGCCTCCTGGCGCTTGGCGAGCGCGTCGTGGAGCTGAGCGTTGCTCGCATCGAGATCCGCCGTCGTGAGCGTCGTGTGGCGGTTGTCGGTGACGCCGTTCGCCGTGAGCTCAGCGGCCACAGCGTCCGCAGCCGACTTCTTGGCGTCGTTGGTGGCGTTGATCTCGGCGTCGCTCGCATCGAGCTCGGCCTTGTAGGCCGTGACGTCCTCGAGCGTGAGACCGAACGAGGTATCGGCCACGTCGTCGACCGTGTCCTTGACGTACTTGGTGTAGTCCTTGGCCTTGGTGGCAAAGTCCACACGCAGATCCTCCTTCTTCTGCTCGCGAGCCTGGTCCTCGAGCAGAGCCGCGCGCTTGGCGGCCGAGAGCTCGGCCAGATGCGCCCACTTGGCCGACAGGGCATCGGCTCGCGCCGTCACCTCGTCGCCCTTGATGTAGTTGAGGGCCACAATGTCGCTCTGCAGTTGGCGAGCGCCGTCGAGACGGCTCTGGCGCGTCTGGTACTCCTCGTCGTACACGTCGAGGTGCATGAGCTTGAGGTGCGCCTGGTCGAGAGTCGAGACCTCCTCCTTGGTGTTGAGGTACTCCTCCTTCTTGCCGGCCCACGCCTCGAGGTCGTCGGCCTCGTTGTTGAAGTTGCGTGCGAGACCGGCGAGCTTCTCCTGGCGAGCGAGCTCCTCGTCGACGGCCTGCTCGTAGACCTTCTCGGCGGCCTCGAGCTCGTCCCACTTGGCGTTGATGTCGGCCGGGGCAAGACCCTCAGGCGCCACGAAGGCCGGGCGGCCGTTGGCAGCGAGGTCGGCGTTGGTCTTGTCGAAGAGCGCGAGCGTGCGGTACTTTTCGATACCCTGCTGCGCCTGCTCCGAGTTCTTGAACAGCACCCACTGCGCACGCTTGGCACGGATGCCCTCGAGCGTGTTGTCAAAGTCGCGCTCGTGCGTCTTGGGCACGGTGGCCTCGATCCACGCCACGAGGGCGGCGGCCTTCTCGGCGTAGCCGTTCTTCTCGTCGTGCTCGACCGAGAGGAGGGCGAGCTTGGCGGCGACCCAGCGCGCAAAGGCGGCGTTGATCTGGTCGAGCAACGGAATCGTGTACTTGGTGTGGCGGTTGTCGGTGACGCCGAGGCGGCCGAGCTCGTCCTGCAGCGCCGAGAGCACCGAGAGCTGCTCGCGCTCGGGCTGACCGTCGGCGTACGCATCGCGGATGGCGGCGGCGAGCGGCTGCGGCTCACCCTGCAGCGCACCAATGTCGGCCTTTCGCTGATCGATCGAGTCGACGAAGGCCTGCGCGCCGGCGGCGAACTCCTTGCGCTTGCTCTCGAGCAGACGCTGGCGCTCGAGCTCGGCGTCGTAGGCGACACGGCGGTTGCCGAGCGCGCCCTCGAGCTGCTGGTGGAACGACGCAATGTCGCCGTCGGTCAAGACCGTGTACTTGTTGTCGGTGACACCAAGGTCCTGGAGATCCTTCCAGAGACCGTCGAGGTGCGTCTTCTTGGCGTCGTTGTCGGCGCGCTTGGCGGCGTCGTCGGCATCGAGCGTGTCCTTGTACTGCTCGACGGCCTCGAGCGTGGCGCCGAATACCGTGTCGTGCACGTCGGTCTCGGCGTCCTTCTCCCAGCGCTTGTAGTCCTTGGCGTCCTCGGCGAAGCGCTTGCGGAGCGCCTCCATCTCCTGCTGGCGCTTGAGGCGGTCGTTGAGGTTGTCGCGCTTGGCGTCGGCCAGCGGGCGCAGACCCTGCCACTGTTGGCCGATGGCGTCGGCGCGCGCCTGCGTCGCCGCGGCGTCCTTGTCGCGGTTGGCCTCGATCTCGTTGGCGAGACTCTTGAGGTCGTCGACGCGCGGCTTGCTGTCGGTGTAGTCGGAGTCGAACGCATCGAGCATCATGAGCGCGGTCTGCGCCTCGTTGATGGAACCGACCGGCTCCTCGGCCTTGAGGTAGTCCTCCTGCTTGCCGTTCCAGTCCTCGAGACGCTTGGCGTTGTTGTTGAAGCGGCGCTTCAGGAGATCGAGCTTGTTCTGGCGCGCAAGGTCCTCGAGCAGCGCGTCGTTGCGCGCCTGCTGCGCCGCATCGAGCTCGTTCCACAGCTTGTTGATGTCGTCGATCGACTGGCCGTCGGCCGGCTTGAACGGCGGACGTCCGGCGTTGTTGAGCTTGACGGCAATGGCGTTGTTGAGACTCTCGAGCGCCACACGCTCGGCTTGCTTGGGCGGCTTCTCGTTCTGCTTAAAGTCGTTCAACTCATCGATCTTGCCCTTGACACCCTCAAGGCTGTTGTCCCAATCACGCTCGTTCAACTTGCCCGTAGCACTCTTGACCCAACCAACATGCTAAAATATACCAAAATCAACAAGTTATTAGTCAGTGATCAGTGATCAGAGATCAGAGAGATGAGAGAGAGAGAGAGAGAGAGAGATGAGAGAGAGCGTGTTCATACCTGGTCAGCGCGCAAGCTGTACTCGTCCTTCATGGCATCGTTGGTCTGCGTGAGGTCAACGAGCTTTCCGATACGACGAGCAGCAACCTCGGTCTTGCGGTTGGACGAGAAGACGTGGTAGTACTGCACGAGGTAGGTCATGATCGAACGCTCATCAGGCTTCGGCACATCGACGATATCCTCGATATCAAGCAGCTGAGGAATGCCCAGCTCCTTCTCGGCCACCTCGAAGGCCAACTTCAGGTTGGCAGCCGGATCACCCGAGGTGAGCGTGCTGTACGGAATCAAGTCGGGGCGGTGAGCGTGGATCAAGGCGCAGAAACCAAGACCATCGGCCCAGCTGGTGGTGAAGTTGTCGATGCTCACGTTGTTGTACGGCGCGCACTTCTTCTTGCACCAAAGCAGCAAAGCCTCCTTGGCCGACAGCTCTATGTTCGAGATATGGTACCATCAGTAACACCGCTCACACTCCTCCCGCTCTATCGCGATCGAGTACTCGATACAGTACCTTCCTCGGAAATGTCGGCAATCTGGAATCGAAGAATGATGGTCCAGATCATACCCAGAATCAACTTGAGGTTGCGGTCCGAGATATCTGTGTGAAGATGATTCAATCAGGGCGCCATTCGATTCGAGGCAAGGCATGGTCGGTGGGTTGGGTTGGGTGTGGTTGCCACATACCCTCGGCCGAAATCATGACCAGCTTGACGTCCTTGCGCTTGAGGTACTCGAGGGCGACGTTGATGTTCTGGATGTTGTGGATCTTCATCCTGGGCGTGCGGTTGTACTTGCCGAGGCTCTCGCCACCGATGAGCTCGAGCAGGTTGATCAGGCGAATACCATCTTGGAAGTCATCCTGGATGTTCTCGAGCGCGAGGGCTCGCTTGCCAAGATGAAGGTTGCACCACTTGGTGAAGGTCTATCGACGAGACAGCAGCAATGAGGTGCGTGAGTATCGATGAGGGTACGCGGCGGTGATGATGATGCAATGTGGATATGCTCATGCTAGCGACCTCGAGTGCCTCTTCGCAGTAGTTGCAAGAATCGGTGGTAGATGATGACGATGATGATATGGATGAACAAGAAGACGAGGACGACGACGACGATGATGATGATGATGATATGGATGAGGAGAACGAGGTCTCTAGAGATGGGAGTCACTCTGGTGGTCGATGGCGCATGGGTGTGTATGTACGAGAGGTTTACTCGCGCATCTTATCCAGCCCAACCATCAGCACACGACGAGAAGAGAACGCGCTGCAACAACACAACAACAACAGCAATAACAACAAGACTCTAGCACGCGCCATCAAGTGCCTGTGTATGCGTTCGGGGGTGTGTATGTATCTATCGCACACTCGCTCCCTCGCGCTGTCGCCAATCGCTCGACGCCTCAAGGCGCATTGCCGTACCTTCTTCTGGGTCTCCTCCCACTTTTTCTCCTGCTCCAGCTTCGACATGGTCGTTGGATGGGGGTTACACGGCGACGAAGGAGGAAGAGAAGAAGAAGAGTAGTGTCGAACCCTTAGATCTAAGCTTGCGAAAGAGATGCGCGAGCGAAGAGGGAACGAGAGGGACTGATATCAGGAGGAGCAGAGGGACCGCCTCTACCTCTCTCTACCACACGCACCTCCGCCTCTTGTGCGCAGCTCTCTTCTCTCCATCGTTCGTCTCTCGTCCTCTCGGGCGCAAAGAATCGCGTGTGAAGCGAAAGTGTCCAGCAAAAATCGCGCCGGACCACCGGCCTACTTAAGGCCATCCGAGAGCCTCCACCAGCGCTACGATTGTAAGGCTCTATTTGAGCCCGTGCCCCGCTCTATGGTTTGTTTGGTTTATCGATCTCTCGATCTCGATCGATCATTATCGTTGTTTGCCTGGTGCTCTCGAGGGAGTGAAAGAGGTGGTGTGAGGCATCCAGTCGGTGTGGGAGATCGTGTGAGGAGTCGAGTGGTAGGAGAGTTATTATATTGACGTTGCGGTTGTTCTAAGAGCAACGATCGAGATCGCGAGAGAGAGATCGGCACTGACAGACTCAGAGCTCGACGATACACAATGGCTCCCCGCCGTTCGTCGAGTCTATACACGACCTTGACGCTGTGTAGCACGATGCTACTGCTGCTACACCTACTCGTAGTGATGCTCGCTCTCGTCGCGACTCCTGTATCGGCCTCTGAACTGCTTGCTCCGTCATCGAGCGCCGCCGACATCATCGACGCGGACGACACCGACGGCGAGCTCACTTCGTACTTCTCACCGCTGCGCCCGGTGCTGCACAAACCACCACCGCTGCCTCGCGTACAACTCCCCAACCCCGAGATCCCCGAGCCGATCGAGTTGGAGGCGCCCGTGGTTCGAATGCCACGTCGTCTTCCGGGCAACGGTACCGTGGTTCGACCCGATCCACGGACGCCGCCGGCCGCTGCGCCGTTCCTTCGCGGACCCAAGCCTCGCTGTGGCTTCCCGCCCTCGCCCGAGGAACTGTACGCCGACGAGCCTCCGGATGTCTCGGAGATCGATCCCGGCCTGCGCAACTTTTACGTCGGACCGCCGGGCATCAACTCGGCCGGTACGATCGAGCTGTGTACCGACGAGAACCCCGACCTCGTCGTCAATCCGCCCGTGGCTGCCGCCGCTCTCACGAGGCCCATGCTCTCGGTCCTCCTGATCGCTGCTGTATCTGTCACGTTGCCATTGCTTGTATCATGATCGCTGAATGTGTTGTTGCTGTTGTACTCATCCCTCTCCCCTCCTCCCTCTCGTACCCCTCTCGTCTAATCTCTCGACTCCTGCTTCGTGACAATGTCCCCGTCTTCTAAAGTGCCCACGTGCACGTACTCTCTCGCTCGCTCTCTCCTTCTTGCCATTGGCTCGAGGAGCGTGCTTGTATGCGTGTATGCGTGGTTGATTGCGGTAGTTTCGACATTGTCACGTGCGTGGGGAGCGCGCGCGAGAGTCTCGCGCTTTGTCTATTTACCCAGGAAGCACCTCATGGCTTCGTTGTCACAATGGTGGCATTCATCAAGATGAGGGAGCGATACAAGCATATGTGGTTGCTCATAGCGAGCGTACGGAGCAACACCGACAGATAGAGAGAGACTGACTCAGGAGCATATATGCGTCGTGTCCTTACGGCTGCACGAGCGCTTGGAACTCCTCGAGCGTCAACTTGGGGCCCTTGGGCTCCTGCACGTCGCGCTCTGCAATCCACCGATATATGCATTAGCAGTCACGCAACAGCAACGATGAACCACCCGTCACTCACTCTCATTCTCGCTCACTCTCATTCTCGAGTCGAGTCACACTCGCGACAATGTACGTACTCACGCGGCACGGGAAGCGGAAGTAGTTGGCATCGTGGAACTCGTAGCTGTAGTGCGAGTGGTCGACCACGCTGCCGCGGAACGAGCCATTCGAGTACGTCACTTGACGCACGATAAAGTCCGTGTCATCCATCTACTCGCGTCGTCCGTCAATTGGCATTCCAAGCCAACGTTGAGCGAGCAGCAAGAGCAACGCACCTTGGAGTACAAGTCGAACGTGTAGTCGTAGTCCGGAGGAGCTCCGTGGAAGCGATAGCAAGTCTCATTGAAGAAGTAGCGTGTCGTGATTTGCTCTATCATTCATGAATGATCGACAAGAGGCCGACATTCCATTCGAGAGGTCGAGAATCGAATCGAGTTGATTAGTGAAGGTTCATAGAGGCTCGCGCATCGATCGAGCTCGAGAGATCGAATGTCACGAAGAACCGACATACCACGGCCGAGGTACTCGGTCTTGTAAAAGTAATCGACCGAAAAGATCCAACGATACGGGTAGGTCCAGCAGTATCCGTGGTGCACGTACTGCAAGTGAGTCTCGTTCTATGATTTCGATCACACGGCGGTGGGTTGTTGTTCGCCGATCAAGAACGGGTGAGTGATCGAGCGCTAGGTGATGGATTGGATTGGATTGGAGGTGCGATTCAAGTATCAGCGGGAGTGCCAACATACGGCATAGAGACCCTGGGCGTCACGCATGGTGCTTTGATCCGAGCGATAGAGCTTCAGCTTGGGATCGATGGCCGTGATGGCCGTGCGCTCCTCGAGCGCGCCCCATTCATTGACCGACGAGATGATACCGTAACTCGTTTGATGATCGACCGATGGTCGAGGCGGCTGCGCACTCACCAACGCCACAATCACCACCACCGCCAACGCCGATAGTACCAGTGCTGTGGTGGACTTCATGGTTGCTGTTGTTGCGTGATTGTTGGTGATTGAGCGAGAGATCGAGCGAGATCGAGAGTGAGATCGCGAGGAATAGTTCGCGCAAGAGTCAAAAGCTCGCCATTGAATTTTGACGCTTGTTTCCTCGTCCCCCGGAATTAGACGCTGTTCCATTCGTTTGCTCGCCTTCTACCGCACGCATCAACACACCACGCTCAATCAACACCAACTCTCGCTCATCCTCACCTCCTGCTCGCCTTGCTCCCTCACTCCCCCGTTCTTCCACCCCACGACAGCCACCATGGTATCGGGAGGCAAGACCACCGCCACCACATCCTCCTCCAACACAACGACCACCTCACACAAACCATCATCGTCGTCGTCGTCGTCGACCTCCTCGAGGTCCCACGCATCATCCACTGCCGCAGCTGCCAAGCCACCTCTCGAGTCCTCAGACGACTACAGCAGCGAGGAGGATGACGTAGTGAGCGCCAGCAATGTTCGGCGATCGTATGATGCGTCCTACCAGCTGGTCGGCGTATCGGACGCGTCGCTGACGTCGAGCTCAGCGAGCATCTCGTCGGTTACCTCGTCGCTAACGTCGAGCCTCGTCCTCGAAGGAGGCAGCGACACGAGCTCCAGCAGTGGTGGCAGTGGTAGCAGTTCGACCTCGAGCAAGGCCGTACGTTCGCATGGTTTCAAGCACTACGATCGACCGTCGCTGCTATCGAGCGAGGCCTCAGCGAACTCGTATCGAGGTCTGATCAATCTCCTGGTGATTCTGCTGGTACGATCCATCGATTCGACTCGATTCGAAGCAAGCACCAGCGTTGGTGGGGTGGCTGATTGCTTGCGTGCACGTGTGATAGTTTGTGACGAACTTCCGTCTCGTGGTCGAGAATGCCCTCAAGTACGGCTCGCTGCTATCGATGCCACAACGACCCGATTGGCATCGTTGGCCTGCAACCACCATCACTCTCGGTACCACCCGCACCATTCCATGCCACTCCATTCCAATCAACGAATCAAACCCATGCATTGACTCACACTCACATTCACGTTGATTGCGTGTGCGTGTGTGTCAGGCATGAATGTGTTCATCTTGCTCGCTGTCGGTATCGAGAAGATTGCCGCCAAGCAATGGATCTCATCGGGCACCGCGTTGAAGTTGGCGTTCTTGAACGTGGCGGCCACCATG
>Ga0209914_1003289_pt1 | contig 11586 bp, 7 predicted proteins | sample ThiBiot_500_plan_FD_183949 | JGI IMG/M metagenome (GOLD analysis project Ga0209914, IMG submission 183949) | Wastewater bioreactor microbial communities from Cape Town, South Africa - Thiocy_cont_500_plan (SPAdes) | ecosystem: Engineered > Bioreactor > Thiocyanate-remediating > Anaerobic-Aerobic ...
CGAAGTTGTTTTTGAACGTTGAGATTTTCTTTCGAATTGTCAACAGTTGCATCAAGCCAAACGAGAGATAAAGATTCTAAATTTTCATCGATGGATTTCGATGGATCTGAAGCTCCGATACCCATTGTTCTTAGCAGTCCAAGGATTCGTTTTTAAAACTAAAGAATACAGGTAGATGATTTGTTTTATGTTGTTGAATAAAGATAAGATAAGCATCAATGAAACGAGATCGTAACTTTCTTCATTTTTTGAATAGACACGGTAAACAATTTTTATATTCATGGCTTCAAGAGATATTAGACAACCAAAACATGAACTTCGATTTCTGGACGTAGATGAAGAACCGACGCTTAATACATTTTCTCCGATTCTAGAGTATGAAAATACTCCTTTAGTATCAATCGATAAAGCTATTGTTCCACTTCAGCCCATTGTACCTTATATTACAACTATGGTTCAGACTGTGAAGATGAATTCTAGTGAACCAGAAGAAGGTTTGACTAGAGATGAGTCAAATTCTATTCGATTGTATACACTCGAATGGCAGCCAAGCGAATGTTCATTATTTTATATTCTCAACAAAGCTCTTCGATCAACAAATCGACAGCTATTAAAACCTTGGCTTCTCTATTTACGGCTCATTTTGAAAGCATTATCACGTCTACCATCAACTAAACTAATCGTTTATCGAGGTATTAATATGGATTTAACGAAACAATACCCCGTTGGTGCAACTATTATATGGCATGGATTTTCTTCTTGTATGAAAATGGCTACTCAATTCGAAAATAAACTTTTTCTTAATAAAACTGGTAAAAGAACATTATTTATTATTAACTCCCATTCGAGCAAACAAATTCATCAACATTCAACGTATGAATCAGAAGGAGAAATCTTACTTCTTCCTGCTCGTCAATTTACTGTAGCTAGTTGTGTCAATAAAGGAAAGGGTTTACATATCATCGAATTAAACGAAATTCAACCAGCTTTCGAGTTTTCTGATTCACTTGTAATATCTTCAAATGTACCCGTACTCGGTGCAATACAAAATATTCAATTTCGACCTGTATCAACTGTATCTTTATCTAAAAAATCATTTCGATCTGCGTTACCCAATCCTGTTCTCGAAGAACGCCTAGCTCATTCTTGCAATCCACTATTCGATATTGACTTGAAGGATATAAAACTAAACGATTCCGACATGGACACAATCGTTACTGAGATTATTATCCATAGGAAATGCCACCAACTAAACTTATCGTCTAACAATTTCACATTTGCGGGTATTTCAATTCTCGCCAATGCATTACGAAAAAATAAGGTACGACACATTTCTTTCCTCAACAATTCACTATACGATCAATTCATATTCCAGTTGTCCGCCTACACACTATTAATTTATCTCATACTCGCATACTTCCACACATTTTCTTTGTAAATCGATCGTAACATCAGTTCATTGCTCTATAAAGTCACTGGGGCTTTTCAACCAAGTTTTAACCGTTTATCAATGCATACTGAGTTTTTCCGTTTATACTAGACTCATACTTCTCCATTAACATACAACTATCTTTCAACATAAAACAAATAGTTCTCTCTATATCATCCACAACTACTGATCATTCCTAGTAGACACTCACTACACTTCATCTTGGCTCGAATCAAATTGGAGAAAAAGGTGCAGAATACCTAGGTGAAGTATTAAAATCAAACTCAGTAAGAGAGAAACGTTGGAATCTCCTCGTTTTTATCAACTCTTGCTAACTTCTCATAGACACTCACTACACTTCATCTTGACTGGAATCAAATTGGATATAAAGGTGCAGAATACTTAGGTGAAGCATTAAAATCAAACTCGGTAAAATAGAAAAGACGGAATCTCCTCGTTTTTATTAACTCTTGTTAATTTCTCATAGACACTCACTACACTTCATCTTGGGGATAATCGAATTGGAGAAAAAGGTGCAGAATACTTAGGTGAAGCACTAAAATCAAACTCGGTAAAATAGAAAAGACGGAATCTCCTTGTTTTTATCAACTCTTGTTAATTTCTGATAGACACTCACTACACTTGATCTTGGGGGTAATCGAATTGGAGATAAAGGTGCAGAATACTTAGGTGAAGCACTAAAATCAAACTCGGTAAAATAGAAAAGACGGAATCTCCTTGTTTTTATCAACTCTTGCTAACTTCTCATAGACACTCACTACACTTCATCTTGCGGGTAATCAAATTGGATATAAAGGTGCAGAATACTTAGGTGAAGCACTAAAATCAAACTCAGTAAGAGAGAAAAGTCGGAATCTCCTTGTTTTTATCAACTCTTGTTAACTTCTGATAGACACTCACTACACTTGATCTTGGGGGTAATCGAATTGGAGATAAAGGTGCAGAATACTTAGGTGAAGCACTAAAATCAAACTTGGTAAGACAGAAAAGACGAAATCTCCCTATTTTTGTCAAGTCTTGTTAATTTCTCATAGACGCTCACTACGCTTCATCTTGAGAGTAATTATATTGAAAATAAAGGTGCAGAATACTTAGGTGAAGCATTAAAATCAAACTCGGTAAGAGAGAAAAGACGGAATCTCCTTGTTTTTTTCAACTCTTGTTAACTTCTCATAGACACTCACTACACTTCATCTTGGCCGGAATCAAATTGGAAATATAGGTGCAAAATACTTAGGTGAAGCATTAAAATCAAACTCAGTAAGACAGAAAAGTTGGAATCTCCTCGTTTTTATCAACTATTGTTAATTTATCGTAGACACTTACTACACTTCATCTTGGCTGGAATCAAATTAGAGATAAAGGTGCAGAATACTTAGGTGAAGCACTAAAATCAAACTCAGTAAGAGAGAAAAGACGGAATCTCCTTGTTTTTATTAACTCTTGTTAATTTCTCATAGACACTTACTACACTTCATCTTGGCTGGAATCAAATTGGAGAAAAAGGTGCAGAATGCTTAGGTGAAGCATTAAAATCAAACTCAGTAAGAGAGAAAAGTCGGAATCTCCTTGTTTTATCAACTCTTGCTAACTTCTCATAGACACTCACTACACTTCATCTGGAATGGAATCAAATTGGATATAAAGGTGCAGCATACTTAAGTGAAATATTAAAATCAAACGCAGTAAGAGAGAAAAGTTGGAATCTCCTTGTTTTTATCAACTCTTGTTAACTTCTGATAGACACTCACTACACTTGATCTTGGGGGTAATCAAATTGGAGATAAAGGTGCAGAATACTTAGCTGAAGCATTAAAATCAAACTCAGTAAGAGAAAAAAGTCGGAATCTTGTTTTTATTTACTCTTGTTAATTTCTGATAGACACTCACTACACTTAATCTTGAGGTTAATCAAATTGGATATAAAGGTGCAGAATACTTAGCTGAAGCATTAAAATCAAACTCGGTAAGAGAGAAAAGTCGGAATCTTGTTTTTATTAACTCTTGTTAATTTCTGATAGACACTCACTAAACTTCATCTGGAATGGAATCGTATATGATCACAATGTCTTCCAGATAATGTTCATGAAACCGTAGAAGACTCCCGTTTTGAAATTTCTATCTGTAGTCTTTTGATAAATTGTTTGGTTATAATTTTGAGAAATAAAAGGGTCACACTCTACTTGTGGTCTGCTCTTCCATGAAGCTTTTTTTGCAAGAATTTTTCTATGGCGTATAAATGACATTGAATATGTAATGGTTTGAGGATGAAGACGGGAAAAATCATTTACGGATGTCAGTAACAACTGAGATGAAATGCAGTTTACCCTGCTTATCAACAGTTCATTTCGTTTCATTTCTCTAATCCTGATTTAATTTGAGTTTGATAATGTAATAAGATGTCTAGTCTGCTTTTCTCTTCTATATAATGGGAAAAAGAAAAGCGAATGCTTCAAGAACTTTCATTTTACCTTAATTTGGTCGTACTTTAGACCACGTCAATTACAACGTGAATTTCAAATGGATTATGATGAAATGATCAAAGAATTCATAACAACAAAGGAAAAAAGAAAAATTCGTTTCTAATTAGTGCAATGAAGATAATGAACTTGAATGTTCAATTAAATTTGTAGTTTTATTTTTCTGTTACTTATACAAGTAACGGTCATCCAATGGATTAGTACACGCTTTTCGAAAAGAGCTTCTTTGTAATATTCTGTGAGTGATGTCATAATCCCATTACCTCGGGTATCTATTCTTCACATTGTACAATTACTCATAACCATATTTATTGATATCTATCATATGATTACCATACGATTTTCAGTCATATGCTCGCAGGATTATTTAACAACTGTCATAAATACCTTGATTTTTTTATCAATGTTTGAGTGAGTATAGCACCAGCGTTTTTTTTATTAGTGATAGTTAGTCAAAGTGTTTACATTGAATCATTGAGAAATCGGTACGCCGATATTTACTGATATAAATATCTATTTGTCTCGTATATACTTAGATACTGAACACTGATAACAGTGACAAACATTCGATGTACTAGCTCTTTTTCTTTCGCAATACTCATTTTCTGAACAATCGATGGAAAAAAGAAACTGTTTTGTATTAATCGTTGATTTTAATTGCAGACACGCCACTCACAACTCGTGCGGTTCAATATTTAGTTCACGATATAGATATGCATAGCAGATCGTTAGTCAATTACTTAAATTCCTTAGAGTATTGAAGAGCTTTTAACAAATGATCTAATGGGTCTCTCAAATCAACCATACATTTCACTAATGAGGGGACATTCTAACTTCGTTGATTATTATATCATTCGATATAGAATCCTGAGTATGTATAAATTCTAGAAGGATTTCGACCGACACCGCCTTCTTGCTAAGAAAAAGCTATTTTGTATTCGTTAGAAATACACGGATGACAACACAAATTTTAGGATTTTCTGCAAACAAAAGCTCATAGAAAACTGCAATTTTGTTTTATTGGTAATGTTTATGATTAGTCTATAAAATATGATGAATAAGAACTGATTTCTGTAATATGTAATATTCACAAATGGAATCTGTTCTCCAGTATTAACAGAAAAAATTCTCATTTTCAAAGAGTCTTTTTAACTGAAACTTTTCAGGATGAAAGGTACTTATGAGAATCTTTATCTGTGAAAAATCCAGACCGATCTAGCAAACCCTCTTGGAGTTATGGATTTCACAAGTGAAATTCTAGAAATTTTTATAACTCCACTATTAAGACCGGTAAAAATTTCGCTATTGTTCTCAAGGTCTAACATGAGGTTAAAAATATCGACTTTACGTCAATAAACTTCAAGTGTTGGCATCCAGATAATAGATATAAAAAATTGGTTCGGACAAAAATCAATGCAATCTTAGAGGTTTAAAACAAAATATTAACTAGTACTGATTATATCTTGAATAATATACGAGTTATTTCAATTTTTTTTGAAAAATAGGATAGTTTCAAGAAAAACCTGAAAAAACTTTTCGAGTGTTTTTTCATCAAACGTGTGAAAATGTAGAAAAGTTCGGTGGAAAGGAGATTGCAAAATTTGTGGGTAAATATTTTTTACTCCTCACCTTTCTCCCGACTCTCACCAACAGTATTTCGATATTGCGGTCATTTCAACCTTCCAAAACTTCGGAAAAGTGAAAATTCCCCTCGGGTAATAAAAGCATAATAAAATTCTTTTAAAACTCTATATTTCGTAAAACTAAACCTGCTTTGGAAATTATATGTGTATCATGAAAAAGGCGATTCAAATGTTTACTTTTGTGCAAAAAAAACTTCAAAATTTTCAAAAAATCGTATTTTCTGAGGGGGCGTTAATGGTTAAAACATCAAACGCAATCAACTTTTTCTTTGCTTACCGCGTGATGCTTCGTTGGCAGGAAAGCACAGTAAATACAGTTTGTTCTCCTTTCTTGCAATTTGAAGCGAAGTTTACATAGAATTGAAAAAAGTTGTCACTATATGAAATGGTGATGAAAAAAAAACAATCTTTCTCTGTATAGGTTTTTTTCTCCTTCTCTTTCATGGCAAATGAAGTTGTTTCTTCCGACTAAGAGCAAGATCAAACAAAGTTGTCGAAAGAAGACTTTAAGGGCATAATCAGTTAGAAGTAATCAATCTATGAGGAAGGTTTGAACTCAAAAGTAGAGGAAACTAGGCAAGCCATTAAAAAGAGCAGAATCGATAGTGTGCCAAATGAAAATGGTTTTGTTCCGAAAACGCTTCTGATACATCAGATACATGAAATTTCTCTCTTGATAATAAACCCCGAATTATATGCGGTTAACGGTAGTCAGATGTATCTTCCTTAGTATGAGAATACTTCCTATTTCCTAATGTTGAACATTGCGGAACCAATTTCCACAGATTTCTACCGATTCCCATTGAAAGCCGAATTGATTACGTTCTCATCTTCACCCTTAATATAGTACTACCACAGCTAGAAAAATACCGACATCAGATTTTAAATCCCCGACCTAGATTGCCTAGGGTCTAACTAACTTCCGACTATGAGTGACCAATATTAGTCACTATATTTCATACTGCTGTCTGATTGGATATGGCAAACATACAAAATTTTTCCATAACTTAACCTCCGTATTACCCTTTCTTTTCGAAAACGGAATTAGATTTATGAGCAGTAAAAATAAACATAGAAATAGTAGAATAGCAAGGTGGAATAGGCAAACTAGAAAACACATTCAAGAAAGAAACCTAAAATTGCTTTTCTTATTTACATAATTTTTTTCGATTTTTTGCCATACCAAAAGGGTGATAATAAAACGCCGAACGAGCCGAATGCACTGATTCGTTCTTTTTCCATATGTAGTTCGACTATAGAAACGTGATCAGATGACGCTAATTTGCTCAATAGCAGAATCTACTACCTTTTGACAAGTCGACTTATCCTGTAGAACCATTTTTGAGCGAATATATTGATCATTTGATGCTACTTTTGGATAACTCGACTTATCTAAGGACAAGAATAAATGTGCGGTATATCTATTTGATGAAGAAACATTGATCTGAAGGATAAGTCGAGTTGTCCAAAAGTTACATATTTGGTCATCGACTGAACTGGCACCATCTGATCAAATTTCTATCACCGAACTCCATATAGAAAAAAAACAATCAACGTATTCGGTTCATTCGGCGTTTTATTATTACCCATACTAAAAAATTAGGCTTCAGCCCGCCACTGTGAAAATCGTTATTTCCTTTATTTTTTGAATAAACGTGGTAAACAATTTATATTCATGGCTTCAAGAGATATTAGACAACCAAAACATGAACTTCGATTTCTGGACGTAGATGAAGAACCGGTACTCAACACATTTTCTCCGATTCCAGAGTATGAAAATACTCCTTTAGTATCAATCGATAAAGCTATCCTTCCACTTGAACCCATTGTACCTTATATTACAACTATGGTTCAGACTGTGAAGATGAATTCCAATGAACCAGAAGAAGGTTTGACTAGAGATGAGTCGATTTCTATTCGATTGTATACACTCGAATGGCAGCCAAGCGAATGTTCATTATTTTATATTCTCAACAAAGCTCTTCGATCAACAAATCGACAGCTATTAAAACCTTGGCTTCCATATTTAAGACTTATTCTGACGGCATTATCACGTCTTCCGTCAACTCATCTAATCGTTTATCGAGGTATTAATATGGATTTAACGAAACAATATCCAGTTGGTGCAACTATTATATGGCATGGATTTTCTTCTTGTATGAAAATGACTACTCAATTGGAAACCAAACTTTTTCTTAATAAAATTGGTAAAAGAACATTATTTGTTATCAATTCTCATTCGAGCAAACAAATTCATCAACATTCAACGTATGAATCGGAAGGAGAAATCTTACTTCTTCCTGCTCGTCAATTTACAGTAGCTAGTTGTGTCAATAAAGGAAAGGGTTTACATATAATAGAGTTAAACGAAATTCAACCAGCTTTCGAGTTTTCTGATTCACTTGTAATATCTTCAAATGTACCCGTCCTCGATGGAATACAAAATATTCAATTTCGCCCTGTATCAACTGTATCTTTATCTAAAAAATCATTTCGATCTACGTTGCCCAATCCTATTCTAGAGGAACGCTTAGCTAAATTTCCCGATCGGCGATTCAATATTGACTTGAAGGACATAAAACTAAACGATTCCGACATGGACACTATCATTACTGAGGTTATCCACAGAGGATATCACGAATTAAATTTATGGTCTAACAAATTCACATTTGTAGGCATTTCAATTCTCAGCCAAACATTAGGAAAAAATAAGGTATGTACCTATTTTCTGCGGCTTTACTTTCCTCAACCGCTCAAAATACACTCAATTCATACTACACCTTCTGGTCAAAGATATTATTAACTTATCACATACTCCGGATACACTTCAGATCTTCTCTGCACATTCATCGTAACATCAGTTTACAGTTCAGTAAAGTCATTAGAAGTACTCCAATCAATTTCCAACCATTTTTTAATAAACAAAAAATTGTTCCACTATACTATAGTCATTTTCATCAATTCACTCTCAAATATCTTTGTATTCCATATGCGCCTATCTTTCAATACAAAACACTAACTGCTCTCTATGTTATCTACAACTGTATTTTATTTCTCATAGACACTCACTACACTTCATCTTGGCCGGAATCAAATTGGAAATAAAGGCGCAGAATACTTAGGTGAAGCATTAAAATCAAACTCGGTAAGAGAGAAAAGTCGGAATCTCCTTGTTTTTATCAACTCTTGTTAATTTCGCATAGACACTTACTACACTTCATCTTGGCTCGAATCGAATTGGAGATAAAGGTGCAGAATACTTAGGTGAAGCATTAAAATCAAACTCAGTAAGACAGAAAAGACGGAATCTCCTCATTTTTATCAACTCTTGCTAACTTCTCATAGACACTTACTACACTTGATCTTGGCAAGAATCAAATTGGAGATAAAGGTGCAGAATACTTAGGTGAAGCACTAAAATTAAACTCAGTAAGACAGAAAAGACGGAATCTACTTGTTTTTATCAACTATTGTTAACTTCTCATAGACACTTACTACACTTGATCTTGAGGGGAATCAAATTGGAGATAAAGGTGCAGAATACTTAGGTGAAGCATTAAAATCAAACTCAGTAAGACAGAAAAGACGGAATCTCCTCATTTTTATCAACTCTTGCTAACTTCTCATAGACACTTACTACACTTGATCTTGGCAAGAATCAAATTGGAGAAAAAGGTGCAGAATACTTAGGTGAAGCACTAAAATTAAACTCAGTAAGACAGAAAAGACGGAATCTACTTGTTTTTATCAACTATTGTTAACTTCTCATAGACACTCACTACACTTTATTTTGGCTCGTATCGAATTGGAGATAAAGGTGCAGAATACTTCGCTGAAGCACTAAAATCAAACTCAGTAAGACAGAAAAGACGGAATCTCCTCATTTTTATCAACTCTTGTTAACTTCTCATAGACACTTACTACACTTGTTCTTGACCGGAATGAAATTGGAGATAAAGGTGCAGAATACCTAGGTGAAGCATTAAAATCAAACTCAGTAAGACAGAAAAGACGGAATCTCCTTATTTTTATCAACTCTTGCTAATTTCTCATAGACACTTACTACACTTCATCTTTGGAATAATCAAATTGGAGAAAAAGGTGCAGAATACTTAGGTGAAGCATTAAAATCAAACTCGGTAAGATAGAAAAGACGGAATCTACTTGTTTTTATCAACTCTTGTTAATTTCTCATAGACACTTACTACACTTGATCTTAGGTATAATCAAATTGGAGATAAAGGTGCAGAATACTTAGGTGAAGCATTAAAATCAAACTCAGTAAGAGAGAAAAGACGGAATCTCCTTGTTTTTATCAACTCTTGTTAATTTCTCATAGACACTCACTACATTAGTTCTTTGGAACAATGAAATTGGAGATAAAGGTGCAGAATACTTAGGTGAAGCATTAAAATCAAACTCAGTAAGAGAGAAAAGACGGAATCTCCTTGTTTTTATCAACTCTTGCTAATTTCTCATAGACACTCACTACATTAGTTCTTTGGAACAATGAAATTGGAGATAAAGGTGCAGAATACTTAGGTGAAGCACTAAAATCAAACTCAGTAAGATAGAAAAGACGGAATCTCCTTGTTTTTATCAACTCTTGTTAATTTCTCATAGACGCTCTCTACACTTTATCTTGAGAATAATCAAATTGGAGATAAAGGTGCAGAATACTTAGGTGAAGCACTAAAATCAAAATCGGTAAGTTAAACAACGAACAGAATTTTCTTGTTTTTGTTAATTCTTGTTAACTTTTGATAGACACTCACTAAACTTCATCTGGAATAGTATCGTAAATGATCACAATGTCTTCCAGATAATATTCATGAAATCATAGAATACTCCCGTTTTGAAATTTGTATGTGTAGTCTTTTGATAAATTGTTTGGCTATAATTTTGAGAAATAAAAGGGTGACACTCGGCTTATGTGCTTCTCTGGTATGAACCTTTTTTTGTAGCAAGTTCTCTATTGCGTATAAATGACAGTGAATATGTGTTTGTTTTGTATAGCGATGGTGCAGTATAGTCAAATATTGTACTGTAGGGTAGAAGGAGAAGTAATAATTCAAGTTCAAGAATGATTTGTCCCATTGGAAATCATTGTTTCGGAGAAATGATGGGTGGCGTTGTCCCATGAATGGTGCTAAGTTAATTTCTATTTTCTTGGTTAACGAGAGGAAAGCAGGTAGCGTTTTAGTGATAAGATTGTATGTTGAAAACGAGAAAATGACATCAATGTGTGATTGAGTTGTATCTCGAGACTGAAAATCGAAACAAATTTTGCACGATAGACATCATTGTCAGATTTTAATTTATCCGATTGCGTTTGTGTAAAGCTCAATGAATATTATAATTGGCTAATAAAATAACCTGTGATTGTCATTGTTTGATATGTATGCATGCATACATATTGAGAGAAAAGAAAAGAAAGAAAAGAAAGGTTTTTTTTTATTCTGTTTATTTATGCACTTAAGTTTTTATCGTGTTCGCATATTAACTTACATTTCTAACACGTAGACACACCTCTCTACATAAAGAATGCCCTTTCGAGATCAATGGCGCGATGTAAAGTGTTTACATGATGATGGTATTCCCATCGATACAACCAGCAATGAAACAGCTCAATTATTCGATGCTGCTCTTACACAATATACGGCTTGGTAAGTCGATGTTCATCTCAAAGACTACGAGTGAAACCATTCTTCTTTTAAGGTATAATGATGCCCAATTAGGTGGTATTGAATCAACATTAACTCGTCTTCTTTCATCTGATCCATCATGCATAACAAGTCGTATTCTAGCAACGGGTCTTGACCTAATGGGAACAGCATCTACTTCCTCATCTCTTCATTCGAAAACTTTAAAGTCACTTGGCGATACAAAATCATCGAACGAATATGTTAATTTACATGTTCACGCACTACTCGATTTTTCGAAAGGATACTTTCGTGAAGCAGCCGAAACATGGGAACGTATTCTTATTCTCTATCCATTCGATATGATGTCG
>Ga0209914_1003292_pt1 | contig 11583 bp, 10 predicted proteins | sample ThiBiot_500_plan_FD_183949 | JGI IMG/M metagenome (GOLD analysis project Ga0209914, IMG submission 183949) | Wastewater bioreactor microbial communities from Cape Town, South Africa - Thiocy_cont_500_plan (SPAdes) | ecosystem: Engineered > Bioreactor > Thiocyanate-remediating > Anaerobic-Aerobic...
GTATTGGCGAATGGCTCAATGTAAATAAATTTGAACCGAAACGTTTTTATCAATCGAATCCATCGTTGAATATCTATCGAAAATCTCGTCAACAACAAAAGCCAATTCATCTTTTCAATGAATGTGGGTCGATTTATTTAACTTCGATTGCTAAACAACGTTCGTTACTACTGAAATTAATCACTTTACTAGGTGGAGATGTAAGTTCGATCTGCTTCAATTCGTTTTCATTCAATCGTATTTTAGATTACTGTCAATCGAAATTCGGCTAAAATGGTCATTGGACATTCATCGAAGAAACTTCCAATTATTATTTATCCTCATGTTAATGAACAATGGGTTTTTGGTACGATTAAGCAGAGAATTTATTCATTAAAGTATTTCATTTCATTTTAGATTCAATTAAATCCGGTGGATGTCTTCCTCCAGATGATTATCTCATTGAAAATGAGAATTAGCTGTATATTTTTTGTTCTTGTTGTTCTTCTTATTCTCTTGCTTTTTTATATGTAAATGACTATAGAAAATTTTTGTCAGATCAAATTTATTTGTTTAATAGATAAATTCTAAAGAATATCAATTGAAATACGATCTTTTGATTTGTCTGAGCGAGCAAACTTTTCAATTATTAAAGCAAATTTTCTTGTTTTTCAAAGACTCGCAGACTAAGAATTCAATTCAAAGATAGTTTTCTATCATTCTTATTTTAAGATGAATGACGCTGATGTATATATATAGCCTTCATTTACGCCTCTACCCTACTCATTTTTCTTCTAGAGTGCATTGCCAATAATCGTGTTTTTCATTCGCTCGATTTGATGTAGTGATACAATCGTCATGATTTGTCTTTTTTTTATTTCAGTGCTATATACAAGTCTATTCCTCGGATTTCGAATCCTTTAATCTTTTCTATTCTGTTTATATGCGCATACAGATTTGTTGTTTCCTTGTTTTTATATTTGCAAGATTTAACATTATTTCAAGTTAATAAACAAACTTGAGAAAGATTATTTTTTTACGTATGATCAGAGCAAAAAGATTCGAAAAAGTCTTTGTTGATAACATAAAAGGGAGCAAAGTCGCTGACATCGTTATGAGTATATTCTCACATTAAACATTGATAAGAATCACCAAGAAAAACATTGCGACATAAGATAAAATATAACTGCGAAGATTTTGTCGAATTAATCAAACAGTTATAAACACATCATGATACAAAAATCATCAAACTTAAATCTAGTGAACACTCGAGCTGAAATTTATTCTATGACTACCTTCATAATTCTATTATTTGTTTGTATTATTCAACGTAAGTCTATGTCTCAGGAAATTCTATACGAAGAATAGTTCGAATATTTAGCAACGACTTCATTGGACATCACATCGACTTATCCAGGCAATTTGACTTTGATGAATGGAGCTTTCGTGCGACCAGATGGTGATGCAAGTCAAAGTTATTTCTATCAGGCTTTACAGTTCAATGCATCCGTTTCTGGCCAATATACTTTTAGCGCTAGTAGTGTTATTAAACTGATAACATTTGGTGCGTTGTATGCACCATCTTTTGATCCAACCAATCCTACTACTAATTTAATCAAGTATGATTCCGGCTGGGGTGATCATCAATTTTCGTTTGCAAACGCACTTGAAATTGGACAAACATATATTCTGGTTATATCCACATATATGTCAATGGACATCGGTGATTATACGGCAATCATCAATGGTCCTGCATCAATTGTCATGACACCGATCTTACCAGTAGTCATATGTAAATAAATTTCAATGGAAACTATCTATTTCTGATTTCATTGTTTTTTTAGCCAAATTCGATGGCACTTTATCAAATAAAACTTCAAATTATTTTCATCAGGATGATGATACATCGTCGAAGTATTATTACCAGGCCATGCATGTCAACATTTCTCAACGTGGTTACTATACATTCAGAAGTGAAAGTGAATTTTGGAGCGACGGTTCACTTTACAATGGAACTTTTGATCCAAATTTTCGAGGAATAAATTTAGTCGCATCGGGTCATTATATCGGTTCATCTAGTCAATTTTTTATAGGTTATCCTTTGGAAACTAATGTTACCTACATATTAGTTTATTCGACGTATTATGCGGGTATTATTGGTGATTTCCGAGTCGTATCGATCGGCCCTGAATCATTGACATTGATACCATACAAATTGCCAAGTAAGTAAACTTGATCAATGATGATTTTTCCGAAGATGAACATTTCCTTTTTGTTTAGTACCAATCGACATGTCCGAATTTTATTTTGGAATAGGTTATAGTGGTTTTGTTGGTCTTATCCTCGTACTGAGTGTAATCACATGTAAAAGAAAATAAACGAACGACTATAATACTTGATTCTTATTTATTGATTAAAAAGATCAAAAGAGCGGTGCTATGAGAAAGTAACAAGGACCTCCTACTAAAGCAACACCGAGCAGAAACACCACGAAACTTTCAATTCGAAAACCGATTTTTGATAAATAGCGATTGCCATAAACCATGATTCTTACTGTTGTTGATGATTGATTCTGTTGAATTAACTGGGCAACCGATATACCGAGCCGATTGATCATGACTAAAGTGTGTCGATCAGTGATTGTCGTATGAATAGGAATCCCGTAAAATTCATTTGTACGGTTGAGTAAAGAATCCGATACATAGAACATGCGTTCTGGATGGACTCGATTACCATTCGTTAAAAAGACATACCAATTCCAAATCGTATTTACCACAATGACTAAACCAAAGAATATCGTTACGAGCATAAAATATTTGTTAGCATTCTCAGGCGAGTTTACTACACAGACACATACTGATAATCCCAAAATGATAATTAAAACCATACGATTGAGAAGAATCGGTTCGCCACGCATTTTTCTCTTCTTTTCACCTCCGACAGATTCCCAATTTCCAACACTCCAATTATAACTTGAGATATAATTCCATCCTGCTACCCATGGCACACCATTCTTTCTTATGTTACCAAAAGATATGTTAGCGGATCGTTGATGACTGAACGCAGCTGCACTGTTTATACTGTCATCGTCGGAGTCCGTAGATACTAAAGCTACATGCGACATAATAAGAGAGAAAAAGATATATATCCTATTTTCTTGTTATTACAGGTGTATATATATAATCGAACACTATCTTTTGCTTATCAAACGTTATATCTGACTTACGAGATGATATCACAACATGTCACGCAAGGAAGTTGTTTTTTATGTGAATTTATGATTGAATCCTTTGATAGTTAAAGAAAAGAAAAGATGATCGATTTGATTTAAATAAATTAATGAAAAATATATTTCCAATGAATAAAAAAAATACATCGTATAAGATTATTGAAATTGAAAATTAGAGAAAAGTTGACAGAAATAGAAAAAAAAGAGAACAAATTATTTTAATAGATGTTTATCTAATTGAGCTTCCATTTCAGTTATTTGACTTTGTCTTTTCAATGATTGATTAATTTTGACCTAAAATAGAAAAACAAAACCAAAATAAAACAATTCAATATTCGAATTCAAAGAAAAAAAACAAAGAAAAGGAAAAGAATCGATGATCGATTCGTTTTGTAAGTCTTCCGTGTTGAAAAGAACTTACAACGGCGATAGTGCTCGCCATAAGAAAAGCACTAAATACAAGCGCAGCAAGAAGGAAGAGAGCAAGTGTCGAACCTTGACTAAGTGGCTTTTTAACAACTGGAACGTCTTTGCTTTCATTCGTAACAATTTTGGTTTCGGCAATTCGTCCGGGAATGATGGCAAGAATTTTTGTTGAGCTAGTTTCTTTTTCATCAACTAATCCAGTTGTTTTAGCGAATCCATTAGCTGAAGATAATGCCTAAAAGTAAAACATAGATTTAGTTTGAACTGTTTCTTTGTTTCTTCAAATGATAAATACTTGAGTATCGGTGATTTCTTTTTCAACTTTAATTTCTTTTTTTGATTTATCTGAATCAACAACTGGTCCAATAGCTCGTTTGTTGAACTCGAAACTTGATTCAAATAATTCAGATAAATCGAATCCAAATCCACGTTTTTTTGTTTCTTCAGTTTTAGCTTCGTCTTCCCGTTTCTTCGATTCTTCGGTTTCTGTTTCACGTTTTTTCGATTCGTCGGTTTCAGCTTCAACTTCACGTTTCTTTGATTCGTCAGTTTCTGTTTCTGTTTCTCGTTTCTTGGATTCATCAGTTGCTGACTCGACTTCACGTTTCTTGGATTCGTCAGTTTCAGCTTCGGTTTCGGTTTCACGTTTTTTCGATTCATCGGTTTCAGCTTCAACTTCACGTTTCATTGATTCTTCGGTTTCTGTTTCACGTTTCATGGATTCGTCAGTTTCAGATTCGGTTTCGGTTTCACGTTTTTTCGATTCATCAGTTTCAGATTCTACTTCACGTTTTTTTGATTCATCGGTTTCAGCTTCAACTTCACGTTTCTTTGATTCGTCAGTTTCTGTTTCTGTTTCTCGTTTCTTCGATTCATCAGTTTCAGCTTCAACTTCACGTTTCATTGATTCTTCGGTTTCTGTTTCACGTTTCATGGATTCGTCAGTTTCAGATTCTACTTCACGCTTCATTGATTCTTCGGTTTCTGTTTCACGTTTCATGGATTCGTCAGTTTCAGCTTCGGTTTCGGTTTCACGTTTTTTCGATTCATCAGTTTCAGATTCTACTTCACGCTTCATTGATTCTTCGGTTCCTGTTTCACGTTTCATGGATTCGTCAGTTTCAGATTCGGTTTCGGTTTCACGTTTTTTCGATTCATCAGTTTCAGATTCTACTTCACGTTTTTTTGATTCGTCGGTTTCAGCTTCAACTTCACGTTTCTTTGATTCTTCGGTTTCTGTTTCACGTTTCATGGATTCGTCAGTTTCAGATTCTACTTCATGCTTCATTGATTCTTCGGTTTCTGTTTCACGTTTCATGGATTCGTCAGTTTCAGCTTCGGTTTCGGTTTCACGTTTTTTCGATTCATCAGTTTCAGATTCTACTTCACGTTTCTTTGATTCTTCGGTTTCTGTTTCACGTTTCATGGATTCGTCAGTTTCAGCTTCGGTTTCGGTTTCACGTTTCTTGGATTCGTCAGTTTCAGGTTCGACTTCATGTTTTTTCGATTCATCGGTTTCAGTTTCTGTTTCACGTTTCTTCGATTCATCGCTTTCAGATTCTTTTTTGTTCGATTCGTCAGTTTCTGTTTGAATATTTAATTTATCAAAAGCGGTAGTTTCATCAATAACTGTTTTTTCATCTTGAAGTGAACCAGTCGAATCACGAGCTGATCTGACAATTGTTCCTATTTGTTCGGAGACTGGAGTTTGTACGAATGTAGTATGTTGTTGTACGACTGGTACAGTTTGTACAAATCCATTGTGTTGTACAACAGTTGGAACGACTTTAGTGAATACTCGGAATTTCGGTCGTTTTACCAAACCGACACCATGTACGTCTAAAAAGATGAATGCGAAGGATAAATATTTTTGCAAGAAAATAGGTTCGTTGTTACATTCTTCTGTTGAAGATGAATCAAATCCGAAGAATCCTCGTTTTTTTGGTTTATTCTACGAAAAAACAGGAAAAGATCGAAATCATTGATTTCAGAATAATTTACTTCAAGAGCGTCAGCGATGTCTTCAATTGAGGTTTTAGTTGTTGAATTTTGAAGTTCAATAGCCACAGTAGCATTTTGTGTTTCAGATAAAATAGGTGCGGAATAAGAATATGTAGCCAGTAACAAGACTACAAATGAAATCATTGTAGAGATTAAAGTCATCGTTAACTTTCGAACGAAAAGTAATACGAATAATAGTCAACTTTTCTTGTAAAGACTTAACTGAACGTTCAGTGCCTTTTATACGAATAAATAAACAAAGAACGAGAGAGAGAGATGATATTAGTATTATTTATTCACAAACGGACTATTTAATATGTAAAAGTGTCGAGGTATTCGAAGAGAGAAATCCGTCGATGTGATTATTCTCATACACAAATCGATTGCCTAGTCAGTGTCTGTCTTCTGTAAGATTTTTACTAAAATGAAGATGGAGCCACCTGTTTCAATTTAAATGAAAATATTTTTCGAAAATAGTCGATCGATAAACATCGATAAAATGACCACGATGTAATAAAAGACTGAATTGGATCGAATTTGAAATCGAATGTCATTAATTAGTCAATAATTGGTTGCCTAACGACACATTGCCTATAAAAAGATCAATGGAGTGCATATATATATAAATGTTTACCTAAAACATTGTCAACGTCTCTCTTGATTAAAAAACAGAAGTGTGTGTATTGTTTGATTAACGACCTCTTGACATAACACTTTAGCTTTCAACAATGAGCAATCAGGACGCGAGGTACTATTTTTCATTGAATTCGTCGAAATCGATCTATGTGTGTTTGTTTTTGTTAATATGAAAGTGCCTTGGCGACATACAACTCGTTGGTTGATCCACATTTACAATGTTATTTCAGCAATGAACGCATTCGTTCTCATTTGAAACACGCCGGACTAGTAAATCGAGTCGATGAATGTTCGTTTTTGTTTTGAAAATCATGAATTTAGATAAGTCGACGCGGAGAAATCATCTCCGAGAGCGAATATCGATTGAAATCAGCTCGACGAGAACATAAAAAACATGTCCGACAAATGCTCGCTGAGAACATCGTTCACAGAGCAATCGATATGGAACGATTGAGACAAGCCGAACTACGACGGCAAATCGATATGGTCGCTAAAGCAGCGTTAGTCAACAGTGTTAAAGTGAACTTATTAAATCAGATTTTGAAGAGACAATCGAAAGTTTTGCTTTGTTTAGGAATCTCGACGACGTCCAGGTTACTCGTTATCAGCGATGTTGCGACCGAATGACGTCGGTGGACCATCGGTTCATTCGTCCTGGTCGCAACATCGACCTGCAAGTGCAAATTACCAACGGGAAATTCAAATCGTAAACTTCGCCTTTCGTTTTTTCTTTTTTCATAAAAAAAAAACTGAAAATGTTTTAGCTGAACGAAGAACTTTCGAATCCGCCGCGTACTCATTCCGCTCATTTGATCAGCAGTCACCCTCGCCGACAGCAACAAGCTTCGAAAAGTCCGCTGCGTCGTTCTCGTGACGTCAATCGAGCGAAATCAACGAACGTCCAACGATCAACGCCGATCGTCGCCGATCCAGCTCCTTGTCAAATCAAAATGATTTACCACGGAACTCATTCGAAAATCGACTACGATCAGTCGATATTCGAGCCCGTCGATGAAATTCAAGTCATGCAGCAGCATTGCGGAGGCGAAAACCTTCCGGTTTACAAAGGAAATCTTCGGCCAGGCGAAGAATTTACGTTTCAATCACGTCGACATCACGATTTTCCGTTTGGCTTGTCGTTGTACGTCAAAGGTTTGATCGACAGTCGAATTTCGACGTGTTGCGAGTACAAACATCGACACGGAGTGAAACTGGGCGGCGAACGAGGCCATTTCGCCATCGTGTCTGTCGAAGGATCGAAACCTTGCATCAAGTATTTTTTCGAGTTGTTCGGAGAAATTCAAAGAGAATTTTGTTTGTTTGAAGATGTCGATTTGAGAAACAGACTCAATTGAAACAAATGTCGAACGAAACCGACGAGGAAAATGCCGACAAACCGATCACGATTTCGATTCCGGTTAATGAGAAAATGAAATCCAAAGGCAAACCCGTTCAAATTCCCGTTCGACATTCAGCAGAATCGAGTAAAATTTACAATTTTGAACTTAAAAAACAACAAAATTTCGTTTGTCAACTAACTTTAGATGCAAATTATTCCGACGATTTCAATGAGTCCGAACAATCGAACAGCAAAGTTCGACCTCGATCAAAATCTCCAAGTGAAACAAGTTCGACATCGACCGAAAAATCGACGAAAACCTGGCAAATTCTCTTTCACACATCGAACATTCCAACAGCCAGTCTCAATTTAACAAAAAAATCCTCGAAAAACGCTCATTTAACGTTTTCATTCGTCGGCTTCGATCCTCAAGAGCAAACCGAAGAACATCGAATCGATCTCAGCGAAAATTCCCAATGCTTCAAATCAGGAAAACAAGATTCATTCAAAGTCAAATTCACCGACATCGGACAACCCAAACAAATCAAACTCAAATTCGAAATCAATCAACAAGACAAACAAGACGTCAAATGGCACCTCGATCACGTAAATTCGTTCTTCTTTCGTTTTCTTTTGTTCGAAAATTCGAGAATTTAGATCGACGTCATCGATCCGGCGAATCAAATTCATTTGAAATTTCCCTGCAAACAATGGATTCGCCCGTTCGAACAGATTATTCTCAATCAATCGGCAACCAAAACCTGGTCACGTTCTTCGTCGTCGTCTTCGTACGAAGCGCCGAATCGCGTTGAATTCATCGAAAAACCGATTTCTCATCAATCGCGACGGATTTCCACCGACAATGAATCGAATACTCAAGCCAATTTCACCGCATTTCAGCTGATTATCTGCTCGTCCAAAGACGCCGACGGAGAGTTTAATCCGTCGGATGATACGAAAATCTTCGTTCGATTGAATCAACAAATGAAAAGCACGAATTTATACAAGAAAAACACGAAATTGTGCCCGGCGTTCGAATCAGGAGAAGAACAAACGTTCGATATTCAATTGAAAATCAACGCCGATGAGAAACCTCGACAATTGACAATTGGATATTATAATTCAGATATAACAGCTGGCAAATGGAAAATAAACAAAGTTTGTTCGATGAAAACGAAATTTCGGTTAACGAATTCGTTTTTTTTTTAAAGATTGTTTTGATTAACAAAAAAACAAATCAACGATCGACTTTTGTTTGTAATGAAGTTCTCATTCGAAATGATTTCAATCTTCGAGCGGAACAAACGTTTCAAGTTGAAGATCACGAGTCCGATGACGAACAAACAACACCGAGAAATCAAACGTCCGACGATGATTCACGACCAAAAACTCGTCGTGGTCGAGATCAACAACAAACTGACGACGAACAACCGACGAATAAACCGACGACAGATCAAAATATTTGGAGACCACCGAGTCAATTAGATCAAAATCAAACTTTTCAAACCGATTCAACGGCAAGTCAGGACGGACAATTCAAAGATTGGTATCCCAATTCTCAACGAGACGAAGATTAAAACCAAAGATCATCGTTTTTTTTCTTTTTCTATTTTCGCTGTGATATTTATTAATTTCATCTTCTTCTATTTTTAGTTCTTATTTTCTTGTTTGATTGTTGTTTGACTTCTTCTTCTTCTTGTTTGTCTTACAAATAAATTTTTAACATAAATAAATCTTTCGTCTGATTAGTTGTTCTCTTTTCTTGGTTTAATATGAAAATAACAAAACAAAACAACGAAATTATTCAGTGATTACATGATCGAATCGAACACCATTTAATACTCCACCACGCATTGTCTCGTCGAGATCCTCTCGAAATTGATTGGGATTGGTCATTAAAATTTTAGCTGCTTCGTGATTCAATGGATCATCAGGATTAGGTTCCTACATAAAGACATTTCTTGGTTGTTTTTGACGGCTAATAAAAAATTACTGAGAAAAGATGATTGATGCCGAAAATAACTAATAAAATAGTTAAAATTGATCTTCAGTCCTCACTAAACAAGACAATTCGATTGTTTCGAGATAATCATGATTTCCTACCGAAGAATATTCAAACAAACATTTCCATTAAGATCAATATTTGGATGGTAGATTTTCTGTTGGCATTTCACCTTGGGAGCTGTATGTGGATAATCAGATCCGATTGTAAATGAAAAATTGCGAAAATTTCAAAATCATTTGTTGTTTTTCTCAATGAAATCAATGTTTTACTTCCTCTGGTGTAATTGTAAGTGTAAAATGAAGAAGATCGTCTTTATTTGGATACGTCACTTGACATGAGGGTGGTAACGGGCTTAATTCACTTAAATCTAAATGAACCGAATAAGTACAGAGGTTAAACAAAAAGACGAACGTGAAGCCTTTTGTAACACGAAGAAGAGCAACTGATGGTCTGTTTGTAGCCATAGTTTCTAAAGCGAATCTGAAATAAAGTACGACGATGTCTGAATCTCTTATCAAACACAGAATGGCAGCTATACGTTGTAGTGTCTTCTTGGATATCGTAACACTATTTAACAAAACAAGGCGACTTACAAATCGATATCACAAATATTTCGGGTTTTTTTTGTGAGTGAAAAGACTAATGTTTACCTGAGTGAATTAATATCACATGCGTCCCCGCTTTGGGTTTTTTTTGTGTCTAATGACGTGAAACTTTTTCTTCTTGTTGATTTTACAAATAAAATGTTAACACGAGTAAATCTTTGATCTGTTAAATGTTTTTTTCTCTTTTATTGGTTTGAAATGAAAGTAGCAAAAAAAAAAGAAAGAAACTTCTCCGATAAATGAACTTCTTTGTCTAATTCGTTTTGAAAAAAAAAGAAATTATTTGATGAGTACACGATCGAATTGAACGCCGTTTAGTACTCCGCCTTGCATTGTCTTGCCGACATTCGTTCGAAATTGATTGGGATTGGTTTTTAAAATATCAGCTGCTTCTCGATTCAATGGATCATCAGGATTAGGTTCCTACAGACAAACATTTCTTTTTTTTTGACCGCTAATCAAAGAAAACTAACCGAAAAAAGAAAAACCATGCCGAGAATAACTGCTAAGATGGTTAAAATTGGTCTCCAGTCCTCACTAAACAAGAGAAATTCGATTGTTTTCGACAAAATCCCGATTTCCTACCGAAGAATATTCAAACAAACATTTCCATCAAGGTCAATATTTGGATGGTAGATTTTCTGTTGGCATTTCACCTTGGGAGCTGTATGTGGATAATCAGATTCAATCGTAAATGAAAAACTAAATCGGCCACCTTTGTAATAACCCTACGAAAATTTCAAAATCACTCGTTGTTTTTTCTCAATGAAGTCAATGTTTTTACATCATCTGGTGAAATTGTAAGTGTAAAATGGAGAAGATCGTCTTTATTTGGATACGTCACTTGACATATCGATGGTAACGTGCCTAATTCACTCAAATCTAAATGAACCGAATAAGTACAAAGGTTAAACAAGAAGTCGAACGCGAAACCTTTTGTAACACGAAGAAGAGCAGCTGATGGTCTGTTGGCGTTTGCTGCTGCAGCACCAGTATTTGCGTTATTCCGATTTAGACTGAATAGATTAAGCATATCTACAAATCAAACAAATGTTCGAGAAAATTTCAAACAAGTCAGTTAGGGAAAATGAAAAGGAAGAATTTTGTCATTGCATCGGGCTCTGATTCACCGATTGATAACAACACAAATAATTTAACAGCGACATCTCAATTTCTGTTTCGTGTTTATGCAGGCCATCTATGCTCATCAGCAGTCAGCTACTTTTATGTGGAAGATGAAGTTTTGTTTTCGATGCACTCAGTTTTTCGTATCTGTGAAATTCAATCTATTGATGGAAATCCTTATCTTTTCCAAATTGACTTGACACTTATCAGTGACCACGATAAGGATCTTCGTGTACTA
>Ga0209914_1003294_pt1 | contig 11578 bp, 16 predicted proteins | sample ThiBiot_500_plan_FD_183949 | JGI IMG/M metagenome (GOLD analysis project Ga0209914, IMG submission 183949) | Wastewater bioreactor microbial communities from Cape Town, South Africa - Thiocy_cont_500_plan (SPAdes) | ecosystem: Engineered > Bioreactor > Thiocyanate-remediating > Anaerobic-Aerobic...
GGGCGGAATGATGAGCGACCGCACACGCTGCAGCGTCACGCGGTCGACGATGGCGCCGTTGGCATCTCGGAACGTGTAGGCGCGCATCTGGTAGCCATTGAACGGCGCAGCGATGGCCTCGATGCGGTCGAGCCACTTGACGCTCGTCATGCCGTACCAGCCCGGCACCACGAGGCGCAGCGGGTGGCCGTGCTGCGGCAGCAGCGGCTCGCCGTTCATCTCGAACGCCAACAGCACGTCGTCGAGCATCGCTTCGTGTACCGTCAGGCTGCGCTGGTAGTGCTGCACCTCTCCTCCCTCGATGCCCTTGTCGCGGCCCGTGAACACTGCGGCGTGCCGTATCAGCGTGAGCACCAGCCGGCTATCGCCGACGAGCCATGCACGTACAGATCTCGACCGCGCTCTCCAGCACTCCTGCGAGCTCGAGGACGCTGCGCAGCCGCACGCCGCCCCAGACCGCAGTTCCGAAGGCTTGGTGGCCCCACGGCACCGACTCGCGACGTGGCGTGTAAAACGAGCGACCGTCGCCCGCGCACTCGAGCGTCACCGGCAACGAGACCTTGGGCATACGCTTCAGGTCGTCGAGCGACAGCGTCAACTTGTTGCGCACGTGGCCCTCGACATGCAGCGTGTGTGTGGCGGCATCGAGCAGCGGCACGTCGTAGTGCACCAGCAGGTAGTGCATGCCGGTGGGCGTGATGTCGCTCTTCAACGCCTCGATGAAACCACCATGGTTACGAAACGCCAGCTCGACCTCGGTGCGACCGAACGACTCGCGTGCAGGCGCGATACCAGCCATGAGAGAGAGAGAGAGAGCGTGTGGTGTGCGAAGTAGAGGGCGAGCGAGAGAGTGGGAGCGTGTTGGAGCAGCGACGAATGAAGATCCGACGCTGAGAGCGAGATTGCCGACGTGCACTGTTCTCTCGTCCAACTGACACTCCCATTCATTCCTTCATTGCTTGCTCTCGCTTGCTGGTTGGTTTGGCATCTCCTTCGTCGAGGTGGTGGAGGTGTGGTCGAGGATGGACTCGCGTGAACGCCAAGTTTTGGTTCGTCTTCAGGCGAACCTGCGAACAGCCAAGGAGACAATCATCGTGCGTGCGATTCGCTTCGATACGCATCGCTCGTTGTTTGGGCGCCTCGGTATTGATACACTAATCGTAGGGCTTCGGACCGGAAGATGTTGTCGAGTTCAGCCAGACTGTGGCGCGACTCTCTTGGCTCGATTGGCTGTCCCTGGTGGTACGAGTTCGACGAGCCAACTGATCGAGCGCACCGTCTCACCTGCACTCCGACGATGCCGATCGCAGCAATTCACCATGGACACCGAGGGCGCCATGGCTCTCGGTGCTGCACTCCCAAGCTGCAAGAGATTGGCGGCGCTTGAGATACACGAGTCCGAGTTTGGTTCGATCGAAGGACTGCGGGCAATACTCGCTGGCGTGTCGCGCTGCCCCAGCCTTCAATCGTTCTGCTTGGGTGTATGTGCCGAGTCGAGTCGATCCAGTTGCCGATGGCTTTCGATGATTTAGTGGCACTGTTAACACGAGAGTGCTCGTAGAGCCGCAGCTTGATGGTGGATGACGACATGGTAGATGCCTTGTGTGAGTTTCTCGCGGACACCAAGCTGCAATCCTTCTCTCTACTGGTACGTTCATCAATCAAACGTGCAGTGGCACCACTCGGCTGCTGCTAACTATTGCAAGCGTGTATGCGTGTATGCGTTGATAGTACATCGACGTGTCGGTACTTCATGCAGAGAAGCTTGTGAGAGCGCTCGCCAACAATACCACCGTCTTGGCGTTACACATTGCGGTACGGGGCGTGGCTCTCATCGACTGATTGAGACCTGGTTGTGCGACAGCTTGCTTATTGAACCCGTCTGTCTCTATTGCAGCTGGTTCCAATCGAGATAGAGGAAATCACGCGGCTGATATGGGCCATGGTACCCAACCATACCATCAAGGACTTCTACTTCAAGGTGCGCTACTCGTGCCTGCCCAGGCTCTCGCCGCAACGACCGACCAACACTGCTCCTTCTGCAGCACTGGCACAATGCCTCGACGTACTGGCCTGGCGCCGAAAACCGACGCTTGATGCACGCTGCAGTTCACGGTGACCTCGATGAAGTCGTGAGGCTGATCCAGTCGAACAAGTGCCGTGTGGCATGGCTCGCTCAGCTGCCGCCCAACTCGGCCATCATGTTGCCACCGGACGTGATTAACGAGGGGCCTGCCCGCGTGCTGGAAGTGCTTGCTCATGGTACGCTGCCCTTGCCATCTCGTGGATAGATTGAGATAGGGGCTCATCGTATCCGCGGGATGCTATCAGGCATGCCATGGAGCTTCGAGCTTCGCCGGTATGCGTCAACGAGCTTCAGGGCCTTCGTGATGACGCTGCTGCTGATACGGCGATTCGAGCACTCGTCGATACTCTCGCTGGTGCCCAACGAGCTGTTGTTCCAGATACTCATGCACGTACCCATAACATGGAGTTCCAGATCGAAGGCCCAACCCATCTCCGTTGCTAGCAAGAGGAAGTGTCTCGTATCGTGAGGACGCACGGTCAGTGTGATAGATGATCGCCTTGTACATTCAATCGTCGGAACAGTGTCATTGCTTGCTGCCTCTCTCCCATCAACATCAACGACAAGTACAACAACATCAACTCGGTGATAGAGAGTGAGCGTGCCCAATAAACTACATACAGCACAGTCACGACGTACGATGGAGGAGCTACTGGTACTCGACAGTCGTATCCGCGACTGGGTGCTGGTGCCCGTGGCGGTCGTGATGTTCGTGGTGCCACTACTGCGGATGCATCTGTCGCGTCTGCTGTTCTCGCCCAAGCGCCCCGACCCTGTCGAGCTCCGTGAGCAGTACGTGGCTCTCGCACCCGAGCGTGTGTACGTGCATGCGAGGCTGACGAGATGGATGCGACGCAGACAAGTACTCGCCAAGGCGCAGGTTCTTCGAGCCAATGGCGCGCTGCTGCCTCGCGCGTCGTTCGTGTCGCGTCGAGCGCTGTTGACCGACAAGGAACGCGGCCTGTTGAACAAGGACATCAAGTCGCCGAGTGCCATGGAGAAGATGATGGATCCCGGCAACGCCATGGACATGATGAAGAAGCAGGTGACCATGGTGCTGTCGCAGATGCTGCTCATGTTCTGGGTCTCGCACTTCTTCTCGGGCTTCATACTCGGTACGATCGAGCGATATCGATATCGAACGGCGAGAGATCGAGAGATCGTGCCGGTCAATGTGGTGATACTCATCGGTGTATGGCGGGACTCTCGGTGATCGACACACACTCCAGTCAAGCTACCGTTCTCACTCACGCAGCAGTTCAAGTCGATGCTGCAACGAGGCGTCGACATGAGCGACCTCGACGTCAGCTACGTGTCGGCGCTGTCGTGGTTCTTCTTGAACCTCTTTGGCCTGCAAGGCATCCACGCCATCATCATGGGTGACGCACAAGGTCTCGATCGCCTTCCATTGGACGTGAGCATCTATCCTCCCTCTACCTGAGCTGACATTGCTTGGTGTGCGCACTGATGTAGAAGGCGAGATGGACATGATGTATGGCGCCAACCCGGCCATGGCCTTCGCGGCATCGGCAGGAGCCAATGCCGGCGTCGATCTCAAGCAACAGTTTGCGAGCGAACGTGATGAGCTCGATCTCGTGTCGTTCACGAGTAGCTCGCTCGATGGCGCTGAACAGCGATTACTGGCAGCCAGGCCAATTGGATCGCGCTGATACAGGAGCGATACCGGAATACACGTGATTGATTGATTGGATCAGCAGCGAATGGATGGTTCGATGGGCGATATAGAGATGTATTTGCAACTGGTTAGCATGATAGAATGCCGGATGGATGGATGAATGGATGGACAGATACGCAGTATTCAACACAACACTCGAAAGGTACAAGACTCGTGAGCAAGAGAGAGCGAGAGCGCCATGGTGAGGCGCCGCATTCCTCAGCGGCCTCACAAGCGTGATGGATGGATGGTTGGATGGTTGGATGGTCGAGGCGACCGCACTCTCGTACGAATGAGCGAGAGTCTCTCGCTCATTGGCTCTCTGGCTCGGTTGGTACTGATAGATAGATAGATAGTCAGGCTGGCAGGCTGGCAGTAGGCTTGAGAAGCCACTACTTCTCGGCAGCAAAGAGCTTGAGGCCCGAGATGATGTCGGGGTTCTTGAAGGCGCCGTCCTTGTACTCGGTGAGCGTCACGCGGCCGTCGCCGTCGGCGTCCATCTGCTCGAAGAACTCCTCGACGACCTGCTGCGGCGCCTCGTACTTCTTGCCCGAGAACGTCACCAAGGGGCTCTCGTCGACGGGGCCCACGAGCTTGTAGAACGAGTCGACCACTTGTTCCATGTGGTCCTTGGTGATGGCGCCGTGTCCGTCGAGGTCGTACATTGAGAACGCCACTGTCCATCACACGAACGAACGAACGAACGAGCGAACGAGCGCGCACGTGAGTGAGTGACTGCGAGTGTCGTGTGGTATCTCGCGCGCTTGGCAAGCGCACGTACGATCGAGCTTCTCGCTGGGAGTGCCACGGCTCATGACCGACCACGCGACCACGAACTCTTGGAACGAGATGACGCCGTCGTTGTTGGCGTCGAAGATGCGGAAGATGCGCTCCTGCAGGAAGGGATCGACGAGGCCCATCTGCTCCATGACCTCGTTGAACTCGGTGCGCGTCACCTGGCCCGACGGATTCTCGCGCTTGAACTGCTTGAACAGTGCCTTGATCTCGCGCATGTCGACTAGCAGCAGCACAAGCAGATGTAGAAGCGAGTAGCGAGCGAACGAGGGTCGAGGGTCAGGGCTTGAGTGCGAGCGTTCTACGAGAGCGCGCCGCGTCGATGACGTACAGTGTGTCGAACCACCGAGCTCCTCGTGTTCTTTCTTGACGTTCGATGGAGTTTGACCCATGATGGTGGTTGTGCTTGGTGGTAGTAGATCAGAGAGGCTGCAGAGAGAGGCAGAGATAGAGAGGCAGCGGGAGGTGCGAAGGGCAGCGAGGCAGCAGCAGCGAAGGAAGATTCCGAACTCGAACTCCAAACTAACGAACCAAACCACGAACCTGCTGGACTACCTTGCCATCTATCCGGCCACTCCCGTCAATCGATTGACTGAACTGGATGCTTGGGTTATTTGCGTGATGGAATGATGGAGAAGGAGAGGCACTCGAACAGAGTCGAGTTTGTGAGGTTGGGTTAGATAGTTCCCGACGATCGGGGTCCACTTGAGTCTGCGACCGAGAGCCGACACGACACTGCAGCCGCAGCCGCCACGAGAAGGCAGAAAGAGAGAGAGACTTTTGGGCACAATAAACGTGAGGTTGTTATTGTGACACACGCTCACACGACATCATCTTGTGGTGAGATCAATCCATCTTCCGCACGACGAGCAGATAGACAGACATTTAGCTAGCTAGATAGATAGATAGGAAGTGATATGCAGGAATAGAGAGGCTACTTGCTGTACAGTAATGGATTTGAACGTTCGAACGAACGAACGAATCAGATGACTGGCCTTCGTTCGTGAGCTTACTCATCGTCATCAAGGTCGTCGATCGAGAAGTTGCTCTTGGGTCGATGCAGGTGCTCGTCACCAAAGCCATCTTCGGCATCATCGCCGTACGCCGCCATGCTGTCGAGCGGTAGGTGATGCGGGCGGGTCGACGCGCGGCGTCGACGAAGCATCACAAGAACCGCGATCGCCAAGCCGAGAGCCACTGCCGCCAGGGCCGCGAGCACGATGGCAATGAACAAGAAGCGGCGCTTGGTGTGGTCAGACACACTCTCAGACGACACGGTGCCGTTACTCTTCGTCGTGTGCATCGGCGGAGGCAACGTTGGCGGAGCTGGTGGCTCAGCGGTCGGCGTCGGCGAAGGCGTCGGCGTCGGAATCGGTGTTGGTGTCGGTGTCGGCGTTGGAGTAGGAGTGGGTCGGGGCTCGGGCTCCTCCGCAAAGCCATGGTTGACTGCGAGGCACAAGGGCGCGGTGCTAAAGGAGGCCAACTGCTCCGTGGCGCCAGTGACCGTATCGACCGACACGACGCCGCTCTCGAGCCACAGATAGAAGCGGCTGAGTTCGGGCGAGAACGAGCACCGCACGCTTCGAGACGACATCAGGACCGTGGTACGGTGCAACTCGGAGGCCTCGCCGAACGGCGACACGCTCCACACGCTGAGCGCTCCAAGGTCATTCAAGCAGCCGACGCAGCCGACAGCGAGGATCGCTTGCTCGGTGGCACCGAGGCAGAACAATCGGTCGGTGGCACCGAGATTCAGAACCTCGATGCTCGCAATGGGATTCAGCTGGTCGCTCCCGGCCACCCTGCCATAGGTGGCCGTGTAGAAATGGTGCATGTCGGGCCGATCGTCCGAGAAGCCGAGGCCGAACATGGCGCTGCGGCTCGGCAGCGTGACGAGCGAGATGATGGACGACGGCTTCGACAACTGACCGCCGCTGGCAGCCACCGGCTTGGCGGATGGAATGTCGGGCAGACCGTACTGGATAGGAGTGGAGTAGATCAGCACGTCCAAGGCCGAGCGGCTCTCGGCCCACACGAGCACCAACAGCTGCACCGGGTCGACCGTAATGCCGCGGATCACCATGTCGCGAGCCAAACTGTACGTCGGCAAGAAGGCCTCGAGCTCGCGGTTGAGTGACGGCGTCGTGTACAGGACCTGCACCGTGCTCTCGAGCGACATGGCCGATGGCTCCCAGAAGACGAGCATCTCTTGCGACGGGATCGCATGGCAGTGCGCTGGCTTCGATGGCACAAGCTCGTCCGAGATGGCAAAGTACTGGCCGTTAGCGACGCCGGAGCGCCAGCTCTCAAGATCGAACGAAAACACGACGCGAGGCTCGATCAGTTGCGTGTTCTCCTTCCAAACAGCCATCAGTGTATGATCTGTTGATGAACCGCGAGTACGAGTGAGCAGCGAATGAGTGAGCAGCGAATGCATGAAGGATGAAGGAGTAAGTGAGTGAGAGTGCACATACTGTAGGGATACACCGGCAACAGGTCATTGATCTCGACGTCGTAGATGGTATCGACATCGTCGGTGTTGTTGTCATTGTTCGGCACGCGGAAGGGAACCATAGCAACCCATTGCAGCGGGTAGGCATGGTAGCACTTGAAGAGATCGATCGCGTTGGACGACATGGCACGCAAGTCGACGAAGCATATCTGCGAGCTCGACTTGACCATCAGCGTTTGCGTCGAGGGCGCGATGCCCGAGATCAAGAGGCCGTCGGCATCGCACGGTATCTGCAATACGAGCGTGGCATCTTGACCGACGAGCTGGACGGCGTACACGATCTCGATCAGCAGATCAATCTCGATGGCGTACAACGTGCGCTGCTCGTGGTCGAACTCGAGCGCCACCGTATGATCGGGATTCGTGTCCGGGTACTCGAGGTGGCGCCTATAGGTGCTGTACTCGATGACACGCGGCGACTTCGCGTTCAGGTCCATCGTGAACACCATCAACGGCTCGCCGATCGTGGAGGAGCCCTCGCGCTCCATCGTGCCATACAGACGCTTCTCGGCTGCGACGCTCAAGTCGAACGCCACGGCCGTGATGCGCAACGGCGACGACGTGCCCTCGAACGTGATGGCCGAATCGAACTCGACACGAGCCTCGCGCTCTTGCGCAAGGTCGAGCGGGATCGACACGAGCACCAGCGAGTCGGGCTTCGTGAGGCGCGAGTACGCAATGTAGATCGAGTTCGACGAGGCATCGGCCGTCACGCGGCGCAGCTCGAGATCCGCAAAGAACTCGGGAGTATCGAGTGCCAACGGGCGCAACTCGAGTGCATCACTCCAATCCGACGGCGTCGCAGTGACCGAGAGCCATGAACCGCGTACGAGAGCGTACGTGGTGCCCGAGAGATAGATCGCAGTGTAGCGCTGCTCGCGAGGCTCCAGCACCACGTCCACGAACTCGTACAGCACGGCGTTGGTGGCCGCCACCTCGCGACGCTGCTGGGTGACATCATCCTCCTCCCCCTCTTGCATCATCGAGGGGTCTTCTTCAGACGGCGGTGGCGGTGGCGGGAACTCGGTAGCCTTGAGGATGCGGAGCGGCAGCGAGCACTTGAAGTCGATGTGCGACGGCAACGGCGGCTCGTGCAGCGTCGGCGGGAGGTCGATGCCGATGTCGAGCTGTGTGTCGGAGAGCGCCGCGAACGCGATGGCAGGTCTCGCAACGACCACGCACACGTTCGAGAGACATGCTAGAACGAGGCACACTGACAACAGAAGGAATGGGCGGTGTGTTGTCATGATGATGGCGGTGCGGAGGAGGTTGTGGTGCAGCAGCAGCAACGAAGCGAATGAACGAATGAGACCTCGTGCTTGAGATAGCTCATCGATATCGGCTCCGATCGAGGGTCGATTGGGTTTGAGGGGTCCCGATCGAGATGTGTACTACTCTCTCTCCTGATCGATGGATGGATGGATGGATTGCTTGGTTCATTCATTGGCTGGGCATCGGATTCAGCAGCGCCAGAGGGTCGGTTGGTCGCAGAGGAGTCTCGAAGATTCGGAGCGAATGCTCGACGTCTTCTTCCAGAGAGAGCGAGCACACACGCACATCCATTCCCATCACTGCTGCCTCGCTGCTCAACCTCATCCATCCATCCATCCATCCATCTATCTACAGTGAGACTGTGTGTGAGTGTTAGGCTTTGTGTTGTGGTTCATCTTTCTGACGCCGCGATGGACGCTTCGTTCGTGTCGTACGTGTTGGTGGTCGCTGCACCACAATCGCGGCCCTTGGAGTTCGAGTCGCTCTTGTCGCGAGTCGACGATGCCACCAAGGATGCGCTGCGTGTCATCTCGACTCATCGACGCCAGATGCTCGAGGCGCTGCCAATCTCTCCCACCGAAGCCATTGCGGTATGGGCCATGAGCTACTTGCGTCGAATCGCGCGTTGTTTGGTGATGATGGTGGTCGTGTTGCTGACCGAGTGGAGCAGGCGATCGAGATGTATCTGCCTCACTTGTATGGACTGGTACGCACAACCCCACGTCGTGAGCCACTCGTTGATCTCGGATGATGGTGCATCTGACGAGGTTCGTGCGTTCGAGCAGATCAACGCCGTCTTGAAGCTTCCCGAGGGAGCGAGCGTGGGATCATTCAGTACGCATCATCTCGATCGATGCTCGTCGAGATCGATCGGTACCTGACGCGCTCTCGCTCTCGTTGGCAGATATCGCATGGACCAGCGCCTTCAGTGCCCGGAGCTCGGCCTTGTTCTTCTCGGAGCAATGGCACTTTGAGGTCGTCAACACGCTCTCGGCGTATGCGTTGGCGCTGCGAGCTCGAGCAGCCGAGATGCTGTACGCCTGCAGCGAACAAGCGACATTCGAGGAGCGCAAGCAGGAGATCACGCGATGTCTGTGCACGGCCGCCGGCGTATTCGAGTACATCAAGGACGTCGAGCTGGCGCGATGGGGCGAGAAGCCTCCCGGTACCCTGCTCGAGAAGACGGCCGAGTACTATGCGCTCATGTCGACGTACGTCGAACGAGACACTGTCCGGATTGCTGGCGATCGATCGTGTCGGGTCGAGGGTTGATCGCACTGTCACTGACATTGGCGCTTGAGTAGAGTGTGTCTGGCCGAAGCGCAGCAGCTGGCGATACGATTCGCGGCTCTGAAGGGCATGGATCACGCGATATTGGCCAAGCTGTGCATCGACGTGCGCGACAAGTATCGCTACACCGAGGGCATTCTGCGACAGCTGAGTGGCTACAACACCAAGCTCAAGGACTACGTGGTGCTGAACGCCGCCATCTCCGAGCTGCTGGCGCATCGGTGCATCGCCTACAAGCATCTTGCTGCTCGGTACGTCAGCGTGGCATTGGAGCCTTGATCTTGTGTGTGGGTGCTCGGGCCAATCTGACCTGGCGAGTGATCCAGCGAGTTTGGCAAGTCGGTGTCGTATCTGCGAGCGGCTCTCGATCGTGCAGCGGCGGTCGAGGTTCCCAGGGCATCGAACGACGATCAAGGCCTCCGCAACTGCTACCTCCAACTCCTGCAACAAGTACAGCAGCAATACGAGAGGTACTGCTCTCGTTCTCGCTCTCGCTCTCGATGGATGACTCAATGGTTGCACGGGCGGTGCAGGGAGCTACACACCAACGTGACGTGCTACTACGAGTCGATGCCCGACGCCTCGACGCTCGAGCTGCCGTTCGGGCACTCGATCTCTCGCGTAACGCCATACACACCGCCCGAGCCCGTCACCATCACGATCACGGCTACCGAGGGCTGGGGCTGCTCGATCATGTGATGCTTGCGCATCACCGTTCTGCCGATACTCTGCTACGAGTTGCGGCAAGCTCGCGTACGCGAGGGCTTCGTGGTCGTTTGTTGTATATACAGTGCCTCGTGCGTACTCAACCACATCCACCATCAATCGATCACGGTTGGTCGAGCCATATGGCGTCAACACCATCACAAGTATCCACCAGAACGAGCAGCTACTCTTCCAACGCCCATGGCTCACTCGTTCCAGTGCGTGGGCGCTTGCGTGATCGATCACCATCGCCTGCGTAAGCAAGCTCATTCGACAGCTCGTCGTCCACATCGATGGCACTGGCGGGTCGTTTGGATGCCTCACCGTCGCGATGCTGCTGCTGCTGCTGAAGACGACGACGCGCCTCCGCCACTCGGTGCTCCTGGATGGCGTTACACAGCACCAGCAGTTGGATCGTGAGCGCCTGCTTGTCGCTGTCGACGAGCGAGGTCGATGCGTGAGTATCGGTCTCACTCGAACTTGCAGCTGTTGACGTTGTCGACGATGAAGACGTTGCTGGCAAGTGAGACTCGTGATCGAGAGCGACAGGTTCGGTGCGCCGAGTGGTCATCGCAGCAGCAGCAGCAGCAGCAGCAGCAGCAGCCTGCAATCGCTGGTCGTCGTGCACCATCAGGAGTTGCGACTGGAGCAGGCCCGTGATGGCGCTCGTGCGCGTATCGATGGCACTCTGTGCTCGGAGGGCTGCGGTACGCTTGGTATATCAATAGTGGCCATCTCAGTCGCGCGGTCGCGAGGGTCTAGGGGAGCGTACAAGTCGAGTGCAGTTGCGCCAGCCGCTGCTCCTGCGCCTTGAGTTGTTGGTGTACTTGATCGAGCAGGTCCCGTATCGATGGCGCTTTCGAGCGTGAGTCGATGGGTTGACCTTCGACTTTCACAACAGGATCCATGGTGGGTACAAGGAGGAGTGGGAGGCTAGAGTATCTCCACCGAGCGCTGCAGTGAGGCAGCGAGAGAGGAGAGAAGGACGCAGATATTTTCGGACCTATTCCGGCAGATATTTTCGTTGGGCTCAAGCTCGACCTTCCTCTCGGTCTCTCGTGCCAGGTCGCAAAGTTCTCGTGCTCGCGAGAGTGGGATCGGGAGGCATCATCGGCAACAGGCGGAGCGATGCTTGTTGTGCCTTGAGGGCGGAGGCGTTAAATTGCTCAAGCCGCTTGCCAGTGAGAGGCTGCATTGGGAGCACTGATGGTTCGGCGTTATGCCGGCTGGAAACCTCGTTCGG
>Ga0209914_1003300_pt1 | contig 11569 bp, 6 predicted proteins | sample ThiBiot_500_plan_FD_183949 | JGI IMG/M metagenome (GOLD analysis project Ga0209914, IMG submission 183949) | Wastewater bioreactor microbial communities from Cape Town, South Africa - Thiocy_cont_500_plan (SPAdes) | ecosystem: Engineered > Bioreactor > Thiocyanate-remediating > Anaerobic-Aerobic ...
GGCGAGCGTCGAGCCGATGAGATCGAGCGAGCTGGTCATCAAGAAGAGCGACGGCGTCAGCGCCGGGTACTTGTAGAAGAAGTCGTTGGTGTCGACCTCCGACACGTTGTTCAGCGCAATGTCTCGTTTGCTGGTGTTGGTCTGGTACGAGGCCGCATGCGATCCAGGCGTCACGAAGCTCTCGCGTGCTCGCTTGTTGTCCTAGAGAACCCAATCGAGTGAGCGAGTGAGATCATGATAGATCGATAGATGGATCACGATCACGATAACGATAGCTAGATCGATTCGGTGCGAGGCGTACCAAGTACATGCTCACGAACCATCCAAAGATACACAAGGCCTCTCCAAAGTACATGAACAACGTTTGGGTCCTTTGTGTGTGTGTGTGTCAGACGCGCCGGCAGAGGTCGTCAGCCAACATCATCAACATCATCATCAACAGCATCAACGTCGCTCTCGCTCTCTTGCTCGAGTATCTCGTACCAGGGCTCAACAAAGTACTGTTCGACGCCATCGATTCCAAACGATGATGCGTCGTTCTGCCACTTCTACTCAAGGTGATGGATAAGAGAGAGTGTGTGTGAGTGCCTTGTCGCAGCGACAACCGACACCATCGACACCATCGACATCACCGAGTTCGAGATCGAGATCGAGATGTACCTTGGCGAGCGTGTTGACGGAGCCGGTCACCAACATGCCGATGATCAGCACGTTCTTGATGATATCACGCGGCGTACAGTACGGCTGTGACTCAGCCATTGAGATATCGTCATCATAACCCATGATGATGAAGAAGAAGCAGCAGATGAAGCAGCAGCAGCAGCGAGAGCGGCAACAAGCAAATAAGGAGTGAAAGAGCTGCCGCTGCCACTGTTACCGCCGCACCACTACCGACTTTTCCTTCGCTGCTTCAAGGTCCGGAAATGAGTCCAACCCCCCACGCCATATCTGCTTGCCTGCCTAGCTGACTGATAAATTGGTGTGTTGGTACAAGGGACTGCTGTGATCACAGCTATTAGAAATCCACTCTAAGGAACGAGGGAAGGAGAGGGACGAAGAGTACACATGATGGTTTATCTATCGCTCAGGAGTGAGATATTGGTACACTCGATACATGTTGTAAGAGAGGATGGTTTTGTGTGAGAGAGCCGCAAGATAGATAGACATACAGACAGACAAACAGAAGAGGTTGGAGAGGTTGCTACCATTCGTTCGTTCGTTGGAATGGAAGACCTCTTACAAAAAGGAATAGGCAGCCGAGGTCGAGTTGGAAGACGAGGTCGACGAGGAGAAGGAGCTCACCGACATGTTCAGGTCCGAAGGGGCTACCAGCATATGGGCGCAGATGAGACGATCGAGGTGCGAGAGCGAATGGTTGTAGTGCTTGAAGAGTTCGCTCTTGACCTGCGATAGCGGAATGAACTCGAGCGCCAGACGGTCGGCAAAGTGATCGCGCACGTATCGAATGATGACGGGATCGATCGACACGAAGCACAGCCGCAAATGTTGCAGCTCGTTGAGGTGCTGCACGATGACGAGTGCCGAGAGGTTCGAGATCTGGTAGCAGCCGTTGAGGCTCAGCTGCGACACGAGTGGACAGTGATGTGCGAGACCCACGATGCTGTGGTCGGTAATGTGCGTGCAGCCGTCGAGTTGCACCAAGCGCAGGCGTGGCAGGTTGGCAAAGAGGTCGATCAGATGCGCGTCGCACACGGCGTTGCTCATGGTGATGGAGAGGTGTTCGATGGCGCGGCAGCTCTTGAGCGTCGAGAAGCCACTGATGCGCAGACCGCCGAGGTGGATGCGACGCAGCTGTTGCGCCCACGTGTCCGAGTGTGCGAGCGTCGTGGTGCCGAGTTGCTCGATGCGTAGCTCGTGGAGCGGCAGCGCTCGTAGCGAGAGCGCGACTCCCGACGACGACTTGGAGCGCAACTCGCGTACGTGCAGCGTACGCACGAGCTTGCCGCTCGGCATTGCGTCGCCGTAGTGTCGCAACTTGAGAATGTGCTGGCCCGTGCGGAAGGCCACCGCGGTGCCGAGCGACAGGTGAACGAGGTTCGTGAAGGCCTTGGTGAGTTGGTTGATGTCACGCGCCTTGAGGCTACCGGCGTATCGCACGCTCAAGACGCGCAGCGACGCTCGTAACGCCATCGAACCCAAGAGCAACTGTACGCTCTTGGCATCAAAGTGCTTGTGGAACTTGAGCTTCTCGATATGTGTGAATCGCCCTCCTGAGTGAACTCGAACTGCTCCTCCCGTTACAGTTGAACAAGTACTTTCTCCACCATCGCTCGATGATGATGACGACGATGGTGATGATGACTTGGATTTGGACTTGGACTTGGACTTGAGATTGGCTTGCGAGATGGACGTCGTATCGTCATCCAACGTCAATGCTGCCAAGATGGCGGCAGGTTGAATCCACTTGTTGCGTCGCAGATCGAGGCTCGTCAAGTAGCCTTGGTTGGCTCGAATCAAGCGAATGATTGCATCGTTGCGCACCTCCTTGCGACCGACGAGTGACAATGCCGAGAGCCGTGGAGCTCGCTCGGTGAGAACGGCCACGAGGCGATCGGTGACGTTGTGTTCATCGAGCAAGTTGGACTTTGGCCGCGATACAAAGTCGTTCGACGGGAACTTGTAGCCGACGTCGAGCTCTTCGAGTTGCTCTGACACGAGAGCCTCGATACCGAGGTCGGTGATCATGCGACAGTTGCGAAGCTTGAGCGAGCGCAAGCGTTGCGTGTTGAAGCTCACGAGCACCGAGTCGTCGACCAACAGCGAGTATGAGAGATCGAGTACCTCGAGTGAGTGTGGTGGGAGTGCCGTAGCGAGACGACACAACTCGGCCGCCGAGAGGAAGGTAGCTCGACGAATCTCGATCGAACGCAATGTACGGAAGGGCGAGAGGAAGATTGGCAATTGCGTCAAGTGATGCGCCGGGTTGATGATACGCAACTTGGTGGCTTGACCATACATTGGCTCCATGAGCGTGTATGCCAGTTCGGGCCATGATTGCAAGGCACAGAAGCGGTAGAGATCGATGGCATCGGTCGGTGGAGTTGCTAGCAATGCAGCGACTCGTTCTAATGTTGGTGATGATTGTTGCTGTTGTTGCTGTGGTTGGTGTTGTTGTCGACGTCCAGTGGGAGTTTGAGTCAATTCATCAATGGCTCTTGGATCGAGTGTCGCATGCTTGGCGTGATGTTGTTGATGTGCCAACGAGAAGCGATACATGGCTGCTTGCAGGAAGCTCAACCGTTCCGAGAGACTGGCACACTCTATGTTTGTTGCTTCGCGCCAGAGGATCGATGCCAGATGCGCATGGGACTCGATAGGCGCTGGTTCGCCGAGACAATTGAGATGCATGTCCGAGAGATTGCGATTGAGTCCGAGGTACGCGACCGACTTTGAGCATATCGAGTCAGCGACATGGAGGCGGTAGAGACCACGTAGCGAGTGGCTCAGGGCCTTGAATGAGAGCATGGTGATTTTGGATTGCGAGATGAGCAAGGTCGAGAGCTTGCGACACGAACGGCAGATGGCACTAATGACCGCATCGCTGATGGCGGTTTGCGTGAGGTCGAGTAGTTGCAGATGCGGCGTACGCTCGAGTAACGCAATGATACTCGCTTCATCGAGGTACGTGCACGTGTTCAAGATGAGCTTCTCGAGCGGATGATCGTTCGGGAGCGCGCTGGCGAACAGAAAGAGGTCCTCGGACTTGATGGGACAGAAGACGACCTTGAGCGTCGAGAGTGACTTGGCGAACGGTGCCAGGTGCTGCAACAGTGGACCCTTGATCTTGCAGTTGACGAGCGAGAGGTAGCGCAGGTTGTTGTGCGCCTCGAGCACCGGCAGCAACTCGGCGGCACGAAAGTTGCTGTTAAAGATGCGCAGTTGCGTGAGCGATTGCATCATACTCAGCACCGAGACCCACTCGCGCAACACTGGCTTTGGTGAGCCGGTCAGCCGACGCAACGAGATTTGCGACAGCTCGGGGTTGGCGACCAGGCATTCCTTGAGAGCCAGCGGACCAAAGTCGCGCGTCGAGAAGAAGGCCGCGAGATTCGAGAGCGAGCGCGTGTAGCCAGCGCGAGCCGCCGCCACGATGGCATTGCTGGTCCAGTTGGTGCCCGTGAACTCGAGTGACTGCAACGAGGTACATTGCGATAGAAACTCGCCCAAGACCGCGTCGGAGAACGGCACCTTGTCGAGGCGCAGAACCTCGAGCTGCGGCAATCGCATGCCGAGCTGTACCAACTGCGCATCGTTCATGGCACGTACTTTGCCGAGTAGCAACGAGCGCAATTGCGGGCAACGCTCGATCACGTGCTCGAGCTCACGCCAGGTCCAGTCATAGTCATGCGACAATACTCGCAGATTTGGCGTTCGAACATTGAGAGCAATCGATGGTCGCCAATGTGATAGTCCTCGTAGATTGAGTTGAACCAATTGTGTCGCATGGTACAATAACATGATCACTGTTTGATAATCGACTGACGAACAACCAGCTAGTGATAAATTCACTAATCGATTTCCTTGTGTTGATGATCCTGATTCCAGTAGTGTTGAGGTTGAGGTTGTTGTTGATAATGATGAAGATGATGACGAGGAGGAGGTTGATGAAGACGATGAGGAGGTTGATGATGATAGAGCCATTACCAATTCAAAGACTTTGGAACCTGAGATTAATGGTAACTCGGAGAGATGGAGTGTTGTCAATGATTGACATGCTGGTGATTGATGAATACACGCTAATGTACGATCGGTCAAGCGCCAACAACCTGACAAGGATAGGAAACTCAATGGTCGCCGAGATACACCATGGAGAGAGTGAAGCAGCTGACGTTCGATAAAGTCATCCTCGAGTGATACCATATTGTCGAAGGCGAGTGAGTGCAGGCGTTCGAATGGGAACAAGGGTTGCAATACGCGTTGCAACTTTGCGAGTCCAATGTGACTGCAGTGATAGAGGCGCATCGACTCGAGACGTGACACGAGTGCCGTGCGTAACTCGCTACACGTGAGTGCCACGTGTAGTGTGTCGAGTAGGAGTTCCTCTTGTACTTGGATCGCCTTGTCGACGAGCTTGTTGAGAATCGCTCGGCTTCGTGATGATCCTACTCCACCAGCAGTAGTAGTAGCGGCGCAGCTTGCTGTCGAGAATGTTGCTGTCGAGAATGTTGCTGCCGAGAAGGTCGTTGTTGAGGTTGATGCAGATGAGAGAGGTGAGTCGGCTTGAATGATACGCAACAAGTCGGTGAGTTCAGATCCAGCACGAGCAAAGAAGCCTGGGATCTGCGTCGCTTGCGCGGCGAGGAAGAAGCTCAAGAACAGACACTTTTTGCATAGTACTGGATCCCAACCGAAGCGCTGCGCGCTCTTGCAGTGTGTCATCACTCGGTCGAGAATCGAGTTGATCGACTTGAGCTCACCGCCGAGTTCCGAGTCGGAGGACGACGAAGACGACGAGGACAAGGAGGACGAGGACGACGAACTGACGCTCGAACGTGCCGAACTCGATCCACTGCCGCTGCCGCCTCCGGTACCGCCGCTGCCGCCTCCGCCAAAGTGTTGCATCGACGGTGGCGTGACGAATTGCGCCTCCTGCTCAAAGATTCTCATGTTGGTATCGCCTCGTGACGCTGCGATTCGGCGGAGTTGCTCTTGATAGCAGCGCGCCAAGTAGTACGAGGCCTCGGGATCCAGCGGCGCCGAGCGCAGTGCTTTGCAGAGGTTGTCGATGCTCTGTTCGAGTAGCACGCTCGACTGCAACCGATGGCGATTGGCCTTGGCCTGCTGGAAGCTCGAGACGCCGGTCGCCAGATCGACGAGATGCATCTGCTTGATGACGGGGAACACGCGCTCAATATCCTGCACGAGGAACTCGTGTTCGCCACGCGAGCGCTCGAACGCCCGAAGCGCACGTTCGGTGACTGTGAAGCCCAATGCACGTTGTAGCTTGCGGAACAGAACGCCAAAGATGACGTATGGTCGAATCTCCATGGTGCGCTCGTGCGTCAAACTATCACGCAGACTCGTTGCACGTTGTAGTGTTGCTGCCGATGGAATCAAAGTCGACGAGGACGACGATGGTGGTGGTACAGTTTGAAAGGATGACATTGTCGTCGACGACGAGGAGGAGGAGGATACGGGTGTAACAAGACGAGGGTTGAAGGATCGAGATGTTTTGGAACGGGAGGAACGAGTTGAGGAGCGGCTCGTTGGTGGAGGTCCTCGAATATGAGCTGGTGAACCGAGTACGGCAGGGTCGTCAAGGATACTAGTTCGTGGTTCACTATCTGGTTCGATTGGCATTGCATCATCCAAGTCTTCAAGTTCATCTTCATCGTCATCTTCCTCACCACCAGTAGTAGTAGTTGTTGTTGTTGTTGTAGAAGAACTACTCGTAGTAGCAGCAATAATCGTTGTAGTAGTTGTCGTCATTATTGTTGATGGAGTAATGATTGTTGAAGAACTTGGGGTTGTTGAACGTGAGAAGCCGACTGAAGGTAAAAGAGAGTGTGCAGAACGCGATTGAGTTCGATCGAGTGATTGAGTTCGATCGAGTGATTGAGTTCGATCGAATGATGACGGTGATGAGTCATCTTCATCATCATCACTATAGTCTGCAGTGGTTGACGCGCTCGTGTCAAGAGTGTTGGACAGCAATGTCGCATGATCTCGTGGTGCGAGCGAGTCGGTCGAGTCGGTGAGTGTCGGTACGACGACTTGTTCGAGCTCAAAGTGGAACTTGTTCTGCAACTCGAGATGTAAGGACGGCAAGTCGGGCGACACGACATCGTTCCAGAAACGGTTCGAGCGTGGACTGTTGCAGAAGAGCAAGTTGAGCCACGAGGCCACAGCACGATGCAAGCCCTCCTTGGATGGCATGCTGTGCTCGTTGGCACTACGGAACGACGTGCGCATAAAGGTCTTGACGCAACGCATCACCATCTCGGTGACGAGCAACTCGAGCGCGCGCTTGGTGGCGACGTTCCTCGCGACTGCGCCGAGGTGGCGCACGTTGATGCCGTGTTGGTGCAACTTTTCGACCAGGTTCCAGTGCGTTACGCCCTTGTCGCGATCGATCAAGGCCGCGAAGCGCGGAATGACGCGCGTGTGCAGGTGATCGGTGGCCTCGCGCACCTCGTCGATGCTGGCGTCTCGAGAGAGCGAGCCCTCCATGCCCGAGATGGCGTCGGACGAGAGAGGTCGAGCGTAGTGTGCGACGAACTCGGGCCGCAGACGGAAGCTCAAGGCGATTTGGTCGTTTTGCGAACCGATGCGCGGGCTCTCGGGCGGATAGAGACGCGCGAGATCGACGAGGTAGTAGCGCTGGTCCTCACCGAGGTGGCCCTCCATGTCACACGGGCCGTACAACTCGACCTGGCGCGTCGAGGTGCCGTTGTTGCCGCGCTCGATCACCCAGTGCTTCTTGAGATTGAGTCGCTCGGCCAAGACCGCCATGTGGCGCTCGAGCACCGGGTCGTTGTGCACCGTGCAGCCGCTATCGAGCGAGCCGTACCGAATGGTGTTGGTGTTGATGGGCAAGCGCGACTGCGCCGACAGTCGATAGCCACGGTAGTCGATCAAGGCCACGAGCGGCACGTGCAACTGCGGAATGTTGGCCTGCGTGATGCCGATCGCGCCCTTGAGCTCGTGGTTGATGCTCTTCATCGCGAGGCTGTCGTTCGATTCGCGTCCGCCGTACACCCACATGTCGTTCTGTAGCTTCTGGTCGTTGGCGAACTTGAACAGTATGCCGGCGCACACGTACTTGGTGCCGCCGGCGAAGCCGCCGACGCGCGCCAGCTTGATGCTCTTCTCGTGCACCGGCAGATGCATCTCGTTGATGATCACGGTGCCGTACTTTTCGGCAATGTCGGCAAAGTCGCTCGCGAGCTTCTTGAGCTGATCGTACTTGTCGGTCGCGCTGCTGCCATGCGACATGATACTCTGGAACTGCGTGTTCCATCGAACGCGATGGTCCTCCTTGTCGTGCATCGACGTATCGAACGCACTCGCAAAGCCGTGAGCATCGACCTTGACGAAGCCACGAGCTAGTGTCGGTGCCGAGATACAATGATGAAGCTGCGATGGTGCTGCACCACCAGCACGAGGATGTTGCTGCTGATGCTGCTGCCCCTCGGAAGAGACTGGTCCAAGTGGTGTGGGTGTCACTGGTACACTCCATCGAGAGTGCATCGAGCTCTTGTCGTCATGTTCGTCGTGTTGATAGTGATGGTGTGATGAGACTTCGGCGAGGGCGCTCGCATCGTCGAGCACCGGTCGATCGAAGATTGATAGGTGTCGTCTTGATGCCATTGCACTACCGGATGGGTTGCCAGTTCCAATGCCGTGGTAGTGTTGATTATTGCCAAGGCCAAGGCCAGTACCAAGACCAGTACCAAGACCAGTGCCAAGACCAGTGCCAAGACCAGCACCAGCTTCGAAACCAAGAGTGCCATGTGAAGGAGGTGTTGCCGCCCCTTGCATGATGCCGGGTGTGGGTACGACGGAGCGCAGCGAAGTACCAGCTCGAGATGCCAAGGTATCTTGGTCGGTGTGGTAGTGCGATGCGTGAGGCGTGCTGGTGCTGGCGTCATAGTCCTCGTCGTCGGAGAAGGGAAGCAACAACGATCCACTCGTACGCACGGGGTTGCGTTTCGCAGGTGCGACTTGCTCTTGCGAAGATGATGCTGATACGGATGATGAAGATGATGATGGAGGCAACGACGGTGGAGCTTGGTATGGCTGCTCGCGATGCTCGTGTTGGTGGTGATGCTGGTGGTGCTGCTGCTGTAGCTGTGGATGGTGTTGATAGTGAAGCATGGTATCATGATCGTTGTACAGCATCGGTGCGAGATAGCTGCCTGTCGATGGCTGCGCGAGCGTGTGCGAGAGCGTGAAGGTCTCGCTAGCGGCGGCAGCATCGAGCACAACGAGGTCGGCATCGTCGAGCACGGCCGAGCTCTGCGAGTTGGAGCTCCACAACAACGGATTGAGCGCCACGCCGTTGACTACGAGCGGTGAGCGTAGATCAGAGTCCGAGCAAGCGGGCTCTTGAGAGACGGCCGCCATCGACGAGTCGTCGACCGTGTCGCCGAGACGGAGGTCGCCGGCCAGCTGGCTGTGCGCGAGAGGCGACGACGCATCAGTGGCGTCGATGCCATCGCGCGCCGATGCCATCGCAGCTCATCAAGAAGCCCACCACCGCAACGACGACGCGCAACGATACCACTGACCTGATACACGCACGTATCAGAGTGAGTGTATGGAGGAGTAGTGGTAGCAGACGAGTGGCACTCGATCGAGAGGTGTGAGCGCGAGCGGGCGACCAAAGCAGTGTGGTGTCTGTGTTCTTACCTGAGCAACCCACACTACTCGGAACCACAATCGTGAGGTGGTACTCTGCTCGGTCGGTACCCTGCTCGGTCGGTACTCTGCTCGGTCGGTACCCTGCTCGGTCGGTACCCTGCTCGATCGGTACTCTGCTCGGTCGGTACAAATCAAATAACAACGGGATTATACGGTTGTGATTGGCCAGAGATTGATTCGAGATACGACAATTGCCATGTATGTTGATGTACACGAGCGTTGGGTAAGAAGAGACGGTACAATCCTTCACTGAGTGATTGTGGTAGTGGTTGTGACAACGGTGGTTGACACCGTGGTCGGGGCGGCCGCGGCCTTGCCACGACCAGGCTGCGCTCCGGCAGGCTTCGGACCAGCACGCTTCTTGCCAGGTCCTGGCTTCTTGGCTGGGCCTGGTGCTGCGATGGGTTCGTCGTCGCCCGAGGTCGCCGCTATCTGCGCAAGCTCCTTGAGAAACTGCTCCAAGAACGGCACCGTGGCGTCGCTGTCGTTGTCGATGACGCTGTCGCCCTCATGGCTCTGGGCAGCGCTCTTGTTCGGCGCCGCGGGCTTCTTGGGGGCCTTGTCGCCAGCAGCCTTGTTGCCTGGTCCAGGCTTCTTGGCAGCCTTTTCGCCGGCAGCCTTGCCGCCGGGCGCGGGCTTCTTGGCGGCCTTGTCGGCGGCACCCTTGTTGCCTGGTCCAGGCTTCTTGGCGGGGCTCGGCGATGCCTTGGGTTCGCGGTCGTCCGCCGGGGCGTCCTTGCCGCCGGGTCCGGCCTTCTTGTTGGGCTTGTCGCCAGCAGCCGCCTTGTTCTCTGGACCAACCTTCTTGGCGGCCTTGTCACCACCTGCCTTGGCGGCAGCGGCGCTCTTGGGAGCGGGGCCATAGGCTGGAGATGCCGTGGGCTCGTACTCGTCAGCCATCTGCTTGGCGACACGAGCGACATCCAAGCAGAACGCGGCCTTCTGCGGGCGCGATGCCGTGTGATAGGCATCTCCAAGAGACTGCTTCAAGAACACGAGAATGTTCTCGCGAATATCCATGTCGGAAGCCATCAAATGTATGTGTGCGCCACAATGGCAGACGAGCGAACGAGCAAGAGAGCAAGAGAGTCACGGAGAGGGTGAGAGGTGCGTTGGCGACGAGATGATGAGAAGGCGCGCTTGCTTGGTTCCCTGTATTCGCGCGTCCAACAACCTGGCAGATCGTCGTCCTCCTCCCACGCGAAATGCTCCAATCCGCCTTCCGATCCAGCTGCCAGACCAAGCGCACTCTTGCAGAGTTGCTGAGGTTCTCGCTACTCATTTTTCACTGCTTGCGCTCGTCCGTGTTGTGTCTTGCGGTGTTGGACCAGCTATGACCTGGTAACCGACCCCATTGCAATATCCGACCAGCACACTCCTCACGCAGTTCTGTTGGTCGACGGAGAGCTCCGTGTCGAGCGCGAGGTGATCGCCGATGCGATGTCGGGCGAGGACGTTGGCCTGCTGGATGCCAAGCAGCGGATCGTCGGGCGAGTGAGCGTCACGACGCCGTCGTACTCGTTCTCGATCTTCATGGTCGAGGAAGGATTCGACGAGGTCGACAAGCGCTGGATAAAGCCGTTCCCTCGCCGATTCCTCGGTCTGTCGGTGAGGTTGGAACGAGCCGACATTGGCACGCCTCATGGAGTGCTGGGCCAGTCGCTCCATGCGATGCGAGACAGGAAGGAGCGAGGAGTGCCGATCAGCGAGGCAGGATCGTTCTCGATCGAGGGCCGCACCGAGGACTATCGAGTCGGAGATGGAGCAGAGAGCTTGCTTGGAGACTCGTTTGCGTTCAATCGGTTTGGCAGCAAGAGCAGAAAGTAGAAGCAGAGGATGCACCTGCAACTGCAACAGCAGCAGCAGCAACAGAAGAGTGAGTCCCGATTGTTTCTCGCCTGATTTGTCGGAGCTTGAGAAGCCAATACACAAAGAAAGCGAGCGCCGGCAGCTTGTCGGGAGCAGCTCTCATTGCATCTCCCGCTGCTGCGCGTCACCACTGGCTCCTCCTGACTCGTCGGCGGAAAAAGAAGGGAAGCGAGGTGATGACGGAGACGATGGTCGAGGGGTACAAGAGGGAGGATGGAGGCAGAGAGCATCGGGTACGACCATACTACGAGGAATGCACCGCTCCCCATCCGAACAGCGAAGTTAAACCTCGTCAGGCGCGTTCAGTACTGAGGTG
>Ga0209914_1003304_pt1 | contig 11556 bp, 5 predicted proteins | sample ThiBiot_500_plan_FD_183949 | JGI IMG/M metagenome (GOLD analysis project Ga0209914, IMG submission 183949) | Wastewater bioreactor microbial communities from Cape Town, South Africa - Thiocy_cont_500_plan (SPAdes) | ecosystem: Engineered > Bioreactor > Thiocyanate-remediating > Anaerobic-Aerobic ...
ATTTTTCCTATTAAAAAGTAACTTTTATTCGTTATAATTTATGCATAATTTATACAAAAAACGTAGGTGTTCCGAAAGAATATCGTAAATCTCACCGATTTCAGTATGTTTTAGACCCAAAAACTATTCCACACCTATTTTTCATTGCCCACCCGTCTGATGCGCTGAAAAAATCCGTTGAAAAAACACTTCTGTAGTGGTTTTGTTCGAAAATAAAAATTTCCCAAAAGTGGATAGGTCTCCATGGATCGACCCATATACCATCGCTTTCGTAATGTTCAGTTTTCTTTTATACAAAGGAAAAACATCGCCATTTTATCTTTTAACAAACTGATAAATATTTCCTGAACTTCAGAAAAAAACTGATTTTCTTCCTGTTTTTGAAAAAAAAATATCCTGATAAAATCCTGATTCTCAATTAAAAATCCCTGATTTTCGAAATTTTGATCTGGCATCCCTGATAATAATCTTAACGTTTTGTAGCAGACTCGAAGTTCATTTACTTTCGATTTCGTACTATTGATATGATCAATATAGAAGGTGCTAGATTTTTCTAGGATATTGTCGAATAACAACGAAATATGGAGAACATTTCAGAAAACGAATTGTTCGAGAAAGTTCCTGAAACTTCTGGCACATTCCATTTTCTAGTCGTATAAAAGATTCTTGAATCTACTAAAAGCCCAGTCGAAAAAGATGTAACTTATTATTTTCTATTGCAAACATGATTTTGGGAAATGTTCCAGAAAGTTCTCGAACATTCTATGGAAATTCAGTATTTCTATGATACTGGTATGTTATAGAAAACTCGATTATCATACCTATTCAACCTTTTGTTGTCCTTAATTTCCTGAAACAAAATGAACAGACACACACTGAACATTATAATATAGATAACACATCAGTCGGTATAACATTTATTCCTTGATTTCGGACCATTCATTACAATTTAGCGAAATTTTTTTTTTAATTTAGTAAGTCAACTGCAACAAGTTTATTTGTGCTTCCAAAATTATTTTAATAGCTCCCGAATGTTAAGTCAAAGCCATCTGATGAGACTCTTTAGCAGGAGTGGAAATCACGATAATGGTTGCTAGATACAGCATAGCTGAGCAAATACAGATACATTTTGTACTCTAGAAAATTGCATGTAGAAAACTTAGAATAGGTGGGAGATGTATACTGATGTACTCTGATGTATTCTGATGAATACCATCCAAAAACGGTAGAATAGGTGGGACATGTATTCTGATGTACTCTGATGAATATCATCCAAAAACAGTAGAATGGGTGGGACATGTATTCTGATGTACTCTGATGTATTCTGATGAATTTTTTCCGAAAAAAGCTAGAATAGGTGGGACATGTATTCTGATGTACTCTGATGTACTCTGATGTACTCTGATGAATACCATCCAAAAACAGTAGAATAGGTGGGACATGTATTCTGATGTACTCTGATGTACTCTGATGAATACCATCCAAAAACAGTAGAATAGGTGGGACATGTATTCTGATGTACTCTGATGTACTTTGATGTACTCTGATGAATATCGTCCAAAAAAGCTAGAATAGGTGGGACATGTATTCTGATATACTTTGATGTATTCTGATGTATTCTGATGTACTCTGATGTATTCTGATGAATACCATCCAAAAACGGTAGAATAGGTGGGACATGTATTCTGATGTACCCTGATGAATATTGAAAGATGAATCTGTTTTTAATAAAGTTGTTTGAATAGATGAAGTTTGCTTGAGGTATGTATGCGATTATAAAATGAGGTGAAGTTCTGGATGTTTGACGAGTGGCTGTAACAGTCCATAAGATTTCCGTTGGTCTTAGGAAGTCTTATAAAAACTTTGAAAGCAGAAAAGTTGTTTTCTGTCTTTGGAAATCATTAAAGTGGTGTGAAATTAATGGAGTTCGGGCGTTATGATATAACAGCGGTGGGAGTTTTCTAGTCTAGGACTTTTTATAAGTCTTGTTGTCTTAAAACAATATGGTTGAATGATTGGAGTATGGTAGTACAAATCCACAGTGTATGTTGAACTGATTCATACATGATTGAAAATGATATTCGCTTCAAAATACATAAGAAAAATATGTTCGTATGAACAGTAAGTGGAAATGCTCTTGTGGCTGCGCACAGGAAATAAAAACTGTAATTCTCTTTTGGATATGAATTGTTCTTTTATTCAGCAATGAGAAATGTTCATGAGGATCGTTCAGAAGAAAGAAATGAGTGAGTTTGCAAGAGAAATATCATAACAAAGTTCAAGTTTTGTATAAAAAACAATAGACAACGTCTTTGTAGCTGTTTGCCATGAATGAATCGAGATACTGTATAATCTAAACAAAAAAATCATATAAACATTGACAAAATGTTGCGCTTTATGTTAAGTTATAGGTCCAAAGAAAATTTACGAATTGATAATTGTCAAAGTTCAATACCAACATTATTGTCTGTTTCCATCGCAGTACAACTGGTCGAGTGTTCTGTTGAAGACGAACCTAATAAAAAAAAGATTTTTCATTGCCAACTGTTACAATATTCATCTTTCGTTTTTTATTCTTAGAGAAACGTTTTTCGAAAATATTCAGAAAGCTTACCTTTTGCATACGTTCTACAGTATTCAAAATGACCATCACATGTATTACGTTCACAATTCATCAGATGGAATAGTATCAAGTAAGCAACACGAGCTTTTCTTGATGAGTATGAAGATAAAGCATTGTGATATTGTTTCAAAACGCTATTCCTCTGTTCAGCAACTTCTGTGTTAATATTTTTGATTGCTATATCTGTATGGACATAATCTAAGTTTCTTTCTTTTTGGCACATAGGTCTTCTATGATTGGATTGATGAAATCGATCGATAAAGAAGAAACATTCTGATATGAACTTTGATGATGATGTTTGTACAATACGTCGATTGAGATCAGTTTTCTTGTATCGATTCCAAAAGTATATATATAAGCTACAAGCATTGTCGTATATTATTATTTTCGGTAAGTATTGATGATATTGACTATTGATTGCATGTATAATCTTGAATAAATGTCGCAAAGCAATGAAACAAGATTCTGATCGGAAAATTTCATCGAAGCCAACAACTATTCCACATGGTGATAGAGTGTAAATGATGCCTTGTGAGATTCGTTTTTCCAAGTCCACGAAACTAAAAAAAACTTATTTTTTGTTTATTAATACCGATAAACTATGAATATACCGATCTTCTCTTGACACATTACATCCCAATAACAAATCATCATAAATTCCTTTGTCATCATCATTTAATAAAGATGTTTCACTATCTCTCAGGATAGTAGATTCACGACATGATTCACATAAGCCAGCTTTTGCTTTGGGTGTGTTACCGCACCCAACATAAATTCCATCAGGAAATTCTCTAGTAGACTCTTGTTTATTCTTATTGATACAAATTGGTCTCGCAACTTTTTGCATGCCATCTAAGACAAAAGATTTCATACAGCCAGCGTCTAAATTATTTCGTGTTGTTGGGCATGGATGTGATCGATGATGAGTTGCCCAATGATTGACAAAGTCATTGTACCATTGATCGTAATTAATATCGAAGAACTCGTATATGGACTTATCGCATAATAAACTTGGTATTTCACATTCATGAAGATCGTTCATAAAAAACGAATACAATGACGATTGATATATAAACCAAATATTGGAGAAATATTCTCGATTTAATTCAGATGTTACTTCCTGTTCCTAAAATAAAAATACATAATTGCATGTAGAAGATGTTTGCATCAAGAGGAAAAGAAATCACAATGAATTAATTAATTCATCAAAGCGAAAATAAAGGGGAAAATGTGTAAATTTCTCGGATAATCGATATTTATACTTACCATATCTTTATTCAAGTTTAGATTTGCATATTTTTTTAGAGAAAGATTAAACGAGTTTTCGAAGTTTTCGAAACCCGAATATTGTCGCAAAAACAACGAAGTAAAGTGTATCAATAATTTGGTGGAATAAGCTTTCTTGCCTCCAAAATAAATATATTCTTGATTGTATAAACAGTGTGGCGTTACGAATCTTTTCCCATTTGTACACCTTTCAAAATAATTCGGATAAAATTTTCGACGACATATGTTGCATTTAGAATAATAAATACCACCTTTAATGATTTTATCTAACTCGTATATGGTGACATATTGGTTAAAGATTACATCAAGATCTTTATTACAACCAATACATTCTTTTGTGAATGGTTTTAAACAAACTGATGTTGCCTGTGTATCAATTATCGAACTCGTCATATAAGTAGTAAGTAATTGATTAATATTAAAGGAATGAAAAAGTTCATTCATTTCACCTTTATTTAAACGATTGATTATTTCCTGTACCGTCGTTTCCGTAAGATTTGTAGAAAACGTTATGTTAACAATATGTGTAATATCTTTTGTGCGAGTTGTAACAACACAATCCAAACGATCGTTTAAATCTTTTATTAAATGAAGAACTTTGATTTTAAATGTTCGATGTAATGCTACGATATAAATTTCATCAGTATTGGTGACCATCATATTTGATGACATTTTTATTCGTGAAAATTGTAGAGTATGAACTTATAAGAATATCTGAAAAAGAAATTAAAAATTCCAGATTTGTCAAATAACGGTTACAATAGTTTCATTTATGAAATAAAATTTCGTCGATTTGACATCTACTGCGTGAGTTCGATTGTATCTTAGAAACAAAGTTATTAATGAGAGTATCTTATAATCGTGTTATTTTGTGTCTAGACTTTCACGTTTATCAATAGATGCACATAAAACAGATGTAACTCGTTTAGACCTGTTTATTTCACGTTTTTAGAAAATAAAACAAAGCAAGAAGTGAATAACATCATGTAAGAGTAAATGATATTTTCATTTTACAATGTAGGATATACTTTCGAATTATTTCAATAAAGATTAACAAGAACATTTTTGTTTCAGAACAGCAGGAATATTTGCAATGTAGTATGACAAATGTAGAGCAAAAGAATAAAGAGAAAGACACAAAAATAAACTGAACAAAAAGATGAATAAAACAAGAAAACATCGTATTAACAATAGTGACGTTCAGAGAAAATGTTTGATATGTAATTGAGTACACGCTTAACTATGAAAGTAGTGCATAAGAGAAGAGTTCAATTCAGATTTTGAATTTTTTTTCATATAATTTTTTTCGATTATTCACACAATATATCAACATCGGTGAGAGATACACGTAACAAAAAGGCAAACTGTGTGAATACTTATACAGTTTGTCAATCATTCTGTTCATGTAGGCGGCGACTTTTTGATCTGGTGCGCATTGGGCTTAAATCACCTCTTGCTCGTTTAGGTGTTGATGACGGTTTCGAGGTTGAGTTATTAATTGATATTCCTAAAAATACAACAAATAATTACATTAAAAAATGAAACTAAATTGTTTCAAAGTTTATAATTTTATATCAGAAATAATTTAAAAATCGTTCTCCAGGAAACATTTGAATTTTAAAAGAGAATTAAATATCTAAGAAGTTTGTGGTTAGATAAATCATATGTACTCAATAATAAAATCGCGAAAAAAGAATTCAAAATATTTTACCAATAGGTACTGCACTAGGTGATGTTGATTCCAATGGAATGTTGGATGTGTCACTGTTTGGTAAAGATTGGGCAACCATGGATGCTGTTGAGTCTTCTGGTCTTGTATTCGAATCTAGAACACAAAAGAAAATCTTCATAAACTCAAAGACAATGATCAATTATTACGCTCTCGTTCTGAAAACGAAGACATTTGAATATTATCAGCTGATCTTTGACTAGAATTTGATGAACCTACAAAGAAGAAAACCATAATTATCTTATGTTGCTATTCTAAATATCCCTAATGGAAGAGTTATCCAAAGATGAAACTTTATAATTTTTCGAATACGATTATATCAACGAAATACGTTACCTGTTCGATCTCGTCGATCAGGTACATTTGATTCTGAAAATACCGTATAACGTTTCAATACATATAAATTCCAACGAACAAAAATTGATACAGCAAAATCGTAAAAATGACGAAAATCGTTATTTTGGCCGAAAACACTTTTGTATGTGGTAGGAGATTTCTAGCGGATCTACCCTAATATATGTCATCTCAATGCAATGACGGTATACTTTATTTCGCATTAAGAAAACAAAGTGTATTTTGATAAGATCATCAACAAGCTGTTCGTATGCAAATATTAGATTACAAAAATGAAGATTTGTTACAATCACAAGAGTTAAATTAATGCTTAACGACATCCTCATCCTCACTCTCAATTTCATTTCGCAATTAAAAGTCATAATGTAAGTATCTTTTATTTCTTCTTGAATATCCATTCGAATAGGCATGATTTTGCTAGTTTCGTCTGTTTAAATTCATTCGAATAAGTAGTCGACGGTAAAACAAAAATGAAAAAACTGAATGCTTGTGGTGTATATGAAACTAAATAAGTGAGAAGTAATGCATGTCTTTGCCAAGTTGATAGATTAGTGCAAGCCAAACTAAATGAGAATATGATATGTGGTAAGCTACTTAAGATGATTATAATCGGTGTTATATATAATTCTCGTTGAATTTGAAATTCTTCTTTGAATACTTGAATGAATTTTGTACGTTTATTTTTGGTACGTGAATGACTACGTGCAGCGAGTAAAATCAATAAAGTAACCGATACAATTTGAATACAAAATGGAATCAGATAATGAATAAAAACATTGATTCGATCGTAAGTTGCAAATTTGATAGTAAAATTTGCGACACAAATCGGCAATCCAGTAGAATCTCGAATAGATTTGTAAAAAATAAGTTGATGAATATGCATTCCAATAATAATTACAGATGTCAATACATTGATAATTAATTTCTGCCTAGATTTACCCAATGTTTTCTTATAAGGAAACAGAACCAAACAAAGTCGATTAATACTAATCGAACTAATTAACCAATGTGATTGTCGAATTGTTACTGACAGAAGAAATGTTATGATCTTACATAAGATATTATTTGGAATCAAAGGAAAGATTGTATAAATGATTTTGGTTAGAAGTATAACAAGTGTTATTTGACTCAAGAACGATAATATGAATAGATAATTACCTACACTAGTTTTATACAAATTCGGACGTTTAAATGTAACAAAACTTGCATAGTTCGTTAGGCAACCAAATAGAAATATTACAAGACTCAATATTAAATAGATTAAATTAACACCGAACGAATTGTAAACAATAAGTGAATCAAATGTAAAACTTAGTCCTTCAGTACTGAACTGACAAGTATGACCATAGTAACATCGAGGACAAATACAAATGAATTTGTTCGACTGTTCAAGATCATTGCGAATACATAATCCATTCGATTCACAAGCAAAACATCGTTCAAGATAATCATCATAAAGAAAACACATAGCACGAGAATTATTATTGACGCACAAACATAAATATATATCACTATAGAATTTCGATAACTTCAAATTGTTCCTACACAATCGATGAAATTCATATGGTGTTACTTCTAAACAAATAAAGCTCAAATTTTAATTTACTTTCGATTGATATGATAGAATATTCACCAGTACTACTATTGGATAATGTCTGAACATTAAGAACACGACTTTGTTCATTCAATACAATACTGGAATTATCGAATATTTTTTCGTTGTAGAGAAAATTAGTTAAATAAATTTGAAACTCTTCCTTATTCAAATAAATTTTAATTAAAATAGCTTTGAATTTACATTCATCGAGATATTCCATGTATTTTACATGTTCAGGTAAACTAACGTATGCATATTGATTGATTATAGCAGCAATATCTGAAAAAGTTCTTGCACATAAATAATGTATAACAGCGCCTTGATGTTGAATGTTTTGATGAAGAGAAACATATAATGGACGCTTTTCTATTTCACAATCATCTCCTCGATGATATGCATCGCAAACACAAAAGTATGTATTCATTGTCGTCAAATTTCGAAGACATAAACGATTCTTTTCACACGGATTCGAATGACATGGATTATAATCAATGTGACATCGAACACCCAATCTATGATTTGGACAGATACAATACGGTTGATCAGATGATTTCAATGAATTTCGATAATTACTATCACATAAAGCATCTGAATGACAGAAGTGATTCGAACACATGGTGTTCAATTGGGAACAATTCGGACCATGATAATTGGCTCGACAATAACAAATATATTTCGTTTTTTCATTCAATAATTGAAAACATTGTTGATGAAAATTACATGGATTACTTGAACAGGGATTTTTGACATCGAATCGTTTTTGTAAATGAAGTATTTTAACAAATTGATGATTGGGAAGAAAATCAAAATGAATCGAATATCGCCATATAGCAATTAATTTTACTGTAGCGTTAAATTTAAGTTCATAAGCATTGATTTGAATTGTATATGGTTGTTCATGAATTATATTCGATCGATTAAAATATCGTGTACGTTTATGATTTAATGATTGATTCGAACGAGAATATAAAACATAATTGATATTTTTCGATGAAAGTTGTTTTTCGAGTGCTGGTCGAACATGAAATTCATATGTTTGTATTGTTTGATTTTCGAATAGAAAAAATACGACTAGTTTGAGTAGAATTGATGTATCTGTTACTTGTTCATAGATTGTATGTGACATATTCAATTGAAGAATAACAGTTATACGATCATTATAATATTGACATCGTTCACCATAGTATTGAGGCGGACAGAAACAAACAATAGAATTATTGTGTGTGAAAATCCCGATGCCACGATCGCAAATAAAAGATATCATAAAATTTTGTTCGTTAGACTTTGACAAAGATAATGTACGTGTTTTAATTGGCTCACTATGATGATATATTCTTTGATTGTCAGAATGTTTTTGTATTGAGAGACGTTGAAATAAAATCGGTAAATCATTGAATTTACTTATTCGATAGAATTGATTCTTCGGAGAAATCCTATCATATAATTCAAAGCCTGGTGGATGACAAAGATATTCATCTTCACCATATAAACAATCGGGATACCCATCACACCAAGAGCTCTTCTCACAATGATTATCTAAACACATGAAATCGACTGTCAATTCTGCGCAATTATCAGATTTGTTTTTGCCAAAACAAACCATGTCGTCATCCAAACTATTTGGACATCGAATATCACATATATCTCTATGATTGATACATGTATTCGTTGTTAAACATTTAAAACTACGTTCACCGAGCATCGCATGACCGTTACAATCTGTCAATGTATTTCGTTCATCTAAACCACCCATACAATCAGCTACATTATCTCCAAGTTTTTCCAAAGGTAGACATAAATGATCGCGTGTCAATTGACTTACATTATTTGGTATATCGATTCGAACACATGGGAATTCTTTCGATGTATTACATAATTTAGCTAATGGTAGATTCGTCGGATAAATTTCAGTAAATCGTTCGTAATGTATTGTTTCTAAAAATTTTATATTGTGAGCTGATACAGCGTTGGAAGAAAAAAAGAAAGCTTGTTCATCGGACGCATCTGAACAATCCCATTCCTTGTCTAAAATCCAATTTGAATAGATACATTGTCCCGTTCGACATGTCCATTGATTTTCAAGACATATCCAGTGGCTTTGACATAGTGTTACATTTTCATCAGCTTGAAGTGGTAAATCCCAAAATCCATCACAATAACTACGAAATGGAATTCTTTTTTTGTATTTCAAGTCTATCATATTTAAATTATTTTCGTCATTCCATGATGTTTCAAGAAATTGACGAAGAAAACGACAATCACTGTTAACTTTGCTGTCACATTTTAAACTTAACAAACGCGTATATGTTTTCAAACTAAATTCATCGAAGTTATTCTGACAATTTGCTATTCCATCACCAATGATTGTTATTGGTAAATAAGTTACTTCATTGACTGAACATCGTAAGCGAAATCGTTTGATCTGTTGACGAATAATCAATGAGGTTTCAGTGCGTTTTTCGTCTAATTCATCTGCACAATCAATAGATCCATCTCGAATTCGATAAGCTGATATACATTCTCGAGAATATTGACAAATATCAATATAATTATAGAACTGATTAGTAAACGTTTTCGAATTGTTATAACACGATCGATTATATCCTCCTTTGCTCATTTGTGTGGAATTCTTTGGTAAAGAATTACATAAAAAATGTTCGATTTTTTTGAATAAAGATATGAATTGTTCGAATGGTATTCTCACAACATGCGTTATCATATATCCTCGACATTTAATAGTTCCATTTATTAATACATAATCCGGTGTAGAAACCGACCAATCACGTTCAATATCGAACAAATAAAATACATATGGCAGAATGATAGCACCATTCTTAGGATATTGAATAAAATCAGTTGAATTACATTTATTCTGAAGTAGCTCAACGCATGATTCATGATCTTCACATTGGCAATAGATGTTGAATCGGAATGTTAGAACACATTTGATTAAAAATTCGCAATTATCGAGTAAATTTCCAGAATCATTTAGCTCATCGGGCACATATTCGTCGACTAACGAATTACATTTTCCATTTGGTAGTGTCCATAGATCGAAGTAACTATCAGCCTCACACATAAAATATTGATTACGATTATTTTGACATGTAGCGGTCCATATTTGTTCAGAAGACGACCACGTTTGAAAAGCTAAATTATCAAGAATGCATTGTCCATCACCACAAGACCATGTGTTTCGTGGACATACACGATCATCACAATTAAAACGAATTTCATGCTCATAACAAAAAATATCTATATCATATTGGTATTCATCCGACAAATCGATACAATCATAATCGCTATCAAGAAAATATTCATCGGGAATACACATGCCATTCAAACATCGATATTCATTTTCTTCACATTCATTAAATTCTAATAGATCACAATTTTCTTCATCATAACCGAACATACATTGTTGAATACCATCACAAATGTGACGCCAATCAAGACACAATAAACCGGAATCACAAATTAAAGTCGTATAACATGTAATGTCAATCTTTTTTGATCCTTTGGAGTAAAACGTAATTTTCATTGAATATTCCCAATCGATTGTCATGTTCAATGTTTCATTTACTAATAAATATTCGCAATTCTTTCCAAATGATCGTATATTCGTACATTCACACAGATATTTTTTATTTTCGATATTTTTGTCAAGATCAAATGATAAATAGCGTAAATAATCTTCGATCATTTCAAATGGTAAGCGCCATGAAATTAATATTTGATCGATACGTATATTATTTGATATTAATTCTTCAAACGAATGAGCTTTGCCATTATGAAAACATATTCCATTCAGATTATCACGATGTAAATCAATGGGAATCGATGGACGACGACAATAACTTATATTTCTATGATTAAAACAATCATAATATTCGATTGAAAAACCGTCTTCAGTATTTGATAGATGAATATTTCCTCTTATTACAGGCAAAAAAATTATTAACATAA
>Ga0209914_1003308_pt1 | contig 11545 bp, 16 predicted proteins | sample ThiBiot_500_plan_FD_183949 | JGI IMG/M metagenome (GOLD analysis project Ga0209914, IMG submission 183949) | Wastewater bioreactor microbial communities from Cape Town, South Africa - Thiocy_cont_500_plan (SPAdes) | ecosystem: Engineered > Bioreactor > Thiocyanate-remediating > Anaerobic-Aerobic...
CACCTCCACCTCCACCTCCACCTCCACCTCCGTCTCCACCTCCACCTCCACCTCCGTCTCCAGCTCTGGCCCCGGCCCCGCAAGCGTTTCGGCATCCGAATACTCCAATCCTCCTTCATGGTCGCAACAGGAGACCCACAGATTGTTGTTGGCGGTACGAGCAGAGTATGAGCACACGGGGAATCACCCAAGCTTGTTTCGACCCAAGAAGATCATGTATCACTGGAACAGCGTTGCCAAGTTTGTTGGTACTCGTAACAAGGAGCAGTGTCGAGGTCGTTATCGGAAGTTACCATCCGAGTGGCGAGTGTCCTCCTTCGTTCCTCCTGCCGAGTGCAGCGAGTGCATTCCACCGACGCCTCAAGGGATCAGAAAGAGAGATTCCCGTGGAAGAACCGGGCCTCAACGAGACGCTCTCGTTGTTATTCTTGCCGAGTATACAGAACGAAAGAAGACAGAAGGATGGAACGCAACCGGAGACTACTGGAGGCGCCATGCGGCTTCGTTTCCGCGTTGCTTTGACGGCTCAGAGATGCCCTGGGAGTGGCTTCGAGAATGGGTGCGTCGCCGACACTTGCAGAAACTCAACGTAGCCAGCTCGATCAATGTCGAATAGAAGAGTCGAGCCCCTCATACCATCACCTACCTACCGACCTACCTACCGACCTACCTACCTACCTACCTACCTACCCACATGTATGACTTTGTTTCTCCTACCTTTGACTAATGACACAAAACAATCAAATTTCCAATCCCACGCCGAAACGATGATCTCTGAGAATGATTGGGAAGGCTTCGAATTCGGACTCAGCGGCCCCCACCGTGTGTTTTCTGGTCGTTTGTCCCCGACCACTGAGAAAGCTGCAATCTCTCCTTACGCCCTGTCCAAGTTCCTATTTCTAAGATCGATGGAGTCGTAGTTCTCAAGTACCGCAAGAGTTCCATCAAAGATGATCAATGGGGCGTGAGCAATGCTACCTCAATGATCTGGTGACTACATGGGTACCCCGACTTTGAAGGCTGCGAGTAAGGGATTAACAAGTAAAATTCAATATTACAGCTCCTACCTTTCTGGAGTAGTCCAACGTCGTGCACGAGCCAGAATCGAACTTGGACTGACGTGCGGGGCCAAGGAATTATTGATGCTCGAGGTACCCTCGGTTTTTGATGCTTGAGGTACTACTGAATTATTGATGCCTGAGGTACTACTGAATTATTGATGCATGAGGTACTGCTGAATTATTGGTGCTTGAGTACTACTGGATTATTGATGCCTGAGGTACTGCTGAATTATTGATGTCTGAGGTACTGCTGAATTATTGATGCCTGAGGTACTGCTGAATTATTGATGCCTGAGGTACTGCTGAATTATTGATGCCTGAGGTACTACTGGATTATTGGTGCATGAGGTACTGCTGAATTATTGATGCATGAGGTACTGCTGAATTATTGATGCATGAGGTACTACTGGATTATTGATGCATGAGGTAGTATCGAATTATTGATGCCTGAGGTACTACTGAATTATTGATGCGTGAGGTACTGCTGAATTATTGATGTCTGAGGTACTGCTGAATTATTGATGTCTGAGGTACTGCTGAATTATTGATGTCTGAGGTACTGCTGGATTATTGATGCATGAGGTACTGCTGGATTATTGATGCCTGAGGTACTGCTGGATTATTGATGTATGAGGTACTACTGAATTATTGATGCATGAGGTGCTACTGGATTATTGATGTATGAGGTACTGCTGAATTATTGGTGCCTGAGGTACTGCTGAATTATTGATGCCTGAGGTACTGCTGAATTATTGATGCCTGAGGTACTGCTGAATTATTGATGTCTGAGGTACTACTGAATTATTGGTGCCTGAGGTACTACTAAATTATCGATGCATGAGGTACTGCTGAATTATTGGTGCCTGAGGTACCACTGGATTATTGATGTCTGAGGTACTACTGAATTATTGATGTCTGAGGTACTGCTGAATTATTGATGCCTGAGGTACCACTGAATTATTGATGCATGAGGTACTACTGAATTATTGGTGCTTGAGGTACTGCTGAATTATTGATGCTTGAGGTACCACTGGATTATTGATGCCTGAGGTACTGCTGAATTATTGATGTCTGATGTACTACTGAATTATTGGTGCCTGAGGTACTGCTGAATTATTGATGCATGAGGTACTGCTGAATTATTGATGTCTGAGGTACTACTGAATTATTGGTGCTTGAGTACTGCCGAATTATTGGTGTCTGAGGTACTACTAAATTATTGGTGCTTGAGGTACTACTGAATTATTGATACCTGAGGTACTGCTGAATTATTGGTGTATGAGGTACTGCTGGATTATTGATGCCTGAGTAGCTCACGACCAGCATTGTACCGCTGATTGGGAGGGGAGAGTGAGCATGCCTCGATGATCTGGTGACGACATGAGTATCCCGGCGTTGAAGGCTGCGAGTAAGGGATTAAAAAACTGCTTGGGCCCCTGCCTTATCGGAGGGCCCATTTTCTTGCACGAGCCGGGGATCGAACCCGGAATTCCGACGTGGGAGGTCGGTGTTATGCCACTTAACTACCCGTGCTTTTTGATGCCTGTTTGATGGAGGACTTTCGCGGTGCTCGCGGAGCAGCAGAGTTCTCTTCCTCGAAGGCCGCCGCCTCCATCGCACGCGTCATCACCACGCGCACGCTCTTCTTCCCTTCGCTCGCTTCTCTCAGCACCATCACCACCATCACCACAACCAGCGCCTGAGAGAGGCAACCACATCGCCTGCACGCTCCCTCTCTGCCCTTACAGACACCAACGAGTACCCTCCACTTTACTCCTCGTTGTATCTCCCTCTCTCTCCGATCGAGAATCGTATTTGCTTCGCTGTGCCATATGTCTGTCGAGATCGCCAGTACCGCCGCCGCCGCTGTTGCGCCTGCTGTTGCCGCCGGTGCCGTGGCCACCGAGGTGCCGAAGCCCGCGCTCAAGATCTGCTGCGCTTGCCCCGAGACCAAGAAGGCGCGCGATGAGTGCATCGTCGTCAAAGGCGAGGAGCAGTGCGCTGCCGCGATCGAGGCGCACAAGGTCTGCCTCCGAGCACATGGATTCAATGTATAGATACAAGCTTTGTTGTTGACAATGATCGCACCCGATGACCGTGATAGATATCTTGCTTTCGTAGTCCAACAAGAGAGCTAGATTGATAGGCTGCCGCTGGTCTCGTCGATGGCATCATCGTCGCCATCGTCATCGTCAGTCGCTTGCTCGCCCATCCTTCACTACAGCTGCCACTCGCCCACTCACTCTCACTCACTCCCCCATCCTGCTATCAATGTGCCATAGCTAGCAACCCATCTCTCTCTCTCTCTCTCTCTCTCTCTCTTGCGTCCGAGCATGAAGCGAGGCATCGCGAGCAGCGCGCACGCCTCGATGGCTTCAGCGTCGTCGTCGCTATCAGGAGCATCGATCTCAACATCATCCATGTCAGCAGCGAGTATCTCATCCGACACGCGACTCTCGATCGATCCCACGACTCCGCCGCGCACCTCAACGACCTCGAGCACCAGCGCCACCAATCTCCTTCTCTCTCATCGATCTCGAGCGCGACCTCATCGTCGATCCGTGATACTGGCGCTGTTGGCGCTGCTGCTGTGCGTGAGCCTGTGGCAGGGCTGGTGGGCCGCCGTGCTGCACTTCGATCCCGACGCCGCGGCTCGAGGCGTGCCTCGACACCAACACGATCAAACCGACGATCAACCACACGCTCCGCTACTCGACGATGCCGATCGACGTCATCAGGAGCAGCTGCTCGCGCAGCAGTTGATCGATCAAGGTCAGAATCCCGTCCTCCCGGCGCCTGGCGAGCGTGCTCCCAAGGTCGATCTCATTGGCGCATCGTGGCATGGCCGTACGCAACCACCCGCCTCGTTCTCTCGCTTCTCGCTACCGACAATCAATCCAATCCAATCATCAATCCAATCATATCATCAATCCAATCATCAATCCAATCATCAATCCAATGATCAATCCAATACAATCAATCCAATCCAATCCAATCCAATGATCAATCCAATGATCAATCCAATCCAATCATCAGTGCAATCATCAATCCAATCATCAATCCAATCAATCCAATCATCAATCCAATCATCAATCCAATCATCAATCCAATCATCAATCCAATCCAATCATCAATGCAATGCAATGCAATGCAATGCAATGCAATGCAATCATCAATCCAATCATCAATCCAATCCAATCATCAATCCAATCCAATCATCAATCCAATCATCAATCCAATCACACCATCAATATCTCGATAGAGATCAAGCAATTCTCCCTCCTTCGCTCACTCACTCACTTGATACTTGATTGCAACGATCGATGACGCCAGATCGCTTGGTGCAGTATCGCGAACTCACGACGCGTCTCGACAAAGAGTGGCTCCAAGTACTCCGTCACGGCGAGATCGGCGCCGTCGATCGCACGTGGGTTTGGGGCGTGTCCGAAAAGTACGTGGTCGAGGTCGCTGGCCACAAGGCCATGATCAAGCCCGTGGTGGCACGTCGCTGGGACTCCATGTTGCTGCCAATCTTTACGCGTCTGCGTCGATTGCGCTATCTGATGCCCGAGAGCCCTGCTGCCTTGGAACCCGAATCGATTCATGATGCGTGCGTTATCTCTCTTGTTTGATTCCATCTGATTCCATTCGATTCGATTCGATTCAAATGCTGAACATACACGAGCTTGTCTGATGCTGAAACAGCGAGCTCGATATCACAATCAACTCCATGTCTGCACAAGGAGCTGCCGATATCGTGTCGTTCCATCTCGATCGAATCCTCGGGTTCGGACGCAAGCCGCCCATCACCGGTCGTATCCTCACCAACAAGCAGCTCTACTTTGACAACAGTAGGCACTCCTCCTCCTTCTTCTCCTTCTCTTCCATGTTCATTGCATTCGCCATTGTTCGATCAAGAACTGACCGCCATTCTCGCGACAGATGTTGATGGAACGAGACCGCCATCTCCCTACGAACCAGGTCGAGCGGCCGAGTATCACGAGGGCTTCTCGCAATCAGTTCGAGATTGGATCGAGTACTGGCTCATGCCGTCGTATCCTGTCGGAGTCGCCATGATCGCATGGACCTCTCCGATCCAAACCACACCTCCATCATTGTGTATGCTCTCTCTCTCTCTCTCTTTGTGGTTCTTGCTATGCCTGGTACTTATTCTAACCAATCACTCATCGACTCGTGGTGAAATTTGGCAGCGGTTGCACGAGTGTTGATGCAGCTTGAGCGACCATATACACTCTCGCGAACTGAACGCAGCGTAGTGCTCGAGGTCTCTGATACGATCGTATTCGACTTTCTCATGGATGGTATCGTGAGCTCCGCATCATGCACTAGCGCCACCGAATTCTTCTCCATAGTCTACGGTCTGACGTTCGCTGGCTGCTATGACAAAGATCACGATCGAAGGCAGCCGCACAATTGGGTCTCGCTCGACAACAAATTGCTCATCTTCGACTCGGGTCTTGGGCTTCGGCACGGTCCTCGTGGCTATGGTACGTAACAATCAAGCGAGCGAAATCGACTACCATCATACGCTTGTGGTGCTGCTGGCTGATGATCGGTTACCAAATGGTATGATAGGAATCTTTCATGACTACTCGGAGTCACCGCGAACGTGCAGCGACATTCTCTGCGGAACCTTCGATTGGATGCTCAATATCACGACCACCACCAATGAAACACTGCCGTTCAATAAGCGAGTTCATGGAGCCTACTGTTCCAAGATCTGTACGCAAGACTGCACCTCTCAGAGAGAAAGAGAGAGAAAGTTGCTTACCACTCGTTTTGACGGTGTAGGTATGTTTCGCGAGAGTACGGTTGCTCGATTGGTGAGCCTGAGCAAGATGCGAAGTACGTATGAGAGAGAGAGCGAGCGAGTACAATCTATAACCACACATAATTGAACCAACGCTACTATAATTTGTGCGCCATCAGCCGAAGGTAACTCGCTCAGTGAGTTGTTGCGCGAGCGACTGCGTCGTGATCCGCTCGGTGAACGAGTGTTCGAGACCATAGTGTACCGAAGACGTCCGACGATCGAAAAGCCCGACTTGTCACTGCATCGCTATCGGTCCAGGCACTTTCTCGATGGCTTCGACGACAAGGTCGAGGAGCTTCTAGACCACATTGAGCAATGCATCGAGACGCATGGTGCCTCGAATGTCTTGGTCGAATTTGCTGGAGGCTCGATACGAAGCAATGACTAGGAAAGAACCACGCGCCTTCTGCGCCTTGTAATAACCTGTACATTTGATGTGTGGCGCGTTCAGGCTCTTCACTGAGAGAAAGAGACATATTTCGGGCCTGATTCCAGGCATCAGAATCGGATTGTATTTCTTACAGCGTATTTTTGTGTGTGTGTGCGAGTTCAAGAAGTAGCCGGAGAAGAATAAAGTGAGTAGGCTAACTAAGCTAAACAAAACTAAACAAGATTACTGGTGATGGTTGGATGGGTGGGTGGGTTGGTTATGCTGCATCCTCAGCATTGCCGGTCGCCACCTCGTCGCGGCGAACGATGCGCAAGAACACATCCTCGAGGCTCGATTGATTCACACCCCACTCCTTGATGCCGTACTGTGAGCGATACAACCTCATGGCGTTGAACATTTGCGCTACATTGCAATCTCCCATCGGGATAACGAATGAAAGCAAACCTATGCAAGAGTAGTTACATTGTTAGTGAAACCAAGAGAGCGAGAGAGTGTAAGAACTATATCTCTTGTACGTACCATTGTATGCCGATTCAAGATCGGCTGTCGGATACATCGAGCGAACGAATTGAGTCGCTTGCTCCTCCCAACCCGGCGTCACCGACATGGTCAAGCTATAGCCCTTACCAAAGCGAGACTTGAGGTATTGCTGGTTGCCGATACACACAAAGCTGCTCATCCTCACATATGAGTGGGTGGACTCACTCACTCACTCACTCACTCACTCACTCACTCACAACTGCATCGTACCGGCCAAGAGACATGATACCGATTCGCGTACTAAGTACATCGGCCTCCTCCATGTTGTGAGTCGAGATGATGACACTCCTGCCGACGCGAGCCTCGGCAACAATGTCCCAGATCTCGCGGCGCGACTCAGGATCGAGGCCAGTGGTCGGCTCATCGAGTAGCAGCAAGCGAGGATTGCCGACCATCGCACTGGCGATCGACAATCGTCGCTTCATGCCACCACTCAGCTCCGAAGCGCGCTTGTTCATGTGATCCTGGAGTCCCACCTTTTCGATCGTGTTCATCTAATGGTATGTCGCATCCAACAAGCAGTGAGATGATGCAAGAAGAATAGTACGAGACGCGGTTGCCATTCATGATTGGCAAGAAGGGGAATTCTGGTGACAAGACATACAATGGCGACGTGGAACGGAATGTTGCGCGGCACACCCTTGAGCCGATAAAAGATCGAGACATGCTCGTGGATCGTCAAGTCGTCCCACAGAATGTCGTGCTGCGGGCAGTAGCCGAGGTATCGGCGAACATCAAGCATATCGTTCTTGATCGAGTGGCCGCACACCCAAGCATCACCGAGAGTCGGCTTGTGCATGCCGCACAACATCGAGATCAACGTGGTCTATCGAGAGTACCAGATGATGATGATGATGAGCGAGCGACAGAAGCAGTCATATGGAGGACAGCTTGGCACACGTACCTTGCCAGCACCGTTAGGGCCCAAGAGTCCAAAGCATTCGCCTTCGGTGAGCGTCAGACAGAAGCTCCTCAATGCCACATGGCTGCCGTAGGTCTTGGAAAGACCCTTGGCGAGCAGCACGTATTTCGACGTATCGCCAGCGGCGAGTGCCTTTTGTCGCTCGGCCGCGCATTCGGGGTCTTCGTAAGGAATGTCCGAGATGTCACCCATGCTCTGGAGAGCGCAAACACATACGAGTGTCGTCGCGTGTGAGTAGCGAGTACACGCAACCTCCGCCAAACACGATGGCTACTTGAGGGAAAAACAACAACATTGAAGACACTACTACCTCGTCCAATTCGATGCGTTTGGCAGGAGCGACCAAGCGATAGAGACGCTCGAGCGGAAAGTACCACGGCAGCGGCGAGCCGTACTTGCGCGGCACTACCATCTCAAAGTAGAACGCCAGCACGAACATCACAAGGCATTGCACCACCATCACCCACATTACGGTCAACATCTCGGGATCCCAGCTATCCGTGAACGACGTGGCCTGTTGATTGACGTAGGAGTTCTATACCACCACCACCACCACCAACATCACCAATAGTTGTTGTTGTTGTTATTGTTGTTACGTCAGTCAGGCTCGAGATAGATTTCGCGTCGTCACAACTCGTACCTGAAGCAAAAATACTCCTCGCACAAATGTGAATGGCGGGATGATCATGTACCACCAACTAGCAGGAGTCGTATCATACACTACAGCGCCACATAGCAACGTGTTAATGTGGATTACATCTTCCTCTCACTCGGTCTTGCCGGTCCATGGGTGGAAAGATGGATGGATGGATACCAAAGAGATTCAAGCAAATGGCAGCAACCAACAACAAGAAGACTCCCGAGTACGAAATGACTGTCAAGTAGTGTGTCAGTGAGTTGAACGCTGCACTCACCAAAACACTCTTGATTCACGTACTAACAGCATTGCGATCGCTGCGGAAGAGCGGAGAGACTACGACGGCCATCGTGATTTGTGACACGCCCCAAAGCAATAGTAGAGGAATTGATATGGGCCAACTGGATGTCGATGAGGCGTCAGTACCAGCCGCCTTGGCGAAACAGAAGCAGCACAAAAGAGTACGTACCTTGTTACGATGAAGGGCGCATTCGCAACGACGCCCGTAACCACCACTGCAATCGTAAGCACCATGTAGAAGATAAAGTAGAACAAGCATGCCGCAAGAAAGTAGGCACCAATGTAGAGTCCTTTCTACGAGTGGTTGCCTCCGTGTCAACAACCAATGGCACACCCGAACGAGCGCACGAGAGAGAGAGAGAGAGGCCTCCAACACTCGACTCCACATTCAACATACCAATCGGACCATCTCCAGCTGTCCGTGCGTCTTGTCCAGCACGAGCTGGTACACAATCATCGGTGGCATGAACGAGACTGCCAATGGGATGAAGAGAAATCCAATCAGCGGCATGAAGGCCGGGTTGCTGCGGGTTTGCATGGTCCTCATTTCGGTCGCGATTGAGAGCACCGAAATGTTGTATCCAAGCACTTGGCGATCTGGTGGCCGATAATGTTCGTCAGAGAGATCGAGCTGGCTCAACAAAGTGATTGTGCACACAGTACGTACAGAACGCAAGGTCAGCAAGGTTCATGATGTACTGCGGGAGGTCTTGCACATAGCCTCGTGGATAGCTCGTCGGGAAGCTCTTGATATACTACAATCCACCCACAACACAGCAGACAAGTAAGCATGCTATCCATGAGCCACGAGTCAAGACAGAGAGAGATGCATACAGGGTTGTTGTAGGAATCCGACGCCTCAAACTGAGCAACGTACGATAACGACGCCTTCTTGGTATCGATCGTATTGAAGATGGTTGCTAATGTACTCAAGCAGATCAGCACACGTAACAACAACGCATGAGGTGGAGGGCGGAAGGTTGTTCATGGCGTACCAAAGGCTGGCAGCGCTGTCACGTTCTGCTGTGAGCTGGTCGCCAACGTCCTGCCTGTGTCAAAGAGATACTGGTCGATTGCGTTGGCGTTGTCGAATTGCTGCATTCGTATCCAATGCCGCGGCGTCGGCCAGATATCAGCATCACCTCCTCCAACTGATTGAGCGAGCCAAATCACGAACCGTAAAGAACGGATTCCACAGTGGGTTGGTGGCAAAGTCGTCGTCCTTGATGGCGTACTGGTCGGGTGCAAGCGAGCCGAGCATTCCTTGATACGTCAAGCAACACACCAATGATTAACGAGACGCAGGGTTGCTGGTGTGGAGAGTGAGAGCGAGAGAGAGCCTACCAGCGTTGGTGGATGCGCCCTTGATGTACGAGAGCTGGCCTGCAGCTTCTCCTTGCGCAGGATTGCAAAAAGCACCTGCGAGAGCCAATCGCCATTCGAGTGCGAGTTAGCATTACATGATTAGCGAGTTAGTTACTCGCATGATCGCCACAATACACACACACAAGAGAGAGTGTGTGTGTACGACATAGTATCGCACCTTGCGCATATTGGTAGGTATAGTAGTAGCTGTTGTTGTAGTAGCTGTAGAATTGTACACTCTTTGGGTTCCACGTGTAGCCGCCAGTGGTCTGCAGACATGATCGATCGTCGTGGCGTGAGAATCTCCAATGGCGATAGCAAGTAGAGCAACGGCGGTCGCGATGGCGTACATAGCTGTAGCTGCCGTAGGAGACGAGGCCACCGAACTGCAGATTCAAGATGCCAAAGACACCGAGCAACAAGATCGGCACCAAGAGCTGACAACAATTGGTCTTGCGCTGTCGCATCTGCATGATGGCCGTCTTGTAGAACTGTAGGTAGGTAGGTAGGCAGGAAGGGTGAGCAAGTTGGGTTTTGTTGGTTGGTCACCAATACTTGTCGATAGATTGAGATTGAGAAGAGTGGCGCCATACCATCGAATCGACATGATGCACGAACGCCTCGATCTCCGAGGGAGCCGGCTCATCAGCCGCACTCATGATCCCTTCCAACGGAGCCGCCATGATGACGACGATCCCTCTCCCCACAACCAACGAAAATATACCTCCCCTCCTTCCAACTGATCGATCAAGAGATTTCAAGCGAGAGAACGTGTGAGTGAGAGCGAGCGGGCAACGAAAGAGAACTCGGTCACTTGATGCTTGGCCTTTTTATACTCGGCCTGTGGCGAGTGGAACTTTCCACACCACTTCGCAGTTCGAATTTTCCATTTCGGTGCGAACGAGTATAAAAAGGCCAAGCTCCAAGTGACCGAGTTCTCTTTCGTTGCCCGCTCGCTCTCACTCACACGTTCTCTCGCTTGAAATCTCGCAATCGATCAGTTGGAAGGAGGGGAGGTATATTGTCGTTGGGGTGATTGAAGAAGGTGGGAAGGTGAGGAACCCATCGTCATCATCATCGTGATGGATACTTTCGTGCAGATTGGTGCTCTGCTGCTCAAGGTATGTAGGATCGGCCACGCGCGCGTCAGATGCTTGTCTATTGCACTTCGCTGGCCCAGCCGAGTGGCGTGTCTCTTCGATCACTGACCTAACCAACCAACCAACGACGTGTAGGCATTCAAGCACAGCTATCGAAGCTGGGCTGGAACCTTGCTTCGAATCTTGTTGCCAGCGGTGTTGGTCTTCGTTCCGTGGTTGCTCACGCAGCAACTCACCAATGTCAAGCGTACGTCGAGGGGCCAGTTGATTCACTCACTCACTCACTCACTCACTCACTCACTCACTCACTCACTCACTCACTCACTCACTCACTCACTCACTCACTCACTCACTCACTCACTCACTCACTCACTCACTCACTCACTCACTCACTC
>Ga0209914_1003315_pt1 | contig 11515 bp, 7 predicted proteins | sample ThiBiot_500_plan_FD_183949 | JGI IMG/M metagenome (GOLD analysis project Ga0209914, IMG submission 183949) | Wastewater bioreactor microbial communities from Cape Town, South Africa - Thiocy_cont_500_plan (SPAdes) | ecosystem: Engineered > Bioreactor > Thiocyanate-remediating > Anaerobic-Aerobic ...
ACAGAAAAAAAAAAAACAAAAAATTTACATTTAAAAATTATGCATTTCAATTTAATATTAAAAGTAAATTAGCAAATGTGAAGGAGACTTGCCGAAAAGTGTTGTGTTGGCGCAAGGGGAAAACAAAAATGGCCACCAAAACCCAGCTCATACAAAAGTGTACCAAAAATCTGGATGGAACTTTGCCAAGAGGATCAAAGACCAGTGTCGTCAATTTTTTACGGCGCCAGCCCCTCAGAACTTTAAAAGACTGGGCTGATAACCACGAAGAACTTAGGCAACAGGTTAAAAAGTACCTCCATGTTGTGGGCGGTGAGGACAACAGAGGTAGCGAGAAGGCTGAGGAACAGAAAAGAGGGGAATATGCAAAAACAATCGCACAATGGGTGTGGAAGCTTCACTATTTGAAGGATGAAGAAACCATTGTTGCTGAGTTGATGAAAGCAGAAGTACCAACATACAACCTTTATAAACTTGCTATAACGGTGGAGTTAATTGCTATTGATGGAGTGGTACCGTTGTTTTTTTTTTTTTTTTTGTGGCTTGCCATAAAAAAATAGGAATGCTTGCTTACTTTTGATCACAGCAACATGATGATGGAAGTACTGAAGTGAATACATCAATGGAAGAGACAGAACCGGCCATATCTGACCACAGTCCAGAACGAACGGAAGGAGGAAAAGACAAACCCAATGAAAAAGAGGCAGAAAATGGTGGTCAAGAAAAAGAAGGCAATGAAAATGAAGAAGACAAAACAGACACAAACAAGGACGATGATCAGGAAGAAGAAGAGGAGGAAGACAATGGTGACGAAGAAGAAGAGGAAGGAGACGCAAACGAGAATGGCGATCAGCAGGGAGAAGAGGAAGATGGTGATCAGGAGGAAGAAGAAGAGGAGGACGAAGGAGGAAACGAACTTGAAGAAGAAGGAGAAGACGAAGCAGACACAAACAAGGATGGTGATCAGGAGGAAGAAGAGGAAGCTGACGAGGGTCCCTTGAAGGCCTCTTCAACACCAAAGAAGAGAAAAAGAAATGGGGAGCCGAAGGTGCTGAAATCTGCACCTTCAAAGAAGCGGAGGAAAAATTACACCAGCCACCAACAAAAGGAAGAAGAGGATCCCGCCGAGGTTCTCAATGCCTGGAAGAGAAAACTGGTTCCAGGGTTGCCCACTGCCAAACCGATTCCACTGGTGCCATGGGAAGAAGAGCCATGCAAAGAGTGGCAAGAGGAGAGGGTGAACACAGAGGTGGTGGACAACTTGGACAACTTCGTCGCGACAAAAAATATGACCGTGAGGGCAGCATTCGCACTGGGGCGTGCTCTGGAGGCAGCATTTCGTCAGAATCGACGCAAAGGGACTTGGGCAAAGTGGGTTGCAACCCATTTGAAGGGAAACATGAGCGAGTCGTATGCTTTCAAATTGCGGGATCTCTACAACACCTTGGGCCCATATCCGCTTTTCCAATACTTGTGCATCCCTGTTTCGAAGATGATTCGATGCAGAGGGAAAATCCAAGCATATCTTCAGAAAGACCTTGCATTGGCTGCATTTTGGCAAGCAGATGATGTGCAAGTGCAATAAAAAAAGTCTTTTTTGAAAAATTAAGGAATACCAGGAATTGATACCAATGGATCAATTTGAAGAAAATCGCAAAGTGTCAATGCAGGACAAAGAAAAAGGGCAAAGATAATTGAGAAGCTCACAAAGGAAGGAGAAGAAGGCGATTCCAGATCTCACAAAGAGTCCAAATTCTTATGCATAGCGTGTGTGTGGAATAGTTGAGAATGTTTTTTGGCCTTCTAGGCTGTCAAGGCCCTGTTGGAAAGGAGAGCTGCAACTCGACTACCGTGCCTGGTTTGCAGCAGGTCTCTTGGACAATGGAGTCGATCCTCTGTGAAAGGGAATGACCTTCTTGGGTTTCTGTTATGCATAAACACCGTTTGCGTTTCCAGCCCATACCCATAAACAGTAGGCAGTATTCAATGTTTATTTTCGGATGCGTAGGGTGCTGCTTTCATTAAAACCACAAACCCCCTTTCTTTTTAGTTTTCATCCTACACTTGGTGCCAAACTGTATTCTTGTTCAAAGAACTTGAAGAGATTGGGAAGTTTGTGCTCGGCCTTTTTTCGTCCAGCAATCTGTTGTCAAAGCAATTTTTGTACCAAAAAAAAAAAACTATCTCTTACGCTGTAGTTGCAAGAATCCCTGGGTGGTTGAATCTGTGCCGCAATGATGTTCCACCTGATATGGATTGATGATGGAACAGACGAAGACAGTAGAAATGTGATGTCAACCTCCAACCAATATCCCCTTCAACCAAGCAACCTCTACGAACTTATCTTTGCCCCTCCTCACGCTGATGAAGAATCACGACTGAGGTCATGGAAGAGAATGAACAACGGCGTCCTGGTGCAGATTAGGGAACACAAAAGGACCATCACAGACCGTCGCCCTGTATCAATCACCTTCGCTCCCCAACTCGGGAATTGGGTGCTCCGATCAGACATTAGGAAGAGGACCGTGATCACGAGAAAGAGAATTCGGGTACGGCCTCGTGCAAACGGAGACAGGATACCTGTGAGCACTACCTCAGATATCACGCCGAATCCAATGCTTTGGGATTGATTTTGTTCATTTTTCTGACTCACGAGATGACACGTCTCGTTCAAATAAATCTTGAGAGCCCCAAAGAGGTTTCTATCTTTGGCCAAATTTCACCCGGCGAGTCTCAAAAGAACCCTAACCACTGGCTGGCAACCATAGTATCGCACGGTGAAAAAAATTTTTTCGTCTTTGTTTCAAAGCCACCTTCACACGATGATATCCAGTCCTCCGAACCTGGTCAAGGTTCATTTTAGTTCTCTATCAATAAAAAGAGACGTTCCAAATCATTGCCATAATGCAGCTCTCCTGTTCACATCGATGGGGACCAGCAGCCTTTCTTTAACACTTCTGCTCGTCAGCCTGTGTCGCTCGCACCGTTTTCTCTTCAACGGGATAGTTAAATTCAAGATATCTGTTGATGGCCAGCAAACGCAGGAGACATGAGAGTGATTGGCGGGTTCATGGAAGGAAACATCCGCTGAAGTTGCTTGAAGGCGGCAGAAAAGAATGAAGGACTGAGGCTCCTCTGCGGAGCCGTTTTTAAAGGAATCGACCAGGGACAACCCATTGCTCTATATTGCTGTCTCCTCTCGATACACAGGCATCCTTCGGAGCAAAGCCGCCTCAGGCCTGAGTTCCAACAAGCACAGTGCTGAGACCCTTTGTATGTGCTACAGGTGTCGCCCTTGGAAGCTTATTCAAGATGGCGCCTGAGCGGAGTCGGTGGAAATAAGCATTACGAGGACCTGAGCGCAAAAGGAAAATTTCTTGCGTTTTCGACACTGTGGGGCAAAAAAAAAAAAACCGATTTCTATTCTCTCACCCTATAGTTCTGTCTCCCGCGGCACAAATCGAACATCTGCAACCTCCCTGAAATGAAGTCGAGCCAGAATAGATCACCGAAAGTTCTTCTCCCTCGGTGCCACGAAAACCCCGTTCCTCAACGGGTTGCGCATAGATGGCTTGCAGGCCATGAAATTCCTTGCCTTCCTCGCGCGGCATCATCGAGCGAGGCAGGGTGAACCGCAACGCGGCACGACAGTCGTGGTTGACCAGGCTCAAAGGGCCGCACACCGCATACACCTTCGCTTCCGTTTTTTCGTTGGGCGACGTTCTCTTCTTCATCTTTTGGGGTGCTTCCAGCAGCGATGGATAGCCTTCGTCCCTGAGTTGCTCTACCTCCTCCTTGCAGGTCAGTTCGAACAAGGTGCCAAAGAGATGTTCCTCCAACAAAGGCGTCCCTTGTTTGGCCGCCACCTTCCTCCCACCGGTGCGCAAAAAAATCCCCAGGCCAGCCGCCTTGCTCTCCTTGGTGCAGATGGGGCTGGCTGGTGCCAACAGGGCGGCGTGATAGCGATACAACGCAGCCAGCATGTCGTTGGTGTTGCGGGCATTGGTGGCCTCGCTGCGTTTTCGGCGACAGAAGGAAGGTCCATATTTTGACGGGTTGGCCTGCTGCTTCACCAGGGCAGCGAATTCTTCTCGAGTCAATTCCCTCTCGAACAGCGCTCTCACTCGAGGTTTCTCGAGGATGTGCCTCTTGAAGAACAACCAGTAACGGATGCCCAAATGCTCTGTCGGGCTGGTTCTTTGTAGGAAGTGCTGATTCATCAGGGCAACAGAAGGCTTTTCGAAGAAAAATAGACATGGAGGAATTGAAGGTCTTGGGACCCACGTTACTGAAACGCAAACGCCACAGCATCCCCGTGGGCATACGGTACTGGTTGTTTTTCAAAAGGCACATCCTCGAGAAACCTCAGGTTAGGGGACTGTTCGAGAAGGAATTGACGAGAGAAGAATTCGCTTCCTTGGTGAAGCAACATGCAAACCCAATGAAATACGGTCCTTCGTTCTGTCGTCGGAAACGCAGCGAGGCCACCAATGCCCGCAACACCAACGACATGCTGGCTGCGTTGTATCGCTATCATGCTGCGTTGTTGGTACCCTCCAGCCCCATCTGCACCAAGGAGAGCAAGGCGGCTGGCCTGGGGATCTTTTTGCGCACCGGTGGGAGGAAGGTGGCGGCCAAACAAGGGACGCCTTTGTTGGAGGAACATCTCTTTGGCACCTTGTTTGAATTGACCAGCAAGGAAGAGGTCGAAGAACTCAGGAACGAAGGCTATCCATCGTTGTTGGAAGTTGCCCAGACGAGACAGAACAAAGGAAAAACATCTCCCAACGACGCAAAAACGGAAGCGAAGGTGTATGCGGTGTGCGGCCCTTTGAGCCTGGTCAACCACGACTGTGGCGCCCCGTTGTGGTTCACCCTGCCTCGCTCGATGATGCCGCGCGAGGAAGGCAAGGAATTTCATGGCCTGCAAGCCATCTATGCACAACCGGTTGCCGAACGGGGTTTCCGTGGCACCGAGGGAGAAGAACTCTCGGTGACCTATTCTGGCTCGACTTCATTTCAGGGGGGTTGCAGATGTTCGATTTGTGTTGTGGGAGACAAAACTAAAGGAGGGTGAGAGAATAACAAATCAATTGGTATTTTTTTTTTTGGATTTGCCTCCACAATGTCACTGTGTTTAGTAGGTGCAGCCCGCAAATATTTTTCTGCAACAACACAAGAAATTTTGCTTTTGCGAATAGTTCTCGTGCCAATTTGTGGTTTTATTTCCCCCAACTCCTCTCAAGCGCCATCTTGAAAGCTGTTTCCCCCCCGATTTTCATGCACAACTTCCATGAAGTTACTCGATACCTCAACCGAGATAAGGCCAGAGACGCTCCTTTGGCGATGTACTTCATCTGGTGTCACCTCCTTCCCCAAAAAAAAAACAAAATTCGCTCGGCCCACCTGGATCAAAGACAGGGAAGGGCGAATTGTTGCAAAAAGTTACACGGCAGGTCAAGCGATGGTATATTCTTTGAAAAACGCATCTGCACGCTACACCCGCCGAAACGGATGGGTTTCGCCAAAGGAAGGAGGAAAAAAACACTCATTTTGTATTGGAGGAGACCACTGGGATAAAAGGCGTGCCTGTCTCAAGGTCTCTTTGCAAACCCATCGCCATCCAAAAGGGCATGGCCTTGGCCCTGAATTGAGTGGCAGCCAGCATGCGGGAACGCCCTTTCTGTTTGCAGACGCTTCTCATCCCTTTGACCAACCGGGTGCCGAAGCCTTGCCGTCTGTAGGCTCTCTCGATGAACAGGCTCTCGATCAGCGTGTCCTTTGAATTGTCCGGCGCTCCGGAGAAGATGATGGTGCCGGTCACGGCTTGGGCATTTTCATCTCGCCATCTGCACCAGTCGTTGAAGTCGTTGGACAATCTCAACAACCCATCATCCGCTGTTGTTGGTGGTGGTTCCAAAGAGGATCCTTCTTCGAGTGCAACAAGATCCAGCGATTGCCTCCTTCCTCACTCGGTTCGTATAACACCAAAACATCCTTGGCTTGTCCAGCGTTCTTGCTGGTATTCCCGGATTCCATTTCAATTCGTGAGGGGATGTTGTTTAGCACTGTTGCTCTTACACATATATATATATATATATATTTGTTGGATTAAGCGTTACAAAAATAAAAATAAAAAACAAAGAAATATAGTGCAAGGTAAATACACATACCGACCAGCCTGGAGAAACTCTCTACCATGGAAGGTACTCCAAAGGCTACAGAACACTACAAGTCGCTCAGGCAAGGCACTGAGGAACGGTTGCAGGCGCGAAAGGATTTCGATCTCACCGCCTCCGAATTGGGTCCCGCCCTCGGTCTAGGCAGATTTCACACGAGGCTGCAATTGTACCTGGCCAAGAAAAAGGGCTCCTCCCCAAAGAAAGAAGGCAAAGGCACCCAAAAGGCTTTCGAATATGGCAGGCTTCATGAAGCGGATGCCGCTCGGGAGTTTCAACAGAGCTGCGCCTCCTCAGGTTTTGTGTTGACGGAAACCGGCATCTGGCCTCTGTATTACGATTCATTCTCGCTCGGAGTGAGTCTCGATCGACTTGTGATCGACCCCGAGAATGAAGGTGTCGTTGCTGCTACCTACGAAGCCAAATGTCCAGTGAGCGGCAAGCTGATGAATCCCCCTCATCCGGAATACCTGTTGCAGGTTCATGCACAAATTCAGGCGGTAGGAGTCGACGAAGGCTATCTTCACGAGTGGACACCGGAGAGGAGCTCGTATTATCACGTGCGTCGCGATGACGTCCATTGGGAGGCCGTGGTCAAGGTGGCCTCCTACTTTGTGGTCCAACACCTTCGCAAGGGTGTTCCTCCCCCACCAACCGACGACGAGACAGATCCAAGCACCATGAAGCGCTTGTTGGGCGCCACTGTGAAGATGCTCAGCATTTGACCCGCGAGTTTGTTTGTTTTCAATGTGAAGAGGATGGAATAAAAGGCAACCCTCGCTTGTCGGGCTGTCGCCCCTTAGCAGATAGGGGGGCCACAGGAGGCTGGTCGGATGGGGCCTTCCTACGTAATCGAGTCCAGGTTATCTCTTCTTTGTATAAGCCTGGGCAAAAAGGCAACAAGCCACACTCCTCCAATCGCTTACCTTTGCCTTCAGTGGAGGCGCCGGTAAACTCCCTTGGCCAAGGTTGGATCAAAGCTGCGCGTAAGAGGCTCGAGGGGTTTCCCTTCAGCGGCCTCTCTTTGAAAGCAAATCCACTGAGTTGAGTTCGACCGAAAGCCACCCATTGCTGCTTTGTTTTTTTTTTTTTTTTTTTTTCTCTCTCTGGTAGGTGCTGAGCAGTCGGTTAGAACAAACGACATCATGAGGGTTGTTCGTCTTACGCCCTGCCCTTAGATGGGGAAGGGCGGGAGTTACGCGATTTCTCCGAGGTGTCCCTAGAGGAAGCGACCGTTAACTTGGTGGACTTGAAGATCGCGTAAACGAAAAAGAATGGTTTATTGTCTTTTGGGGAACACACATATATGTAGTTGGGCGAACGGGTTAACGTGGGAAGAGAGTTTAACAGTACGGTAGTTTCCATAAAGTTTATTCAGAAGGAGAGTTTGCATAAATGTCCACTAGTTCGTCTATTCTCTTTTCAAGTGCTTCGGTCTCTTTTGGACTCTTGGAGATTTCACTTTTACCTTAGGGGGACTATCTGCCCATGGAGTCTTGTGCCAGCGGGGGGTGAGGTCAACACTATCACACGCGGTGGTTATGTGCGATAATGAATTTTGGGCCGCTTCCTCCTTCTTGTCAAGATTCTCCATCGGGTTCCCGGGGTATCCCTTCTGTATGAAGAGTTCCAGCGCATGCTCCGGGACGGGGCCCGTGGGTAAGCCGCGCTCACGAAGCCAGGCGACCCTGCGCTCCTCATGCTGTTGGGGGATGCACAGGGTCATAGCTATTTCGGGATAGTTCTTAAGCAGGTCGGCATTACGTTGCGGAGCTGATACTCTGTGAAGTTCTTGCAGCGCGCGCTCTAGATACGAGGGCTCGTAGGGATTAGGGTGACCAATGATGTCTCCCAGTCTAGCCACTCGAGTCGAGAATCTTTCTCTCGCCGTTATGCCTTCCAAGTTGGCAAGCGTTTGCATGTATCCGGGAAACAAATCCCGTGGCAAACCCTTGTTGAGAAATTCTTGTAATCTGTCTTCTCTCAACAGGAATTCTAGTTGGGCGGATGACTTGGTTTTCTGGGCAGCGAAGTCGAGCTGCTGATAAGTTTTCCACAGGTTTGACTCGATCTCCGCCAGGATGCCTGTCTTTCGCCGCCACCAGTCGCCTTGGCGGTCAGTTAGGTTCCTCGTTTCCTCAACGAATTTATCCAACGACAGCACATCATCGCGCGAATTAGCCAGGATGTCCCCGTAGGAATTGCCGAAAAGAGGGATACTCTTTCGCCAAAAGGTTGTTCCCGTGACCAGCGAGTCTTCCGCGTTCACATCAGGTTTCTTACCGCAGTCGCTTGATATTCTCCCGTCGAGACAAAAAGTTTGCCAATGTTGAGCCACGTCCTTGAGCAATAAGCGTATGCTCTTGGAATCCTTGTTTGTACGTGGAGTAGCAATATCATCCGAATAAGAATAGGGAGCCCAAAAGTATTCCTCGCTCACTGTTTCGAATATCTCGTGGAAGTACAGGTTGGCCGTTGCGCAAGTCTCTCGTGAAGTCACCGAATCGAATGCATTGCAGTCCAAGTAACTCGATGAAGTGATTTCTCTTCCATTCGTGTTGCACACAAGGACAATGAAGAGCACAACGCATGAATATCCTAACATTTCTAGAGCATCACATGCGCCTTTCTTTCTCTTCCGAAAAAAAACAAACGCCACGTAACCATTTTTCCCTATTCGTTTGCCATAATTAACTGTCAAATGCAAAGCAGCTGCAACACAATTGCCAGTCGTAATTGTGCATAGAATAAACTCACTATTCACGCTAAAACGTAACACGAGACATTGAAAGTGCGGAAGTAATAAGTTTCCGAATTTATTTACCGAATTCGCAAGAAGGAGTTTGCCAATTTTTAACTACAATTTAGTTTAATTACTACCATGGCAGTTCTAAGCGGTCTGTTGCAAGACGTTTTGGATAAAAGATCCTGTCTCGAATCAAGCTCTATTTTTGGATGGAGTTAACTGGGTGAACCACACATTACCCTCCTTTCTAACAAGTGTCAACACTGATGGGATAACTATTCAAGGGGATAGTGTTACCACTCCAATCTCTGAAAGCTGTGAAGACCGATGGTACCACGATAGCTGGTAACGGAAACTCGATACCACTAGGTTGGTTAGGTGGACATGCTGATGACACCCATATAACTGGTAACGGTCTCATATTCCATCTTTTCTGACAATGTCACCATAGAACACTTATCGTGCAAGGGAGGGACGACAAGCTGCCGATGACCGTGCTGAGGAGGAGGTGCTCTACAACGGATCAAGTTACGGACACAATGTTAGAATTACTCTCTCGCTTAAGGAGGGAGGTATGGGACTCGAGAATATAAAATGTGTTCCTACTTTATTTTCTTATTTTGCGCCACAGCCATGCCAGACTTTGCACGCAAATCAAAAGAGCTCAATAGGTCGACGACCCTGAAACCAGGTTATGTGCCGGACATCGATCCGTTCGTCCCTGTTGAGACTTTGGACAATGCCTAAGCTAAGGACACCACGTTACCAGCTTCTGGAAAACAGTCCTTACGAGAACTATAATCTGTACCGCTCTACTGCGTCCAGAAATATTAGCGGAACCTTGGGCACAGGAGACCAGAGGGAGCAGAGGTGTCCCACTTTCGATCTACGGATGTTAGTGTACAACCCAAGCTCAACCGTTCCAGCCTACTTTATCCCAGCTCCTCAGTGGTTACAATATATTCAATACTTTACTCCTTCAGGAGTTCCCGTGGCTACCCAGGATGGACAGGGTGTCTAGACAATGAGAGAATAAACTACAACCCCATCCGACATCTTTCGATTCTAGAATGTGATTTGTGGTGGAAGCCTACTGGGATTTTTTTTTTCTTTGATCAAAAAGACGACCAAAAGGAAAACCACACTTCGGAGTGCAGGTGTGGGTATGCTTTTACTTGGTTGCTCTTTAACAACTGAACCCAAATCCGTCATATTCGCAACCTGGTGCCTCGAATGCTCCCGATGACAAACACTTGAAACATGAAGACAATGAAACCTACTTTGAGCTGACCTTTGTCCACCATGAATAGAAACTGGGATGCACGCATCGTCTGAGGAAAAGGCTGAGGATTTTGAAGGCTTCGTAAATGGAACTTGTATTGATTGAGGCGTTGAAATTTGCAGCCTTGCTGTGAGTGATGAGGAGGACTCCGGGGCTTGGACGAAAATGGCGACGGGGTTGTTGAAGACGACAGCCATGTGGACACTATTCAACAAGATTTTTCTTCATACGCTAACGAGCTCCCATCCATAGAATGTTATCTATTTTAGGGTTTCAATTTTTTGTGTTTTTATTTTCTTTTTCTTTTTCTTTTCAAGTGGCAGAGAGAGGATGAAGCGGGCCTGTTCTCGTTGCAGGAAGGAACACAGGGCGTGTAAGGGAGGTGTGCCCTGCAGACGATGTGTTGCCTTGGGGTCTCCTGAGCGCTGCCACATCATCAACAACGACGACATCGAGCACAGGAAGAAACAAGAAGGCCGTTGTTCTCGTCAAGCAACAAGCCACTCAATCACCACTCCAACAAGACAAAAACCTGAGCTGGGAGGACAAGAGCAAACATGCCCACAATTCAAGAAGCCTCACCCATACAGCAGGCCCTCTTCTTCATCGTCGTCGCCACCGCAAGGATCCGCGACACTTCTCAAGGGAAAGCCGCTGACGCGCAGACAAGGGAACCCTAGTCACCTCTCCCCTTTGTCCTCGGGCATTCCTTTGTCAGCGGACCGGCCGAAAAAAAGAAAACGGTCCTCCAAGAAAGAAAAGCACGTCTCCACAAAACAATGCGCCAAAGCCTTGTTGGAGGCAACACCAACAGCATCAGCAAAGACGGATACCCCCGGATCAACCTCTCCGGGCTGTGCGGAAAGTGCTCCAGCTCACTTTGACGGCGTTCTCGCTTCTTTGGTTGAGCAGGTACACCAGCTGAGCAACATGATCTCTCGCATACAAGAGGAACAGAACCTCATGAGGATGCAGGTCCATTCCCTCCAGGACGGGCAGTTTCGTATCCAACTTGAAGCTGCCTCCATCTCGGAGCTGTTACATCGGCTGGCGCATCAATTCGCAACAGCATATCCCAGCTTAGAATCGCAGCGACTCTCACCTCTTCCCTTCCTAAACCTGGACCAGACGAAAGGATCTATGCAATATGAAGGTCCGCACGCACAACCTGCTCTAGCACCACCATCGACAACAACTGCTCCCTTCTACCCTCCGGATCTTCGGTTTCTGGAGCCTCCCAACGATAACTCCGTCTTTAAGCCAATCTCTCCCATGCCTTCTCATCTGTGGCCTGTCGTGGAGGGCTCC
>Ga0209914_1003317_pt1 | contig 11501 bp, 12 predicted proteins | sample ThiBiot_500_plan_FD_183949 | JGI IMG/M metagenome (GOLD analysis project Ga0209914, IMG submission 183949) | Wastewater bioreactor microbial communities from Cape Town, South Africa - Thiocy_cont_500_plan (SPAdes) | ecosystem: Engineered > Bioreactor > Thiocyanate-remediating > Anaerobic-Aerobic...
GCCCCCGCCGCGCCGTCCAGTGATTGCGAGCCGCGCTCGCGAGTCAGCGACTCAAGCTTCCAAGCCGCGAATGCCCTACACCGAGCAGCTCCTCCAGCTGCAGCGTCTGGGAGCCGACTTTTACGAGGCACGCGTGGCCCTGTTGACTACCAACGGCAACCTCGACTCGGCGATCGACCTCTTGTTCCCGTGAACTGCCTGCTCGAGCGCTCCCTCTCTCACGAGAGATGCCCAATCTCCCTCTTGTAGATATTTGTCAATAGATGATGAGAATAAGATTGTTGTCGAATGAATGAATGAATGATATTGTACCAACAATAATAACAGAAGTCCAAAGTACACTTCAGAGGTATCGGTCGTGTGCGTTGCTATTTAGCTTGGCGATAGTATGCATCAAAGAGAGCTCGAAAGATCTCGAACATCAGCTCGTTCGGAAGCCATGGCGTGATTGATGATGCATCCGATATGCCTCTAATCATCATCAACTCGATGATATTGCTCGTGAATGAGCGATAGCTGTGAGCAATCAATCGATGATTCGATGGCGACCACTCGAACTCTTTGTGTGGATGTGGATACAATCCAATGCAATCCAATACAATCAGCAGTTGGTTCGAGACAATCGAATACAATCAATGATTGTGAATGTACTCACGCACCTCGATCATGGATCAACTGTGCGACATCATCAGAGTCTGCGACTTGTTCGGGAAGGAAGCCTTGATGCTGTCATTCGAGTCCGATACTCATTCAGTATACCTTGGTCTATCAATCTACCTGCCTCTCCATGGCGTACGTTGGTGATGGACTTGCTGGCGCCATGATCGATCAGACTCTTGACGGATCCAGGATGACCCCAAAGCGACGCCAGATGGAGAGGCGTGTTTCCGTACTCGTTGGAAGCATGTATGTCGGCGTGTCGGTCAAGCAGGAGCTCGACGCATCGATCGTGGCCATACATTGATGGATAGTGAAGAGGGGTATTGCGGTATCGACCGACAGCATTGACGTTGGCATGTCGATCAAGAAGGAGCTCGACGCATCGATCGTGGCCGTTGCGAGACGCCAAGTGCAGTGGTGTATTGTTGTCGTAATCAAGAGCATTGACGTTGGCATGTCGATCAAGAAGGAGCTCGATGCATTGAAGTTGGCCACGCCGTGATGCAATGTGAAGAGGAGTCAAGCTATTATCGATAGCGGCATTGATGTTGGCGCCGTGGTCAAGGAGAGAAACGAGACGTTCAATCGATCCGCGGCGTGTTGCATCAAGGAGAGCGAGATCGAGTTGGCGTTGATTGGGATGTGCCATGGTTGCGCTCGATCAATCGATCACGCGACGATGCGTCCAGGTGATGCCTTGATGATGTTCGATTCAATGCAAGACTGTGTTCAATCGAGAAGCCGAGCAGATCGATGTGGAGCACCAGCGATCGTGAGACAGGCAGCAGCGCAAGAAGGACCAGCCCGTTGTGCAAGCGAACAACTGGTCCAATCCAGCTTTTATTCGGGATGCGGGGAGCTAGTTCAATGCCATATTCATGTGTAGGGCTTTGGGATCAAGTGGGGTACCGGCTTCGCTGGTTACGCGTGTACCGAGCCAGTCAGTCAGAGATACAGCGTTTAGCTTTTTTGGCGAGTATGGCCCAATAAGCACGAAAGCCGGCTCCAGCAGCTCCGGCAAAAAAGATCGCCGACCCGACCGGAGTCGCCAGGGATAGGATCCCAGTAGCGCGATACCCCAGGTACATAAGGGAGCCACCCAAACCGGCACAACCCACGAACTGGCGGATTGCTCCAACGGCGATCTCCCGCGGGAGCGTCCTTAACCTCGCTCTGTGGCGATTCATATCGTATTCGGCCTCCGGCCGGGCGCTCTGTCTCGCAGCAGTAAAGCCTTTCCAATTGATGCGAACTTCTTCTAATTGGTCCAGACCGGCCCACCGTTTGGCATAGTACCAGCATCTCTCTCGGAAGGAGGAAAAGGTTGGAGCCTTCTTCTCGGCATCGGATTCCATCATCGCATCCCACACATTCGCCATTGGGAGCGTGGCGTTGAAGGGTGGTAAGCACCAAGAGAGTACCTGAGCTTTGACCTGAGCTCTGAAGGTCATTCAAAGAGGAACACGGGCGCACCATGCGACAAAAGTCAAACGCACCATGCGACAGAGGTCGCACGTATATGGTCGTACGGTGCGCTGGGCTCGGCTTAAATACCTTCCTCCTGTCCCACTCACACTTCCACCTTCACCTCCGCCACTACTCCACAACATCACCCCATTCCCTGCGCCTTTTACGACGATGGCAGGAGACAAGGATCACATTGCCGAGGCCTTAGAACAGAAAGCTCCCGAGAAGCTACAGGAGTACTCAATCTTCCTGGATGGCGCTTCGCGGCTCCAGGAGGCCTTGGACTCACGAGACGAGATTGCGTACCATGTGGCCAAGATCAATGAGAGCCAAGCCAAGTTGTCAAGTGCCAACGAAGCCGACGTCAAGGCCGCTTTGTTCACGATCAACGCCTCCCGCGCTCGCTTGAAGGCGAGCATCCTCGAGGTGGGGGCCCTTCTGGGACTCAGCGTGACAGTCACAGTCGGAGGCATTGTGTTGACGTACGGCAGCTTTCAAGCTTGCTTGTCGTGCGCCGCCAGTGCATTGGCAATCCATGTAACAATCACTGTTATCGGAGCGCTCGCCACGATCCTTGGAACGATCTCGGTTGTTCTGGTACTTGCTGCTGGCTTCAAAGCCGTGAAGACTCTGCTGTGTTCCTCGGACTCGCAACCGCAACAGTAAGCCCGATCGCGCATTGCGTTCTTCATTCTTTGTCAATCTACACTGTCCATAAAGTACGAAACTCAGTATCCTCACAAGAATTGCAATGGCGAAGGACTACGAGATATAGAGCTGTTGGAAATGCGGATTAGCAAGCCATTAGAGGCACGTTCATGAAGGGGCTAAGGCTGATTTGGCGACCAAGAGCTTCAGTAAGCCAGGTTCTCCTGTTATCACAGAGCTTTACTGGCTTTTTGTGTTCCTCAGCGCTCTCCTAACCGTACTGTGCCACGTGCATTTCATTTGATTGGTATATCATCATGGCAGAGCACAGCATAAGGCGCGAGGACTAAGACAGACAGACAGACAGACAGACAGACAGACAGACAGACAGACAGACAGACAGAAGTGGATTGGATGAAACCACAGCGGCTTACTTTGGTGGCTGCAAAGCTGGTTGTTGCTCAGTACCAGGCGCAATCGCTGGATTGGAAGTGGAGGAGGTGCAGAAGGCCCACAACGCAGAGGCGGCTGATCGATACGTCACAATCAAGACCGCTCCAACGAGTACCGGGCCAATTCCGATTGTTACGCACACAGCTGCAACCGCAGCCGTTACAGAAGCCCAAAATCCGACCCCACACAGCACAAGGCCTCCGACAGTGAAAAGGACACCGAGGCTGAACCTCGCGCCAATCTCCAAAAGAAGCTCCTTGAGTCTCGCTCTGTGACAATTGATGTCATACGTGGCTGTCGGGTCGGTAGCGAGCTTCTCTTTCGCCTGCTTGATTCGATTACAGCAAGCGATTATCTCCGGGTGCTGTTCGGCAGTAAAAAAGTAGTCGTTCACTATCTTTTGAGCAGCCTCCTTCTCAGCCTCGGATGGCTGCAATGCGGCGACAACGGGGCTGGCATCAGCGCCGACTGGGGGAGCGTTTACGGCCAGCGAGCTCGAAGTATTCCCCATTGGAAGCCAGGGCGTTGAAGGATGCAAAGCAACGGGGGAGTACTTGATCTTCGAGCTGAGCTCGGAAGGTCATGCAAAGTGGAACACTGGCGCACCATGCGACGGAGGTCGCACGTACTGGTCGTACGGTGCGCTCGGCTTGATTGAAAGACCTTCCTCCCGTCGCACACGCGCCTGCCATCTTCACCTCCGCCACTGCTCCACAACCTCTCTCTCCCATCCAGAACACAGGACTTTACATCTCGGCATGGATACGAACCGCTCCTCCGAGCCTTGCGAGCGTTCCACACTGTCAGTGCAGCGACCACCACCGTTAGTATCTACTACGGATCAACGCAACCAGGAGATTGCGTACCACGTGAGTACCATCCAACAATACCAACAGCAACTGACAAACATCGATCCGGCGGTAAGCCAGAACGCATCGTTTTCCATAAGGGCCTCTCGCGCTCGTCTACATGAGCTTGTAGTGGTCCAGCGTCAACGCAGTTGGTCGCCCCTTGTTCCTCTTCTCGTGGGTGGGGGTATGCTCCTCCTGTTACTCGCATTTTACTTGAGGCCAAGGACTCTGGTGCAATCGAGTGTCCCTACCAGCGCCGCTGTCGAAGCTTCGGCTGTCGTGACGGAACCGCCGTTTCTGGTGGTTACTCCGGTCATCAAAGTACTCAAAGCCATGCTGTCAGGCCAGGAGCTTCTGGATGCCATCAAAGCGCCAGACGGACCGAGCTAACGGCAGCAGCTTGTGGTAGTCGGCTGTCATTGTCAATGAACACATCTTCGCTCACTGTATCGCAGAAATGAGACGCCGAATGTCTAGCTAGTAATCCATCAGTTAATCAGATGGCGCCAATGAATCGATTGGCCTCATGAGGCACAGCGACTGCTTGATGCATCACCATCTCGAACGATATCTCGATCGATCAATGGATGGATGGATGGATCAATGGATTGATCAATGATGGACGGACTACTTGTTAGGTTGGTCCTTCTCGGAGAGCTTGACGTAAGTGTTGTCGTCTTGGTGCTTGTCGAGCTGTGCTCGAATCCATTCCATGTACTCGGCTCGAATGAGAAGATGCGTCGCGTCGAGCTGTTGCAGTATGAAGCGTTCGTCGGCTTGTGAGTCGAGGTACAGCAGATACTCTCGTAGGGTCTCATCGCTGTGCTCACGCATCGTGATCGTCATCGTCATCAAGCAGTGAGCGACCAGCGAGGTTGCGATATCGAACGCGCTCATCTGCGTTCGTATATCCGTACCAAGTCAGCAAGGCTCCCGCTCGACACTGTATCCTCGACGCCATATGTGTTATAATCCCAATCAATCAACGACTCTACGAGAGCCACACACACACGCAGACCAGATAACGAACACACGACTCCACGAAGCGAGATGAGATGGGAGCACCAAGCAGCAAGCAACAACATGACGAGATGCACTCGAATCCGCATCAAATCTCTCGATCCATCCATCGTGATCGATCTACTGTTCGATTCTCAATCCACAACATCAATCCGATTGGTGTCGATGAGAACGATAGCAATGGATGTATTGTTGATTGGATGCTGTTGAGCGTCTCACGAATCACAGAGAGATTGCACTCTCAACAATCCAATCCATTCGAGATGCCAAGCGACTCGACTCATTGCATTGTTGATCATGTGGATCGTTGGATTTGAGAGAGCGAGAGAGTAGGCGAGCGAGCGAGTGAGTATCAAGCATTGTGACGATGGACTTGGCGTATTGGAGAGGCTCTCGGGTTGGTCAATTCGATTGGCGACCAAGATTCGAGTTGGAGCATTCATCCGTTGATAGGTGCTGGTGCTTGGTTATCGAGGCTGGCGATGGTATGCATCAAAGAGAGCTCGAAAGATCTCGAACATCAGCTCGTTCGGAAGCCATGGCGTGATTGATGATGCATCCGACATGTCCCGAATCATCATCAGCTCGATGATGTTGCTCGTGAATGAGGGGTATCTGTGGGCAATCGATCGATGATTCGATGGCGACCATTCGAACTCTTTGCGTGGATGTGGATGGGCACACAATGCAATGCAATCCAATCCATTCCATCCAATCCAATGCAATCAGCAGTTGGTTCGAGACAATCGAATACAATCAATGATTGTGAGTGTGCTCACGCACCTCGATCATGGATCAACTGTGCGATATCGACTGAGTTTGCGACTTGTTCGGGAGTTTGGCCATCATTCTGGACATGACACAAACACAATGTCGTTGGTCGGTCAGTGGCTCGATCCAATCCAGATTGTGCGGGATCTCTATCAAGTTCCAAAGAATACGACACATGGAATCGAACAAACCAAAGACAATAGATTGGGAGAGATGGATGGTGGATGGCGCACGTTGGTGATGGACTTGCTGGCGCCATGGTCGATCAGGATCTCGATGCATTGGCGATTACCGTTGCGAGATGCTGCATGAAGTGGTGTGCTCTTGTTGTCAGTGGCAGCGTTGATGTTGGCATGTCGATCAAGAAGGAGCTCGATGCATTGATGATGTCCATTGATACATGCTGCATGAAGTGGTGTGATCTTGCTCCGGTTAGCACCATTGACGTCGGCATGTCGATCAAGAAGGAGCTCGATGCATTGATGATGGCCACCGCGAGATGCCCAATGGAGTGGTGGATTGTTGACGGTATCGACAGCATGGACGTCGGCATGTCGATCAAGAAGGAGCTCGATGCATTGATGATGGCCCTTGAGAGATGCCCAATGGAGTGGAGTAACTTTCCCGTACGCAGCAGCATTGACGTTGGCATGTCGATCAAGAAGTGATCGTATCTCGTCCAACCTGCCCTCTCGAGAGGCTTGAAGGAGAGCATCATTGAGACGTCGTTGCGAAGCCATGGTAGAGACGATCCATAACCACCAGCCAGAGATGGACAGCAGTATCGCCGAGCAAGAGCACCTGCCCGAGAGAGACGCAGCAGCAGCAGCGAGCGAGGCACGAGAGCAATGGCTCGATCGATCGATGGCGCTCGCATTCATTCATTGATAGGTGCTTGGTTATCGAGGCTGACGATGGTATGCATCAAAGAGAGCTCGAAAGATCTCGAACATCAGCTCGTTCGGAAGCCATGGCGTGATTGATGATGCATCCGACATGTCCCGAATCATCATCAACTCGATGATGTTGCTCGTGAATGAGCGATAGGTGTGGGCAATCAATCGATGATTCGATGGCGACCACTCGAACTCTTTGCGTGGATGTGGATGGGCATCCAATCCAATCCAATCCAATGCAATCCAATCCAATCCAATCAGCAGTTGGTTCGAGACAATCGAATCGAATCAATCGAATCAATGCTCACGCACCTCGATCATGGATCAACTGTGCGATATCGACTGAGGTTGCAACTTTTTCGGGAGTTTGGCCATCATTCTGGACATGACACAAACACAGCGTCGTTGGGTCAGTGACTCGACACAATCCAGATTGTGCGGGATCTCTCAAGAGCCAAAGACACGACTCATGGAATCGAACAAACGAGAGACATTGGATTGGGAGAGTTGGATGGTGGATGGCGCACGTTGGTGATGGACTTGCTGGCGCCATGGTCGATCAGAATCTCGATACATTGGTGACGGCCTTTGCGAGATGCCCAATGGAGTGGTGTGTTGCTATCGGAATTGACAACATTGATGTTGGCATGTCGATCAAGAAGGAGCTCGATGCATTGGTCGTGGCCTTTGCCAGATGCCAAGTGGAGTGGTGTGTTATTCTCGTTATCAGTAGCATTGATGTCGGGATGTCGGGCAAGGAGGAGCTCGATGCATTGATGATGGCCATTGATAGACGCCAAGTGAAGTGGAGAGTTGTTGCCTTCATCAAGAGCATCGACGTTGGCATGTCGATCAAGAAGGAGCTCGATGCATTGATGATGGCCATTGCGAGATACCCAATGAAGTGGAGAGTTGTTACCTTCATCAAGAGCATTGACGTTGGCATGTCGATCAAGAAGGAGCTCGACGCATTGATGATGGCCATTGACAGATGCATAATGGAGTGGCGTGTAGTTGTAGTTGTCAACAACATTGACGTTGGCATATCGATCAAGAAGGAGCTCGATGCATTGATGGTGGCCATTGACAGATGCATAGTGGAGCGAGGTGTTGTTGTAGAAATCAATAGCATCGATATCAGCATGTCGATCAAGAAGGAGCTCGATGCATTGATGATGGCCATTCCTTGACGCCTCATGAAGCGGGGTGCTATTCTCGTTATCAGCAGCATTGACATTGGCGTGTCGATCAAGAAGGAGCTCGACGCATTGATGATGGCCATTCCTTGATGCCTCATGAAGCGGAGCGTTGTCAAAGTAATCAACAGCATCGACATTGGCATGTTGATCAAGAAGAGATCGTATGTCGTCCAACCTGCCGTCTCGAGCAGCTTCAACAATTGCCTCATCAAGATATGGTTGCGAAGCCATGATTGAGACAATCCACAACCACCGACAAAGAGAGCGGACAGCAGTATCACTGAGCAAGAGCACCTGCCCGAGAGACGCAGCAGCAGCGAGCGAGGCACGAGAGCAATGGATGGCAGGTTCGATCTGCCACCTCGTAAACCAACTACGACATCGTCATCATATCAATTTTAGTGACCCACGATAATCATCACATCATGGTACGACGCTTCTTCTTGTTGTTGTGGTTTCCGTGGTGCTGTTTCGAGATCGATCGCATGCCCATGATGGGTGTCTCAAAGGAACGAGAAGATCTCGAACAAGAGCTCGTTCGGAATCATCGACATTGCCGAATCATCGACCACCGATCGAATCATCGTCATCGTCCAAACACCCACATCCCATCGATCCAACACACAAAAACACAGGCACCAACAAGCATCATTCGATCGTCACACGAGCCAATCGCTGGTTCCCTCTTTCGAATCGTGTGAGGGAGAAACTCAAGATCGACAAAGTGTACTGCCAATACTATCGTGCTCACAACGTGCATCAATCGAGAGACACAGATGCTCCATCATCATCAACAAGCATCAGGATCAAAGGAACGTCAGGTTGAGATCCGTACCACCGCCAATGCGCTTGTCAGAGCTGGCGATGGTATGCATCAAAGAGAGCTCGAAAGATCTCGAACATCAGCTCGTTCGGAAGCCATGGTGTGATTGATGATGCATCCGACATGCCTCGAATCATCATCAACTCGATCATGTTGCTCGTGAATGAGGGGTATCTGTGGGCAATCGATCGATGATTCGATGGCGACCATTCGAACTCTTTGTGTGGATGTGGATGGGCATCCAATGCAATGCAATGCAATGCAATACAATCCAATGCAATCCAATCAGCAGTTGGTTCGAGACAATCAATCCAATCGAATCAATGATTGTGAGTGTGCTCACGCACCTCGGTCATGGATCAACTGTGCGATATCCACAGAGTCTGCGACTTGTTCGGGAGTTCGGCCATCATTCTGGACATGACACAAACACAATGTCGTTGGTCGGTCAGTGGCTCGATCCAATCCAGATTGTGCGGGATCTCTCAAGAGCCAAAGACACGACTCATGGAATCGAACAAACGAGAGACATTGGATTGGGAGAGATGGATGGTGGATGGCGCACGTCGATGATGGACTTGCTGGCGCCATGGTCGATCAGGATCTCGATGCATTGATGATGGCCATAGCGAGATGCCCAATGGAGAGGTGTGTTGTCATTGGCATTGGCAGCATTGACGTCGGCATGTCGATAAAGAAGGATCTCGATGCATTGATGATGGCCATTGCGAGATGCCAAATGGAGTGGCGTGTTGCTGTTGTCATCAACAGCATTGACGTTGGCATGTCGATCAAGAAGGAGCTCGATGCATTGATGGTGGCGATTGGCAGATGCCACATGAAGTGGAGTGTAGGTGCTGTAAGTCACAGCATCGACGTTGGCATGTCGATCAAGAAGGAGCTCGATGCATCGATGATGGCCATCGAGAGATGCCACATGAAGTGGAGTGTAGTTGTTGTAAGTCACGGCGTGGATATTGGCACGTCTATCAAGAAGGAGCTCGACGCATTGATGATGGCCATTGCGAGATGCCAAGTGTAGCGGTGTGTAGTTGCTGAGATCAGTAGTATCGATGTCGGCATGTCGATCAAGAAGAGACCGTATCTCGTCCAACCTGCCCTCTCGAGCAGCTTCAAGGAGATCCTCATCAAGATATGATTGCAAAGTCATTGTCGAGGCACTTGCAAACAGACAGACAGACAGAGAGAGATATATGGACAACAGTATCACCGAGCAAGAGCACCTGCCCGAGAGACGCAGCAGCAGCAGCGAGGCACGAGAGCAATGATCGATGGAAGGATGGCTGCTTCGATGCTCCTTCCTTCCATCGATTCGCTCGTCGATCGATCGATGCATGCAGCTTGTGTGAATCATGAGATTCGTGTGATATTGAGAGAGATAAATAGCGATATCGTGACACAATGAGAGAGAGAGAGAGAGCCAGCGAGAGTGAGAGTGGGTCTTGATATCGCCAACCACTGTTTGATGTTTGTGCGCTTGTCAGAGCTGACGATGGTATGCATCAAAGAGAGCTCGAAAGATCTCGAACATCAGCTCGTTCGGAAGCCATGGCGCGATTGATGATGCATCCGACATGCGTCGAATCGTCATCAACTCGATGATGTTGCTCGCGAATGAGGGGTATCTGTGGGCAATCGATCGATGATTCGATGGCGACCATTCGAACTCTTTGTGTGGATGTGGATGGGCACACAATCCAATACAATCCAATACAATCCAATGCAATGCAATCAGCAGTTGGTTCGAGACAATCGAATACAATCAATGATTGTGAGTGTGCTCACGCACCTCGATCATGGATCAATTGTGCGGCATCGACTGAGGTTGCGACTTGTTCGGGAGTTTGGCCATCATTCTGGACATGACACAAACACAATGTCGTTGGTCGGTCAGTGACTCGATCCAATCCAGATTGTGCGGGATCTCTCTCAAGAGCCAATGAGACGACGCATGGAATCGAACAAACGAGAGACATTGGATTGGGAGAGATGGATGGTGGATGGCGCACGTTGGTGATGGACTTGTCGGCGCCATGGTCGATCAGGATCTCGATGCATTGGTAATGGCCGTAGATTGATACCCAATGGAGAGGTGTGTCGCCTTCATCATCGACGGCATTGATATCAGCATGTCGGTCAAGGAGGAGCTCGACACATTGATGATGCCCATTGACGGATGCCCAGAGTAGTGACGAGGCGGCGTTGCAACCAAGGGCATTGATGTTGGCATGTCGATCAAGGAGGAGCTTGATGCATTGATGATGGCCATTGCCAGATGCCCCGTGAAGCGGTGTGTCTTCGCAGCAATCAACAGCATTGGCATCGGCATGTCGATCAAGCAGGAGCTCGACGCATTGATGGTGTCCATTGATACATGCTACGTGGAGTGGTGTGCTGTTGCCGTAAGCAACAGCATTGGCATTGGCATGTCGATCAAGAAGGAGCTCGACACATTGATGATGGCCATTCACACATGCTACGTGGAGGGGTGTGCTGTTGCCGGAAGCAACAGCATTGATATCAGCATGACGATCAAGAAGGAGCTCGACGCATTGAAGATGACCATTGCCGGATGCCAACTGGAGTGGTGTGTTGTTGCCGTAAGCAACAGCATTGATGTCGGCATGTCGATCAAGAAGAGACCGTATCTCGTCCAACATGCCCTCTCGAGAGGCTTGAAGGAGAGCATCAT
>Ga0209914_1003331_pt1 | contig 11471 bp, 9 predicted proteins | sample ThiBiot_500_plan_FD_183949 | JGI IMG/M metagenome (GOLD analysis project Ga0209914, IMG submission 183949) | Wastewater bioreactor microbial communities from Cape Town, South Africa - Thiocy_cont_500_plan (SPAdes) | ecosystem: Engineered > Bioreactor > Thiocyanate-remediating > Anaerobic-Aerobic ...
GCACGGGGTGCCGGACGCCCGCGCGGTGGTGGACGCCGTGCTCGACGACGTCCGGCTGACCGCGTCCGCCGACCACCTCCCCGCCACGCTGTCGAGCGGTCAGCGCCGCCGGTTGGCGCTGGCGTCGCTGCTGGTGCGGCCACGGCGGCTGCTCGTGCTCGACGAGCCGGAGCAGCGGCTCGACACGGCCGGACGGGCCTGGCTCGTCGAGCGGCTGCGGGCGGAGAAGGCGGCCGGCCGGGCCCTGCTGTTCGCCTGCCACGACGACGAGATCCTGCACGCCGTCGCCGACGACGTCGTGCGGATCGGCGAGTGACCCCGCGGTGGCGTGACGTCCGCGCCCGGCTGCGGGGGATGCGCCGCGCGAAGCGGCCGTCGCTGATGACCGTGGCCGGGAACGTCTACCAGACGCTGCTCTACACGGTGATCATCGGCGGGGTGTTCGTCCAGGTCCTGCGCTCGGTGCTCGGCGACCTGCTGGTGCCGCCGGGCACCGGCACCCAGTACTGGCTCGGCGCCGCGACGGCGCTGCTGGGCCTCGCGCTGGTGCTGCGGGTGCTGCCGGCCCTGGGCCCGGTCACGGTCGGCCCGGCCGCGGCGTCCTGGCTGCTGGCCGCGCCGATCGACCGCGGCGCGTTCCTCGCGTCCCGCTACCTGCTGGTCGTGGCCGGTGGCGCGGTCGCCGGGGCCGCGGTGGGCGGGGCGGCGCTGCTGGTGGGGCTCACCGCGGACCTGCCCGGCGCGGTCGGCCTCGTGGTGTCCGCGGCGGCCGTCGGGGTGCTGCTGGCCGTGCTGGCCGTGTGGGCGCAGGTCCGCCGCGGCCGGGAGCGCGTGCTGGTGCGCACCGCGGGCGCCCTGACCGTGCCCGCCGTGGCGGGCATCGCGGTGGTCGTGCTGCTCGAACGCGCCGGCTCCGCGCCGCAGGCACTGGTCGGGGTCGCCGTGGTCGCGCTCGTGCCGGCCGTGGTGGCCGCCGTGCTGGGGCGGCTGCGGCTGCGCGGCCTCGACCGCACCGCCGTGACCGCGGCCGGCCCGCTGATCGCGGCGCTGACGCTGAGCGTGGGGTTCATGGACGGCTCGATCACCACGGGCGTCTCGCGGGAGCGGCGGCTGCAGGCGATCGGCACCGTGCGGTGGGCGCGGCGGTTGCGCGGCAGCCGGCGCCGCGCGCTGGTGCTCGCCGACCTCCGGCGGATGGCGCGGGCCCGTTCCGCCCTGGCCACGGCCGTCGCGCTGCTGGTGGTGCCCTACCTGGCGTCGGTGGTCGTGCCGCCGCGGGTGGTGCCGATCGCCCAGCTGCTGGGCGCGACGCTGGCCGCGGGCGGCCTCGCCGACGGGCTGCGCGCCGTCGCGGCCTCGCGCGGCCTGCGCCGCAGCCTCGGCGGCACGAACCCCGACCTGCTGGCCCTGCACGGCGTCGGCCCGGCGGCGGTGGCCGTGCTGTGGACGCTCCTGGTGGCGCCCGCGGGCGGGTCGGTCCTGTCGCTCGTGCTCGTACCGGTGAGCGCGCTCGCCGTGGTCGTACGGTTCGCGACGCGCCCACCCCGCACCTACGGGGGGTCGATGGTCGACACCGGCGTGGGGCTCGGGCCGCTGCCGGTCGGCATGCTGGTGGAGCTCTCGCGGGGCCCGCTGCTGTTCGTCGTGCTGGCCGGGGTCCAGCTGCTGGCGGGCTGACACGCCGCGACCGGCGCGGCGCCGTAGGCTCGACCCGTGAGCCGCGCCGACCTCGACAAGAACCCCCGTGACGTCGCCGCGATGTTCGACGGTGTCGCGCGCCGCTACGACCTCACCAACACCGTGCTCACCGCGGGGCAGGACCGCCGCTGGCGCACGCTGACCCGCGCGGCGCTGGACCTGCAGCCGGGGGAGAAGGTGCTCGACCTCGCCGCCGGCACCGCGGTGTCCACGGTGGAGCTGGCCCGCTCGGGCGCGTGGTGCGTGGCCGCGGACTTCTCGATCGGGATGCTGCGCGCCGGCGCCCGCCGCGAGGTGCCCAAGGTGGCGGCCGACGCGCTCGCCCTGCCGTTCCAGGACGCGTCCTTCGACGCCGTGACGATCTCGTTCGGCCTGCGCAACGTCGCCGACCCCGACGTGGCGCTGGCCGAGCTCGCGCGCGTCACCCGGCCCGGCGGGCGGCTCGTCGTCTGCGAGTTCGGCCGCCCCACGTGGGCGCCCTTCCGCGCCGCCTACTTCCTCGGGCTGGAGCGGATCCTGCCCGCCGTGGCCGAGCGCGTGTCGAGCAACCCCGAGGCCTACACCTACCTGGGTGAGTCGATCCGGGCCTGGTCGCCGCAGCCCGACCTGGCCGCCCGCATCGCCGAGGCGGGCTGGGGCCAGGTGGGCTGGCGCAACCTCGTCGGCGGCGCCGTGGCGCTGCACCGGGCCCGCCGCACCTAGTACGTCATGATCGTCTCCGCCGCAACGTGACGTGGTCGACGGAGCGCGTCACGGTGCGCAGTTCGTCGTCACATGCCCTCTCCGCTGCGACGACGTCGCGCGACGGCGTCCGTCCGCGTCCGCGGGGTCCGGTTCCGGACCCCGGGGGGTCGCGCGCTCCGCCGTTCGCGTGCTTAGACTCACACCGACTTCGTGAAAACCTTCACAAGTAGAAGTTAGGTTCGCCTGGGTCCGGCCGGGACGGCGTTTCGGCCTAGGGTCGGCGCCGGGTGAGCAAGATCCCAACAGACGTTCCGTCGCGACAACGGCGGCTGCAGACGACGAGGGTGCACGGATGCTCGATCCTTATCTCCCGCTGGTGTTGATGTTCGCCCTGGCCGGGGCGTTCGCGCTGTTCTCCGTGACGGCCGCCCCGTACGTCGGCCCGCGCCGCTACAACCGCGCCAAGCTCGACGCGTACGAGTGCGGCATCGAGCCCTCGCCGGACCCCGTCGTCGGCGGCGGCCGCATGCCGGTCGCCTACTACCTCACGGCGATGCTCTTCATCCTGTTCGACATCGAGATGGTCTTCCTCTACCCGTTCGCGGTCAGCGCCGACCAGCTCGGCCTGTTCGGGCTGGTGGAGATCGTGCTGTTCATCGTCACCGTCGGCTTCGCCTACGCCTACGTGTGGCGGCGCGGCGGACTGGATTGGAACTGACATGGGTCTCGAAGAGAACCTGCCCAGCGGCGTCCTGCTGACCAGCGTCGAGAAGCTGGTCAACTGGACCCGGAAGTCGTCGCTGTGGCCCGCCACCTTCGGGTTGGCCTGCTGCGCGATCGAGATGATGACCACCGGCGCCCCGCGCTACGACCTCGCCCGCTTCGGCATGGAGGTCTTCCGCGCCTCGCCGCGCCAGGCCGACCTGATGATCGTCGCGGGTCGCGTGAGCAACAAGATGGCCCCGGTCCTGCGCCAGATCTACGACCAGATGCCCGAGCCCCGCTGGGTGCTCGCGATGGGCGTCTGCGCTTCGTCGGGCGGCATGTTCAACAACTACGCCGTCGTCCAGGGCGTCGACCACGTCGTGCCCGTCGACATGTACCTGCCCGGCTGCCCGCCGCGGCCGGAGATGCTGATGGACGCGATCCTCAAGATCCACGCCAAGATCATGGACGAGCCGCTGGGCGTCAAGCGCGCCGCGGAGCTGGCCGAGAGCGGGTACAAAACCGAGCTCGTCCCGTCGTCGATCAAGTACGCGAAGAAGAAGTGAGCCATGCCTGACGACACGACGGGCACCTCCAAGGAGAGTGCCGAGCCCACGGGCGGGGAGCAGTCCTCCGCCGAGGCGAGCGGCGCCGACACCGCCGCCCAGCGCGCGGCCGGCGGTGAGACCCCCCGGAGCGGTGAGGTCGAGCAGGCGCCGGTCGACGCGGAGGGCGCCGAGGTCAACCGCACGGGCGTCACCGCCGAGGGCGGCACCCGTCCGGCCCCGTCCCGCGCCCGCGAGGGCATGTTCGGCATCCACGGCACCGGCGACACGTCCGGCTTCGGCGGCCTGCGGCTGCCCGGCTACGCGCCGGCGCCGGCCGAGCGGCCCTTCGGCGGCTGGTTCGACGAGTTCGCCGACGACTTCGCCGAGGCGCTCCGCGAACGCGGCATCGCCCGCGGCGCGGTCCAGCAGATCACCATCGACCGCGGCGAGATCACGTTCTACGTGCAGCGGGACGCCATCCTCGATCTCTGCCGCACCCTGCGCGACGACGAGGGCCTGCGCTTCGAGCTGTGCTCGTCGATCTCCGGCGTCGACTACGGCTCCGCTGATGGCAGTGGCGACGTCGTGCAGCGCTTGCACGTCGTCTACCACCTGACGTCGCTCACCTACCGCCGCCGCATCCGGCTGGAGGTCGCGCTCGACGTCGAGGACGCGCACGTGCCCAGCGTCGTCGAGGTCTACCCCACGGCCGACTGGCACGAGCGCGAGACCTGGGACATGTTCGGCGTCGTCTTCGACGGCCACCCGGCGCTGACCCGCATCCTCATGCCCGACGACTGGGACGGCCACCCCCAGCGCAAGGACTACCCGCTCGGCGGGATCCCGGTGGAGTACAAGGGCGGCGCGGAGATCCCGCCGCCGGATGAGCGGAGGTCCTACTCATGACCGAGCCCACCCCCACCCCCGCAGAAGAGCGCCGCACCACCGAGGGGTCGGTCTACACCGTCACCGGTGGCGACTGGGACACCCTCATCGACTCCGACCACGACGACCGCATCGTCATCAACATGGGTCCGCAGCACCCGTCCACCCACGGCGTGCTGCGGCTGGTGCTGGAGCTCGAGGGCGAGACGGTGCAGCAGGCCCGGTCGGTCATCGGCTACCTGCACACCGGCATCGAGAAGAACTGCGAGTACCGCACCTGGACCCAGGGCGTCACGTTCGTGACGCGCATGGACTACCTGGCGCCGCTGTTCAACGAGGCCGGCTACTGCCTGGGCGTCGAGAAGCTGCTCGGCATCGAGGTGCCACGCCGCGCCCAGCAGGCCCGCGTGCTGCTCATGGAGCTCAACCGCATCGGCTCGCACCTGGTGTGCCTGGCCACCGGCGGCATGGAGCTCGGCGCGCTCACCGGCATGACGGCCGGGTTCCGCGAGCGCGAGGAGGTGCTGCACCTGCTGGAGTTCCTCACCGGGCTGCGCATGAACCACGCCTACATCCGCCCGGGCGGCCTCTCGCAGGACTTCCCCGCTGGCTGGGCCGAGAAGGTCACCGACTTCATCAAGGTCATGCGCTCGCGCCTGCCCGACTACGACAAGCTGCTCACCGACCAGCCGATCTGGCGCCAGCGCCTGGAGAACGTCGGCTACCTGCCGCTCGACGGCTGCCTGGCGCTGGGCGCCACGGGCCCGATCCTGCGCTCGGCCGGCCTGCCCTGGGACCTGCGCAAGATCGAGCCGTACTCCGGCTACGAGGAGTACGACTTCGAGGTCCCGACGGCCACCGAGGCCGACTGCTACGCCCGCTACCGGCTGCGCGTCGCGGAGATGCACGAGTCGCTCAAGATCGTCGAGCAGGTTGTGAAGAACATGGAGCCCGGCCCGGTGATGGTCGCCGATCAGAAGGTGGCCTGGCCCGCGCAGCTCTCGGTCGGCTCCGACGGCATGGGCAACACCCTGGAGCACGTCCGCAAGATCATGGGTCAGTCGATGGAGTCGCTGATCCACCACTTCAAGCTGGTCACCGAGGGTTTCCACGTGCCCGCGGGCCAGGTGTACTCCACCGTCGAGTCGCCGCGTGGCGAGCTCGGCTTCCACCTGGTCTCCGACGGCGGCACGCGCCCGGTGCGCGTCCACGTGCGCGAGCCCAGCTTCGTGAACCTGCAGACGATGCCGGCGATGAGCGAGGGCGGCATGGTCGCCGACGTCATCGCGGCCGTCGCCAGCATCGACCCGGTGATGGGGGGCGTGGACCGATGAGCGGCGACGCAATCTTCCCCGCGGAGGCGCAGTCATGACCGACGTTTTCGACGACCTCACGCGGCAGCGGTCGAAGGAGATCATCGCCCAGTACCCGCAGTCGCGGTCGGCGCTGCTGCCGCTGCTGCACCTCGTGCAGTCGGTGGAGGGCTTCGTCAGCCAGGGCGGCATCCGTTTCTGTGCCGACGAGCTGGAGCTGACCACCGCCGAGGTCTCCGCGGTGGCCACCTTCTACACGATGTACAAGCGCACGCCGTGCGGCGAGCACATCGTCAGCGTCTGCACCAACACGCTCTGCGCGGTGCTCGGCGGGGACGACATCTACAAGCGGCTGTCCGACAAGCTCGGGGTCGGCCACGAGGAGACGGCGGGGGAGCCCGGCACCACGGGGTCCATCACGCTCGAGCACGCCGAGTGCCTCGCGGCCTGCGACCTCGCGCCGGTGCTGCAGGTCAACTACGAGTTCTACGACAACCAGAGCGTCGAGTCCGCCGAGACGCTCGTGGACGCGTTGCAGCGCGGCGAGAAACCGCACCCCACCCGCGGCGCGCCGCTCACCGACTTCAAGACCGTCGAGCTGGAGCTGGCCGGGATCTTCCCCGACCTGGAGCACAGCGTGGAGGGCCCGTCCACGGCACCGGAGACGATGCGCGGTGCCGCGCTCGCCTCGGACCGCGGCTGGCTCGCCCCCGCGATGCCCGATTCCGCGCCCGCGTTCCCCGAGCTGCCGGAGAAGAAGTGACGACATGCCCGATCAGCTGACGCCCGTCCTCACCCGCCGCTGGCAGAGCCCGCGCTCGTGGTCGATCGGGACCTACGAGGAGCTCGAGGGCTACCAGGCCCTGCGCCACGCCCTCACCGCCCAACCCGACCAGCTCATCCAGCTGGTCAAGGACTCCGGCCTGCGCGGTCGCGGCGGCGCGGGCTTCCCCACGGGCATGAAGTGGGGCTTCATCCCGCAGGGGGCCACCGGCCCGGGCGCGAAGCCCAAGTACCTCGTGATCAACGCCGACGAGGGCGAGCCGGGCACCTGCAAGGACATCCCGACGATGATGGCCGACCCGCACTCGCTCATCGAGGGCTGCATCATCACGAGCTTCGCGATCCGCGCGAACTTCTGCGCGATCTACATCCGCGGCGAGGCGCTGCACCCCATCCGGCGCGTGCGCAACGCGGTGAACGAGGCCTACGCCAAGGGCTACCTCGGCACGGACATCCTCGGCTCGGGCTTCGACCTCGACATCGTGGTGCACGCCGGTGCGGGCGCCTACATCTGCGGCGAGGAGACGGCGCTGCTCGACTCGCTCGAAGGTCGTCGCGGTCAACCCCGCCTCAAGCCCCCGTTCCCGGCCACCTCGGGGCTCTACGCGTCGCCCACCGTGGTGAACAACGTGGAGACCATCGCCTCGGTTCCCGCCATCGTCCTGGGCGGAAGCGACTGGTTCCGCGAGATGGGCAGTGAGAAGTCGCCCGGCCCGAAGATCTACTCGGTGTCCGGCCACGTCGAGAAGCCCGGCCAGTACGAGGCCCCGCTCGGCATCACGTTGCGCCAGCTGCTGGAGCTCGCGGGCGGCATGAAGGGCGGCGTCCCGCTGAAGTTCTGGACGCCCGGCGGCTCGTCCACCCCGCTGTTCACCGCGGAGCACCTCGACGTCCCCCTGGACTTCGAGGGCGCGGCGGCCGCGGGGTCGATGCTCGGTACCACCGCGGTGCAGGTCTTCAACGAGACCGTGTCCGTGCCGTGGGCGGTCATGAAGTGGACCGAGTTCTACAAGCACGAGTCCTGCGGCAAGTGCACCCCCTGCCGCGAGGGCACCTACTGGCTCGCGCAGATCCTGGAGCGGATGGTGCACGGCGAGGGCACGCCCGAGGACGTCGAGACGATGCTCGACATCTGCGACAACATCCTCGGTCGGGCCTTCTGCGCCCTCGGTGACGGCGCCACCAGCCCGATCACCAGCGCGATCAAGTACTTCCGCCAGGAGTTCCTGGACCTGTGTGCGGCCCAACCCGCGGCACCCGTCGAACCTGCTGGAGCCATGGCGTGACACTCACTCAAGACTCGGGCACCGACACGACGCCCGTCCCCGAGGGCCACGTGCGGCTCACCATCGACGACCGGGTCGTCGACGCCCCCAAGGGCGAGCTGCTGATCCGCACCTGCGAGCGTCTCGGGATCATCGTCCCGCGGTTCTGTGACCACCCGCTGCTCGACCCGGCCGGCGCCTGCCGCCAGTGCCTGGTCGAGGTGGAGATGGGCGGACGGCCGATGCCCAAGCCGCAGGCCAGCTGCACGATGACGGTGGCCGACGGCATGGTCGTCCGGACTCAGCACACCTCGCCGGTGGCCGACAAGGCCCAGCAGGGCGTGATGGAGCTGCTGCTCATCAACCACCCGCTCGACTGCCCGATCTGCGACAAGGGCGGCGAGTGCCCCCTGCAGAACCAGGCGATGACGAACGGGCGCACCGAGAGCCGCTTCATCGAGGCCAAGCGGACGTTCCTCAAGCCGCTGCCGATCTCCACGCAGGTGCTGCTCGACCGCGAGCGCTGCGTGCTGTGCCAGCGCTGCACCCGGTTCTCCGAGCAGATCGCGGGCGACCCGTTCATCGAGCTGCTCGAACGTGGCTCGGACCAGCAGATCGGCGTCGCGGCCGACAAGCCGTTCCAGAGCTACTTCTCGGGCAACACCATCCAGATCTGCCCGGTCGGCGCCCTCACCAGCGACGCCTACCGCTTCCGGTCGCGCCCGTTCGACCTCGTGTCCACCCCCGGCGTGAGCGAGCACGACTCCGGTGGCGCCGCGATCCGCATCGACACCCGCCGCGGCACGGTCCTGCGTCGCCTGGCGGGCAACGACCCCGAGGTCAACGAGGAGTGGATCGACGACCGCACCCGGTTCGCGTTCCGCTACCTCTCCTCGGCCGGCCGGATCACCCGGCCGATGGTCCGCGGCGCCGACGGCGTGCTCGCCGAGACGTCCTGGACCGAGGCGCTGACGGCCGCCGCCGAGGGCCTCACCGCCGCCCGCGAAGGGGGCATCGGCGTGCTGGCCGGCGGCCGGCTCACCGTCGAGGACGCCTACGCGTACGCCAAGTTCGCCCGCGTCGCCGCCGGCACCAACGACGTCGACTTCCGCGCCCGGCCGAACTCGGCCGAGGAGCTCGACTTCCTCGCCGCCCACGTCGTCGGGCAGGGGCCCGAGGTGCTCAGCTACACGCGCCTCGAGGCCGCTCCCGCCGTGCTGTGCGTGGCCCTGGAGCCGGAGGAGGAGGCGCCCGTCGTCTTCCTCCGGCTGCGCAAGGCCGCCCAGAAGCACGGCCAGAAGGTGTTCCACCTCGGCCAGTGGACGACGCCTGCGGTCGAGCGCACCTCGCCCGAGACCGGCGTCGCGTCCCCCGCGGCGAAGAACAACCTGATCCCGGCCGTGCCGGGGGCCGAGGCGGCGGTGCTGGCCGACCTCCCCGCCCACGTGCTGGAGGCCCTCACCGGCGGCGGGGTGATCCTGGTCGGCGAGCGTGCCGCCGAGGTCCCCGGCCTCTACTCCGCGGTGTCGGCGCTGGCCGCCCGCACCGGGGCCACCGTCGGCTGGGTGCCGCGCCGGGCGGGGGACCGCGGGGCGCTGGAAGCCGGCGCCGTGCCCACCCTGCTGCCGGGCGGCCGCCCGGTGGCCGATGCGGCCGCGCGCGCCGAGGTCGAGCAGGCCTGGGGCCTGGCCGCGGGGAGCCTGCCGGCCACCCCGGGCCGCGACACCGACGAGATCCTCGCCGCCGCGGCGATGGGCGAGCTGGCCGCGCTGGTGGTGGGCGGGCTCGATCCCGCCGACCTCGCCGACCCGGCCGCCGCGCTCGCGGGTCTGCGCGAGGTGGGGTTCCTGGTCAGCCTGGAGCTGCACACCTCCGCGGTCACCGAGCTCGCCGACGTCGTGCTCCCGGTGGCCCCGGACGCCCAGCGCTCGGGCAGCTACCTCAACTGGGAGGGTCGCGTCCGCCCGTTCGGCCCGGCGCTGGACCCCAACGGGGTGCTGCCCGACTGCCGCGTGCTCGACACACTGGCCGTCGAGATGGACGTCGACCTGTTCACCCAGACCCCCGCCGCCGCGGCGGGCGAGCTGACCCGGCTCGGCGTGCGCTCCGGCACCGCCCCGGCCGCCCCCGCCGTGGCCGCGTCGGCGCCGCAGCGGCCCGGCTTCGGCCAGGCCGTGCTCGCCTCGTGGCGCCAGCTCGTCGACGACGGGTCGCTGTCGGTCGACGAGCCCGCACTGGCGGGCACGGCGCGGCGGCCGGTCGCCCGGCTGAACGCCGCCACGGCCGAGCGCCTCGGCCTCACCGAAGGCGCGCCGGCCACGGTGCGCACCGAGCGCGGTGCGATCACGCTGCCGGTGGCGCTCGCAGACCTACCCGACGGCGTCGTGTGGCTGCCGGGCAACTCCGGTGAATCCCGCGTCCGCGCCGTCCTCGGTGCCGGACACGGCGACCTGGTGGGAGTCACGGCATGAACACCCTCTGGCTGGCCCAGGACCCCGCGCCCGCGGGCGGGCTGACCCGCACCCAGCAGCTGCTGGCCGACGACCCGCTCTGGCTGATCATCCTGAAGGTCGTGGCGCTGTTCGCCATCGGCGTGGTGCTGACGCTCTTCATGATCAACTGGGAGCGCAAGGTGGTGGGGCGGATGCAGCAGCGTCCCGGCCCCAACCGCACCGGCCCCGGCGGCTGGCTGCAGAGCCTCGCCGACGGGCTGAAGCTGGCGTTCAAGGAAGACATCATGCCGGTGATGGCCGACAAGAAGGTCTACTTCATCGCGCCGATCGTCTCCACGATCCCCGCCTTCGTCGCGTTCTCGGTCATCCCGTTCGGCGGTGAGGTCTCGATCTTCGGCGAGCCCACCGTGCTGCAGCTCGTGGACCTGCCGGTCGGCGTGCTCGTCGTGCTGGCCTGCTCCTCGATCGGCGTCTACGGCATCGTGCTCGGCGGATGGGCGTCCGGCTCGCCGTACCCGCTGCTCGCCGCGCTGCGCAGCGCCGCCCAGGTGATCTCCTACGAGATCGCGCTCGGCCTGTCGGTGGTGGGCGTCGTGCTCTACGCGCACTCCCTGTCCACGGCCGACATCGTGGCCTCGCAACAGGCGAACCTGTGGAACGTCATCGTGCTGCTGCCGAGCTTCGTGGTCTTCGTGATCGCGATGGTGGGCGAGACCAACCGCGCACCGTTCGACCTCCCCGAGGCCGAGTCCGAGCTGGTCGGCGGGTTCCACACCGAGTACTCGTCGCTGAAGTTCGCGCTGTTCTTCCTCGCCGAGTACGTCAACATGGTCACCGTCTCGGCGATGGCCACCACGCTGTTCCTCGGCGGCGGCAGCATCCCGGGACTGCCGGACGTCAGCGGCTGGTGGCAGTTCCTCGCGTTCCTCGTGAAGATGTTCATCTTCCTGTTCGTCTTCATCTGGCTGCGCGGCACGCTGCCCCGGCTGCGCTACGACCAGTTCATGCGGCTGGGCTGGAAGGTCCTCGTGCCGGTCAGCCTGCTGTGGATCCTGCTGATCTTCGCGATCCGCGCGTTCCGCAACACCGGCGGCAGCACCGCGGCACTGATCATCACCCTGGGTATCGTCGTGGCGG
>Ga0209914_1003335_pt1 | contig 11455 bp, 7 predicted proteins | sample ThiBiot_500_plan_FD_183949 | JGI IMG/M metagenome (GOLD analysis project Ga0209914, IMG submission 183949) | Wastewater bioreactor microbial communities from Cape Town, South Africa - Thiocy_cont_500_plan (SPAdes) | ecosystem: Engineered > Bioreactor > Thiocyanate-remediating > Anaerobic-Aerobic ...
AGATTTTAATAGTAATGCTTATGATGACCAAATTTCGAAGCAAGCTAAAATAGTCAAAGACCTAATTGAAAAGTCACCATGTATAACCGTTCATAATAAAGATGTATCTGTCCGATTAAAGTCATCCACAGGCTATTCTGTTCGAGCCTTTGATTCAATATATGCGAGAACTCGTACGACAGGTGATGGGAATTGTTTATACAGTTCTCTTTCAATATTAAATATTGGATCTGAAAAATTAACACATTCAATGAAATTGTTAGCGGTCAATATGATGCTCAAGAATAGGAATTATTTTCAAATACTTTGTACAGAAGCACAAAGTTCACTAGAAAGACATTTGGAAAGAACAGCAAGGAGCACAATGTGGGCTGGAGAAGTTCAGATGCAAGCTCTTTCTGCTGCACTATCCCGACCGATTTATTCATATATTGAGTTTGAAAGTGATTCAAAAAACAGACAGTATATTCCATCGAATATTAGCTCAAAGCAGTTACTTGATCGATTTCATGAAAAAACAGCAGGTGGTCATATGAAATATATAGGTTATACATCTGATGAAAATAAATTAGGGTTCTGTATTTTCTATAATGGTATCCATTTCGATGCTCTTTTACCTTTTGAAAGTAAGCCGCAGCAATTTGTGCCAAACTTTGAACCTATTGAAGGGCGTTTGTAAAAAAAGGCAATTTATGTAAAGTATAGAGATTTTCATTTCTATGATGCGTGAAATGAATGAAGTAGGCGGAACTAACTTCTCGCCGCGTCCTATGGGACAAAAAGAGGGCATTCGCAGGGCCTAAGGGGTGGATCCTTAGTGCGCTCAAGGATGAACTTTGAGAGTGAAAGTGGTGACGATGGAGAGGGTGATATCGATCATACAGAAAAAAAATGAATGGATTCTATTCTAATTTAGCATGAGAATGGATGAGTTTTTCATAGTATTTGAAAAGTATTTGAGGAAGAAATTTTTTGCTGTTATATATTCATCTGGACTATTTGACATCGTTTGATAGCCCATCAAATTCTCTAGCGAATGGTGTAGAATGCTCTGGATTTTATTCATACTGCGGGGGAAATATTGGCTTCAACAAAAAACTGATAATTTGCAAAGTTTTCATATTTTCATAAAACCATAGGAAATATCGATGTTCATGCTGAAAATCAGAAAATCCTTGATGGATCAGGCCCATCTTCGAACTCGACCAAGATATTTATTAGATTAAACGCTGCAGAAAATTTCAGGTCGATCGGAGTGTCCTTTCGGAAATTATCGTGTAAACGGCCGGCCACACTGACCGATTCTATAGTGTACTCAACACTTCTTTTTGAGTACACAAAAACTAGTACTTAGTATCGGTACGAAATTATAATATACTTAAGTAAAAAGTATTGAAGTAAAGTTTCAAGTACATTGACTGAGCATCCGATCTTACTATTTTTAGTTGTCCAATCATTGAGATCATAGTCATTTATATTTTATTTAAATCAAAAGGAGGGAGGTTGATAAGAAGCAAAATCGAACGTAAAGATAAATCCAATTCTATAAGCTGAAAATGATCAACTTTGTTATAAAAAATTAATTTCTGTTATTTCTATTTCTTGGTAAAAATATGCTTTCGATGCGTGTTTTTTGACAGAATAACTCACTTTTCGATACCAAATCTATTCTCAACCAAACTGAATCTTATACGAATCGATAGAGCTCATTGAAGTCTATGAAATGGCTTTATAGAAAACTGAGTTGAAAGTATTTAGGAATTATTTCTATAGATGTAATTAATGTACAAATATAACAGTTGCATTATGATTCTTCTATTGATATTAACGCAATCAGATTCAACTTTCATCGGTCGAATCAAATAAATCAATGATTGCACCTGCATCCGAAACAAAATCAATAAAGGTTGTTGATATTGAACGACTCTGATAGATTTGGCAGCGCACAAAGGATAGAAACCAAACCGCTGATGCAATATGACTGCAATATCCAACGAAACGACTACCTGCAGCACAGTCACACCACCAGTCTAATATTTCTTTTTTATCGAATCGTATGATAGGCTAATATATCTTCCAATTGATATGTGCTGATTGAATTGGAATTTTTATTAGATTGGGAAATTTGTTGCATCTGTAATAAGATCAGAAATTCATATAATATTTCTGTATGATCGATCTTTTGCCATTTGGATAAATAATTTTTCAAATTATGACTATCAGGAAACTAAAGTGTGAAAAAAAAACATTATTATTGCTTTCATGGACTGACCGAAGTTACCATTTCAAAATTATTTTTCTGTTTTCGTATTGAATTCATTTTCTCTACAATCAAAATGTCTTGCGCAGTTGATGTTTTAATTAGTGGTCGATATTTATTAATCAATACGCATACAATTGAAAGACATTATTCATGATATGGTATTGAAGAGTTATAGAGAGTGTTTGCCAAAAACTTCAACTGTTTAATACGAACATTCACTGCCTCTACCACTCGTCTTGACTCATTGGCTTCAGATGTTGTAAATTGTTTAAGACTATTCAAAAACGAAGGTAATACTACATTCCGACCAAGACTTTCTATTGCATCAATACTATCTCGAAAAGCTCTGTCAACTATCAAAATATCGTTCTAAACCGAAAATACATATTTTGTGAACATTTTGAAAAAACCCCATCTGTATGTTGGCACAATATATTTTTCATGACGGAAGCATCATTATTTGAATAGTCCAATAAAAAGGATCCAATGCACGCGATGATATAACGAATGATTGAGATAATCATCATCGGTTTCAACAAGGATCATTTTTTGTGAAAATTGAATGATTTATGCTGAAACGAATTGTTTCACAATTTCTATATATGTTGATGAATTATATCTTGACGTGTTATATGATTAAATCCCAGATTGATATTTGAAATAAGACAACCAAGACGACATTTGATAGTCAAAGTCGAATTTTACATAGGAAAAGTACCAGTGCTGTTCGCATGGATCTATCACTGAAATTACGGATCTTGGATTGAGATATGTGCCATTCTAGGTCATGAAATTGTGCTTTTGATACATCGGTCAACATTTTATATTCGTCATCAGAAAAATAATGAGGATTGTCAAAATCGAGACGTCTCTGTTGTTGAAACAACATCTGCCATCTATTAGTTAGCAATTGTACATCAGTTGAATTGAATGTTTTGTATTTTATTAAACAGAAAAGAAAGAAGATTTTCTAAACAACGTATTTCAAAATAGCATTGAAATTTTTTATAGGAACTGACTGTTCTTGTTAATAGGTTCTTTTCTGTTGAATAACTTGGTAATTTATTTGCCATTTTAAAACTCTTGAAAATGGAAAATTTTGTTATTATAACTGCTTATTTTTCTTTGTATATTGAACTTAAAAAACATAAAAGACGAAAAGATGATATATTGTTATGATTAAATCTTATAATTAAATCACACAATGTACAAGGTGTCTCAAGAGTAAGGTAACAAAGTTTTTTTTCGATTTTTCTTCTTACAAAGCATCAGCTAGTTTTCATATTTATACCACAGATACTAGATGACATAAGTGAAAGATCTAGCACATGAACAATATCTGAATGTAGTAAATCATCCCAAAGCATACAACTATAGAATAATCAATAGTAAGATAAGATAGTGAATATACAAACAAAATGTGAATCATCTGATAAAAGACATAACCATTCGTATTGTTTACTGTAGACGTCTCTACTAATACACTTATAAATATTACCGAAGGCAAAATAATGTACGCTACGACAGTGGAAAGTATAACTGTCAAGTATGTTTCGATTTGTTCGGTAATAATATATTTGTATGCTTTGGGATGATTTACTACTTAGGGTATACCAAAAATAACGAGATTTTCAAAAAAAACAACACAAAAACAAGCTAGGCAAGATTTTATTTCATGAGATGTTCGAAGTAGTCCCCCTGATTATCTACACACAATTGCATCCGTTTCATCCAAATATCGAAAGTTTTTTTATAGTCTTCTTTGCTAAATGAATGCATGATCATGGTTACAGCACGATGCAACGAGTTCGAGTCGGTTTGATCGGTTAAATGCTGTTTGATTCGATCAAACAACCAAAAATCGCACGGCGCGAGATCGGGAGAATTCGGTGGTTGTCGAATAATTTTGATACCTTTCGATTCGAGATAACACAAAACGTCTTTATGCACATGTGGCTTGGCGTTGTCATGATGCAGTTTTATCGCGTGTGTGCCGGATGTTGGTCTTTGCTTCCAAATTTTATCGATAAGAGGTTGTAAGCAATTATTGATGTAATATTGATGATTGATGGTCTCTCCTCGTTGAACGTGATGGATTATCACAGGTCCAGTTGTCTTGAAAAAGACACACAGTAAAGTTTTTGGAGCGAAACGGCTACGTCGAGCGACAGTTGGGGGTACTCCCCCGACTGCTGTCCAAGCAGCATTCGATATTTTTCGTCCGATTTGTTTGTGGTAAAACCAAGACTCGTCGCCGGTAATCACATCACACAATCGCCATGTTCCTTGATTAAACTTTTCCAAATTGTCCTTGCAGATCCGAACTCGTTCGGATCGTTGATTATCGGTAAGAACATTGGGCACCCATCGAGCAGTGATTTTTTTTAACTGTAAATGGTTGGAGATGATTCGTTCGATTGTGCCACGACTCATACCAGTTTCTACTTGAATTTCATCAATTGTAAGATGAGGATCATCATTGATAAGACTACGAATTTCTTCGATATTCTCAGATGTAGTCTCGGTTACAGGTCGACCGGGTCGTGGATGGTCTTCGATCGTCTCTCGTCCTTCACGAAACCATTTTGGCCATTTGGCAACTGTGCCATATGATGGAGCTTGATCTCCAAAAACAGAATATAATTCATCGTGGATAGTTTTCGGCTGAATGCTAAGAGCAGTACGCACTTTAATATAAGCACGAAAGTTTTCTTTATCCATGGCTGTTCATAGAGCTTAATGTGTGTCCGTTTTTTTCTTATGATAGTACTCACTGACCATTGATGAAATAGTATCAATATAGAGGGCGCACTTTACCCTACATATATATTAAACAAAAGTCTTTTTTCAATCTTTCTTTATTTTTCTATCGTATCTATCTCGATACTTTTGGTATACCCTAAGTACATTCAGATATTGTTCATGTGCTAGATCTTTCACTTATGTTATCTAGTATCTGGGGTATAAATATGAAAACTAGCTGATGCTTTATAAGAAGAAAAATTGAAAAAAAAACTTTGTTACCTTACTTTTGGGACACCTTGTATATATGTACAAATGCTTGTGTACATACCAAAAATAAAGGTTAATTTAAAAAGGTGCTGATAGGTGCCGCATTTTGACATACCATTTCAAACAAAAAATACATATTTCAAATGAAGATTCTCAGAGGTTTCTAGGAAACACGATTGAAAAAGTATAAACTGATAAAAAGATGCGTATTTTCTAATGGAACTCATCAAACGTTTAGGAGAAAGGGGGATGATAGATAAACAAAACATATTGCATTTGGAGGAGCAGAACTGGGGTTTTCATCATATGCATATATCTCAGTTTTTATTTTGTTGATAAAACTGACTTATTTCAGGAGAGCCTCAAAGCTTCTGAATTGTTCGATGTGATGATTAAATTCGTTCAGGACTTATTAACAAAAATGTTTCTTGTGGTCTCGAAAAAAAAATTCGTATCCAAAAGTAATTACTAATATTGTTTAGATAAATGCTCGAAATAGTCAATTCCGGCAAAACTTCATTACACATCTTCGAGCTGTGTGCTTGTCGAAGATCGCTGATTGCAGATGTTAGCATCCGCAACTGATGAACGAAGGAACAGCTTAGTGTAGTGAGCATAGCGTGGCTCCATGTCTTCACGCGTAAGACCTATATCAGCCAGATTGTAGCTGTGATGTCCTTGTTTTCCTTGAGGGTTATCATGAAGCCACTGTTTCATGGCTATTTCGAATTCGTCCGACCATTGTAGACCAAAACAGTCATAGAGTCGGTGCACAGTTACAATTGGTTGTTCGATCAAATCATCGTATGTAACATCAAAAATTTTTGTCTGTGATTCATGAGACAATTGAGTTTGTTCGGTACGAAACTTCATAATACATGCAATCATTTTATCAATCAATCGAATTGATCGCTTTATAGTTGCGTCGCGAACAATCGAGTCTGTTTTGTCATAGTACATCTTATTGACATTCCACATGAATGAACAAAACGACGGTATCACCTCATGAAGACGTCGGTGAGTCATGATTAATCTAGCATGTGGATAATGGCACAAAAGTGTGTCTAGGTAAAGATTGTGCATATATGCTTTCAATAGCCAATGAGAATGAGGTGCATCCACAGAATTTAACATGCGCAAGAATGTTTCATGATAATCATATGCGAAATGTTTGTTCATTATGTCGAACAACCAGCTGTCACATTCGGACTGGTCCACCCCGGTTATTGTTCTGTCGAAAACCATCAAACCTGCTTGATACAAGATGTAAAAATCTTCGTCGATGACAAAGGACGGATGAAAACTTGATATATCACTGGCTTGTGTAGTCAGCTTTTTCTCCTGCTCTTCAACTAATCGTAATGCAGCTGATCGTCGTTGTTGTTCAACCAAATTTGATCGAGAGATAGGTGGAACGGACTCAACAACCATCTCAGTATACAATGGAGCACGGCAGTTGGGATCGCAATTAAGTAAATTATAAAGTAATGTTGAGCCCGTGCGTGGAAGGCCGCAGATTATCAATGGACCAATATTTGGTAAACTGCGACAAAGTTCGCTATTCTCTGTCATGTAATTGAGAACTTTTTTACATTCTGTGTGCTGTTTGTTCAAACGAGAAAAAAGCAAATGTCGACCAGCAGGTGTCAGATGCTCGTTGCGAAGAATATTGGAGCGATATGTCTCGAATGAACGAAAGATCTCACGATGGTAACTGAAACGATTCTTGGCCTCTTCAGTTAAATCATCTTCTTGTAGAATAATATCATCCAGTAGTGGTAAAAGTTCCGGGTCAACTTCGTTAGATCTCATGTTGATTTTATAAACATACAATGACCTATTTAAATTCAATCTGAATTTTGAAGAAAAAAAAAGAACAATATTTCAAACTGAAATGCGTGTTTTACGGATATTTGGTCTTAACCAATTAGACAACATTGATATGTATCTTATATATATATACCGCCATTTTGTAAGGGTACGGGCTTTGCGAGTATTTGTGCATATAAGTGTGGGTGAGAATGAAGGTGAAGGTGAAGGTGAGGATGGAAGAAAGACACACAATGTATTTCAATTTTGATTGGAGATTAATCTGGGTCCCAAGAGCTAGTGTCATTGAAAAGCAACTGACCGAAGTATCTGTTCTAAGAGTACCTATTTGAAATTGGATCTATGATATCAATTGTTGAACATGAATTCAAATTAAAGATTTATTGTGAGTAACACAAACAAAAGGGAGATATTCTGGAATCAAAGTACGAAAATAAAAAGTTGAGGGTGAAATTTCTATGTTTTGGTACAAGTCGATTTTTAAGTCACATTTTTCGTTGCGAGAAATACTTTAAATCCAAATACTTAAATATATTTTAATTATAGATGTCATAATACTAGAGGCGTGTGGGACAGGCTTGCCAAATCTCCTGATTTTTGTACTTTTCTCCTGACAAAAATCTCCTCATTTCAGGAGCTGATTTTTGTGATTTTCTACTGATTTTGAATTTTTTTCCTGATAAATTATCTGCGACGTACTTCCATTTATTAAATTGTTGGATATAATATCCATTAAAAACAGTACAATTCTTCTCGTTGGTTTCTCTCTAGTTATATACAGCATTTCAATTCAATGAGATAAATTCATTGAAATAGTTGCTCAAGCGTAGATAATAGACAAAAAATTCATTTTTGATTTAATATCTCTTCATCACGAAATGAAAATACCAAAATATGAAATCTGTCATCATCATCATCATCAGACCATATTTTTATAAAGTCACTTTCGTCAACTTTTAGACGAAGTGTAATATATTTGCTTCGTTTCTAACTACATAGAGTAAAGCGAAAGTAGTAGTACCAACACTTTCATTTCTTTTCTTTCTATATTCTGGTAGCTCAAGTCGAGTTATATGATCTCCTAAATTTTCAAACAACATATTCAGAACAAACTAAAAAGAATGAGTGATAGATAAAAGTAATTTTCTCAGGCAAATAGAGAGTTTTCAAAATTAAAAATCCTATTTTGTCTATAAGTTTTCTTCATAAGAATGATTAGCCAAATCCAATATCAATAATGATTTTAGGAGCTTGTAAACTGCTCTACCAGACAAGATAGGAACAGGAACTCACAGGAGTGATCTTTTTAGAACGTTGTCGATTCTCTTATTTTCAGTTTTTAAACGGCTGAGAAAATGCTTTGCAAAACAAGTCTATCTAATAAAAAGTTCGAAAATCCTGAACGATATGATGGAATTTCGAAGTTCCCTGAAACATTCCGTCCTTCCTTTCTTTAATACCTAGAAATACTTTAAAACCTTGTATGTTACGATAAAATGTAGAAAATTGACGAAAAGCATACTTTTTTCTCCATATTTCTAATTTTGAAATATTCTGTATTTACTTCAAAAAATTATTTTGTATGTCATCCACTGTTTTTACTGTCTGAAATACAATATATTGCTTCAAGATTTATATAATCACATAGAGTTATCAAACTTGACTTGGATTATTAGCATACACAGAAAGAGAAATACAAATTCAAAAGGCTTCTGCCATACATCATAGACTTGTGCTGTCACTACTTTTAGTGTATCTCAATTATTTTTTCACTAATTAGTCTCGTATCAACACTTAGAAATCGTCATAGTCATGTGTCTAATTACACAATGAGAAAATTTTCGTATTTTGTCTGTCATCATAATTCTAATAATTTCTAAACTTCAAAATAAAAAACTCCTGATTTTCTTCCTGATTTTGAAAAAAAATGTCCTGATAAAATCCTGATTTTTGTTTAAAAATCCGTGATTTCTGAAATTTCGATTTGGCAACCTTGGTCTTGATTTGAAAATCAGTAAGTATGATTAAAATAAATCATTTTTTTCTTTTTTCTATTTAGATCTGCTGTGAATACAAATATGGAGCTCAAATTTCATTGCGCATTATTTGCCGGTGTTTAATTGTCGGAAGAATTATTTGGCCATTCTAAGAAAATTATTCTAAATTACTATTTTAGGTGGTGTGATCCTCCTATTCGCTTGAATCGAGCGGTATAGGTTTCAAACGCAAAACCTATTGGTTTGGATAAACAGGGTTTTTTAATAAAACATTTAAATGTAATGCATTGTGTGTTAGACTGAATCGTTATATTTATAAGGAAACAAAAATGGTTTCGCTAGTTTTTTACTGAACCTGTTTTTAGACGGAACCATTTTTTGAGGGTTCCGCATTGTATCCTATAGCAGAACCCTTAAAAAGGTTCTGCAATACTCTTTTTTTTCAGAGCACTGGTATCTGATATTCGACCCTCGTTAGTGATCAACTTTTCAATCCCTTGATGCCGCTATTCATCAACATAAGTTTGATATATTCTGATAGAACTTTTCAAGAGCTACAAAATCATATAAAAATGTCTGCAAAAACAAATATGGATAGCTCCTAAATGGTCTAAGAAGATTACATGAAAAGCCCTAACTTCATAGATTTTGTCCAATATTTATCGCATTTCAGTCGGAAGAATTAGGATGTTGTTCAGAAACAATATAATATTCTGAATCAGCTCCAAAAACTAAGTGGAACAGTGTAACTTCCATAGATTTTTCTTAATTTTTATTTTTTTCGAAAAAACTGACCTGTGGTGCCCCTCAGATTTAGACCAAAAAATTCAAGTCACTAGAATAAGGTTTTTAAGGTTTAATCCTTTGTCAAATCTAGTTTTATTATCTTTTTAGAAACGGGCGAATATATTCCCATAGTTAAAACATGGTTTCGGCGACTTTTATCTTTTGGTCTAACACTGAGGGGGACCACAGGTCACTTTTTGGAGCTGATTCAGAATATCGTATTGTTTCTGAACAACATCCTAATTCTTCCGACTGAAATGCGATAAATATTGGACAAAATCTATGAAGTTAGGGCTTTTCATGTAATCTTCTTAGACCATTTAGGAGCTATCCATATTTGTTTTTGCAGACATTTTTATATGATTTTGTAGCTCTTGAAAAGTTCTATCAGAATATATCAAACTTATGTTGATGAATAGCGGCATCAAGGGATTGAAAAGTTGATCACTAATGGGGGTCGAATATCAGATACCAGTGGATATTATGAGTGATTCGAACAGGACAAAATAAGTAATATAGAGCTATAGGGTGTCCAGTAAGTCATCAAACAGACACTAAAATTTGAATATCTTCACGGTACTTCAACCTAATGAGCTGATTTTTTTTCTGAAAGTAGAAAAGAGTTGTAGATATTTATTCCTACATAAACACTTCATAGATTTATATGAAAGCAATATCACTGCGCTCGTGAACTACGTATTATTAAACAACCAATTTATCCGATACCCAAAGCGAAAAACTACTTTGAAAGAAATCGTCCTTCATTTTCCAAACAGTTACGAAGGCATTCTTCAATAGAACGACATGCTTTGCGGCACATAGCGCTGGTTACTTGACTGCAGGCTTGCTCGATTCGATATTGAAGTTCAAATATTGTAGAAACTGGCTTCTTAAACACGATGTCCTTTAAATAACCCCAAAGAAAGAAATCGCATGGTGTTAGATCACAACTTGAATGTCGATATATCATCGCATATGGACGAGTCATGCCTCAGAAAATAAGTAAAATGAATGTGGTAACCTCGGATTTAAATCCGAGCGTTATGTGTACTGCAAAAAGTAAAAATAATTCACGACATATTGATTTTGAATAAACTATCCAAAAAAAGTTTTTTCTCTCAATTTTTCTCTACCTTTCTCCTACTCCCCGTCAGGCCTGTAATAGGTCAAATTCTTTACTTGAATTTTTCTGGAAATTTTTTATGTGATTCCATCCAGAACAGTCTTGATTATTACTAGACAGATATTCTCAACAATATAACACGATTTAATGTACTCTTCGCTGAACTTTCTTTTGGGTATCTAACGAAAGGACGGGGGACGGTTTGTGTACAAAATGGCCCTAAAGGGTAGTACCTATAAAAAGCGTCTGAAAACATATAATTACACTGCCCTGATTCAGAATATCCTAAATTACAGTCATTCCAAAGAAACCCAAATGCACTTTCTGATGCCTCCATAGGGCTCAGTTAACGGTAGAAATTCGATAATGACAGTCATATGCTCACCATCCTGCAACAATATAGAAGCGCCATATTGTTTCATGAAACCTCCAACTTTTGAAGGG